>Ga0213822_1000040_pt1 | contig 155993 bp, 155 predicted proteins | sample MC6MC0908MG_FD_179872 | JGI IMG/M metagenome (GOLD analysis project Ga0213822, IMG submission 179872) | Enriched soil aggregate microbial communities from Iowa State University, Ames, United States - MC6-MC0908-MG | ecosystem: Environmental > Terrestrial > Soil > Unclassified | place: USA... | reverse complement strand
TTCAATGATTTTATTTTTTGCTTCGGAAAAGTGGGAAACGGCAAAATATAAAAATTTATCAAAGCAATAGTTGATCATATTGATCGCTTCCTGCATTTCTGACCATGAGATTCCTGTTTTACTTAAATAACTGTATAAAATCGTTCTACCAAGATTGACATTATAGACAAAGTCACCGATGTTAATATCGGCCAAAACCCTTTCTTCTGACACCTCTATCGCAATTTTTTCAATAATATTTTCCAGTTCTTCTCTAGTTCTCAAATGCATAGTAAGTAACACATTCAATAAAGCTTCCCCGTTTTCACGAATTTTCATTCTGAACGGGTCTTCTTGATTAATCACAATTGCATTTTCCCATTCTCTTACCAACTCTTCTTTATTTTGATTGAAAAAAGCGATTAAATCCGTTTGTTCTCCCGTATACATGTTGTTTCCCCCTATGGTATTAACAAAACTGATTACCATGATAATTCGCTGATGTTAGTAAAAATCCTTTTTTATATGAAAAGTAAAAAAATTTCCCAAAATGATTTTTGAAAAATATATAGAACTATTTACGGGCATTTAACTAGAATATGGCAGGATTACAACATGAAAATAATTTCCTTGTAAAAACTATAAATCAATAGTATATTTTGTATGGAAACAATTGAATACTTCCACAAGGGGAGCTGCTATGGGCGGCTGAGAGTGAACGTTAGAGTTCTGACCCTATGAACCTGTTAGTTAACGCTAGCGTAGGGATGTGGTTTGCCGGTTATTAAAGCAATGCAGACAATCCTCATCGTCTTGCATTGCTTTTTTTATTGTTGTTTTTGTCTGAAAAAGATGAATAGGGGGAGACGTTAGTGAAACAAAAGAAGAGTAACACATTATTTATTGCGGAAGTAGCTGTATTTTCAGCATTAGCCTTTTTATTGGACTTTGCCGCAGATCTTCTTTCATTAAAAATTTGGCCGCAGGGTGGGTCTATTTCGATCGCCATGGTTCCGATTTTTCTGATGGCTTACCGTTGGGGAATAAAAGGTGGGCTATTAACTGGATTTTTACTTGGGTTATTACAGGTTGTCCTTGGATTTGCAAAAATGTATTTCATCGTTCAAGGGCTCCTCGATTACTTTATTGCCTTTACATTGGTTGGCTTTGCGGGCATTTTTGTTCGGCAAATTAAAACCGCTTTTGAAAATGGAAAAAAAGGTGAATGGATTACCTATACAATCCTTGGAGCATTTTTGGGGAGTTTTCTTCGTTATGTTTGCCATGTGATTGCAGGGGCGGTATTTTTTGGGGAATATGCACCAAAAGGCCAGCCGGTTGTGATTTACTCACTGCTTTATAATGGAACATACATGCTTCCGAGTTTCGTGATCAGCTCAATTATTGTTATACTCGTGATTAGCTCGGTTCCAAAAAGAATGCTTTTACTAAAAAATTAATAACAAGAAATATCCTAAGAAGGGGAAGGGTAATGTCTTTCCTTTTTTTTTCGCACTTTTGTCACAAAATTAGTATGCTATTACCCTAAAAAAAGTGTTAAAATGTCAATATAGAAAGATAATCATTCTCAATTAACCTAGATAGGGTGATATACATGTTTGGTTCATTAAAAGCAGGAGATAAGGGAAAGATCATTGACATTTCTCATGTGGGTCACCTGGTACAAAGACGCTTGCTTGACTTAGGTATTACCGAAGGGTCAGAAGTGTGTGTTAAATGTGTTATGCCGTTTGGCGGCCCGATTATGATTGAAACATGCGGACAATGTGTTGGTATTCGCCGCAAAGAGGCAGTTCAGATTGAAGTGGAGAGAATATAATGGAAATCGCTCTTATTGGAAACCCGAATACTGGAAAAACTTCATTGTTTAATAATCTAACAGGTTCCTATGAGTATGTTGGTAACTGGAGCGGTGTTACAGTTGAAAAGAAAGTTGGCGTATTCAAAAATAATATCGGCCAATTAATTGATTTACCTGGTGTTTACACACTTAATCCACTTTCAAAGGATGAAGGTGTTGTGACTTCCTTCTTTTTGAATGAGTCGGTAGATCGCTTACTAAATATATTAGATGCATCACAATTAGAACGGAATTTACATTTGACACTTCAATTGCTTGAATTTGAGAAGCCTACCCTTATCGGACTTAATATGATGGATGTAGCGAATAAGCGCGGGATTCAAATAGATGCTTCGAAGCTTTCAAATGCCCTCGGTGTCCCCGTTGTTCCTGTCGTGGCAAGGAGCGGTAAAGGCTGTGATAAGCTTGTCGATGTCATCGCGACGAAATCAATTAAGCCAGCAAAAAAGAACCTCGTATATTATGGAAAAGAAGTTGAAGAAGCGATCATAGCATTGACCGGAGAGCTGATGGGGAAAACCAATCATTCTGCACGCTTTCTTGCCATTCAATATTTTGAAGGAAATGAATATGTTAAAAACTATGTTAACAGTATTGCAGATTCAAAAAAGTTACATGCCATTATGGGAAACCTGGAATCGAAACTGTTGAAAGAAAATAACATTAAATCATTAGCAAACTTTATATATATAAAAAGAAAAGAAGTCATAGAGGAAATAGTGGCTGAAGTGGCGAAAAAGAGTGACTCAATTATCCCACTGTCTGAAAAGATCGACAGCATTGTAACAAACCGGTTCCTAGGGATGCCAATCTTTTTGCTGCTAATGTATTTGATGTTTATGCTTACATTTGATTGGCTTGGAACACCTTTATCAGATGCTTTAGATGCCTTTTTAACAGGTCCTGTTACTTTCGGATTTGAAAAAGTATTATCTGCTGTCAATGCATCGGAATTTATCCATGCTTTAATTATCGAAGGATTGGTAGCAGGTGTTGGCGGTGTTCTGGTGTTTGTACCGCAAATCTTTATTCTTTTCTTCTTTATTTCATTGCTAGAAGACTCCGGCTACATGGCACGTGTTGCCTTGGTAATGGACAGGATTATGGAATCGGTAGGATTAAATGGGAAGGCATTTATTCCGATGATGATTGGTTTTGGATGTAATGTACCTGGAATCATGGCAGCAAGAACGATTGAAACGCCAAGGGAGAGACTTTTAACGATTCTCCTGACCCCGTTAATGTCTTGTTCAGCTCGCTTGCCAGTTTATGCTTTATTTGTAGGAGCTTTTTTTGCAGGCCATAAGGCATTTGTGGTCCTTAGCCTTTATGTTCTCGGTATCGTTGTGGCTCTAATCCTAGCAAAAATCTTTTCTACTACTTTATTAAAATCCGAAACATCTTTATTTGTTATCGAGCTGCCTCCATACAGGCTTCCACAATTACAGTCATTATGGAGAAGTACTTGGGATAAAGGGAAGGGATTCGTGAGAAAGGCAGGAACCTTTATTTTTGCTGGTTCTGTCTTTATCTGGATTTTATCATACGCGGGACCTAATGGTTTAAAAGTAGACATGGATCATAGCTATTTAGCTGCAATTGGAAATGTGATTGCCCCCATATTTGATCCAATTGGTTTCGGTACTTGGCAGGCATCTGCATCATTAATTACCGGATTCCTAGCTAAAGAAGCGATCATCTCTACTATGAATATTATTTATTTTGTTCCGAATGATGCCAGCCTGCAGGGATTATTGGCTGATTATTATACCCCTCTCGCTGCCTATAGTTTTATGGTGTTTATTCTATTGTATATTCCATGCTTAGCCACTGTAGCAACAATTTATAAAGAAACTGGTTCAAAAAAATGGACGGCTTTTTCAATGATTTATGCTTTTGCGATTGCCTATGTACTATCCTTAATTATTTACCAAGGCGGAAAGCTGTTTGGATTGGTTTAATTTTAAAAAGAGGTGGAGCAAATGATTGCCAGTGTGATCATCGGTATTGCGATATTTGGATATGCAAGCTTTGCGTTAGTGAAGTTTATTAATAAATCGAAAAAGGGAAAATGCGCCGCATGTGATTTAAAAAATTCATGTTCCAGCCAGTGTGGCATGCCGCCCAATGTAAAATAAATAGTTTAAGTAACTGCTATCATAAGCTGATAGCAGTTTTTTTCAGATCATTTGATTGATTTAGTGAACTTGTGTAAAATTACACTAGATGTAATTGAAGGAAGGGCTTAACATGACCAGAGAAGAAATTATCATGCAGGTTTCTGAAAAGCTACGGCTGATCCGGACGGAAGCAGGGTATACACAGGATAAAATGGCGGATATTATTGGTGTATCGAAGAAAACTCTTGTGCAAATTGAAAAAGGAAGAGTCCTGGCTAACTGGTCGACAGTTGTTTCGATTTGTGCCCTTTTTCGTGAAACGGAAACAGTACAATTTTTATTTGGAAATGAACCTCTTGAGGTACTAGAAACGGTTGCCCTCGATGGAATCGATCTTCGGAAAACAAAAACTCTTGGCGGCCGGATTTGGTGGCGAGTACTCTCACAGAAAAATGGGTTTATTCTTCAGCAAAATATTTTAAGTAAACATTTTCGGATATTAGATGAAAGAAATTACCGCATCTTCAGCAGCTTTGACGAAAAGCTTTCAAAACAGCGCTTTAAAGAATTAGCAAAGAGCGAATAATAAAGGAGAATTGGAAAAGATGGGCTGAGCTGCTCGTCTTTTTTTCAGCTGATAGGAAAATTTTTCTATCATGCATAAGTACAACTACGCCTCGATCTTCGCCATATGGGCTCGCTAATCGGCGAGATTTCTTTATAACTGAACCGACATAAAAACTAGCCAAGTATCGAAAAGTATACCTGTTATAAAGATTATAGATAAAGGATGTCATCGAATTGGTATTTATAAATAAAATAAATGGCATTTTAAAAAACTGGAAAAAGTGGCATTTGCTCCAAATAATTGTGTTATTGGTGTTAGTGATTATCCTAAGCTTTTTTGGACTTTTATATTTCTTTTCTAAGGATGCAGATATATCAGAGTTGAAAAATGAACTTCCTCAGCCTACCGTTTTTTATGATGTCAGCGGGAATGTCGCAAGTAAGGTATCAGCTAATAAAAATGAAGGAGTACCAATTAAGGAAGTTCCTGAATCAATGAAAAATGCCATCGTGGCCATAGAGGATCATCGTTTTTACCGGCATAATGGCGTGGATTTAATTGGTACGTCAAGAGCGCTCTTCCGTGACCTAAAGGCAGGCGGGATGGTTGAAGGCGGCAGTACGATCACACAGCAATTAACGAAAAATACGATTCTTACTTCTGAAAAAACACTGAAACGAAAATTGCAGGAAGTATTTTTAGCCATTGCGGTTGAACGGGAATACTCGAAACAGGAAATACTGCAAATGTATTTGAACCAAATTTATTTTGGAAATGGTGCATATGGAATTAAACAAGCCGCCAGCAAATATTTTGCAAAAGAGGTTAAAGACCTGTCCATAAGCGAATCAGCATTACTCGCGGGGTTAATAAAGGCGCCCTCTGCTCTTAATCCATATGAACATTTGGAAAAAGCCACTGAAAGACGAAATCTTGTGTTAGCCCAAATGAAAAACCAAGGATATATAACCAACCGACAATATGAAAACGCGAGACAAGAAAAAGTAGTCTTGAATGATATGGGTGGTGACCCGTTTCGCGGGAAATTCCCATACTACGTCGATCAAGTATTAGATGAAGCCATCAATCAATATGGGTTTACCCAGGATGAATTATTGACAGGGGGCTATCAAATTTATACAGAGCTTGATCCAACGATGCAAACGGCGATGGAGCAGACCTACCAAAAAGATGCTTTATTTCCAAAAGGAAATGACCGTCTTGTACAAAGCGGCGGCGTTTTAGTTGAACCAAAAACAGGCGGGGTCAGGGCCCTTGTTGGTGGAAGGGGAGAGCACACCTTTAGAGGCTATAATCGTGCCTCCCAATTAAAAGCACAGCCCGGTTCCTCCTTTAAACCTTTAGCTGTTTATACGCCTGCGCTTGAAGAGGGCTGGAAAATAACGGATATGCTAAAAGACGAGCAAATGACGTTTGGGAATTATCAACCTAGCAATTATGATCATCAATATGCAGGCGAAGTTCCGATGTATGAAGCAGTCAAAGAATCAAAAAATGTCTCAGCGGTGTGGCTGTTAAATGAACTAGGGATTGAAAAAGGATTAGATTCGGTAAAACGGTTTGGTATTCCTTTAGATAAGGCTGACAGTAATTTGTCACTGGCTCTTGGCGGTTTGCATAAAGGTGTTTCACCTTTGAATATGGCTGAAGCTTTTTCGGTTTTTCCTAATAATGGTGTTAGAGTCAAAGCGCATGTGATTAAAAAAATTGTTGATGCCAAAGGCAATGTCGTAGCTGAATGGAAGGTTCAAAAAGAGAGGGTTACGACGAAACCTGTGACTGACAACATGACGACGATGCTTCTTGGTGTTGTGGAGCAGGGGACAGGAAAACCGGCACAAATACCAGGACGGGAAACGGCAGGGAAAACAGGTTCGACACAAGTTCCAATTAAAGGAATCAACGGGTTGAAAGACCAATGGTTTGTCGGATATACACCGCAGCTTGTCGGAGCAATTTGGGTTGGCTATGACAAAACGGATGCTGAACATTATATTACACCTACTAGCGGAACAGGATCGTCGGTTATTTTCCGCGAAGTCATGAATGAAGCTTTAAAAAATTCACCAAACCAAAGCTTTAATGTGCCTCATATTGCTTCATTCATTGAACAGAGAAAAAAGGAAGAAGAAAAGAAAAACAGTTTTCAAGAGAAATTTAACAATGAAGTGCAAAAATGGGAAGAAAAATGGAACAAACAAAAAGAAAAGTGGGATAAGAAAGGGAAGAACAAAGACAAAGACAAAGGAAAAGGAAAAGGGCATTAAGGCTTTTGATGGCACGGAGAGATCCGTGCCTATTCCTTTTTACCATTTCAAGGTTCTACTTGTGGATTTCCCCTAATTTTAATTAATAAGCTGTGTTAAAGGTCATTGTTGATTTTATAACTATGTTGATTGGAGCGGAAGGCGAAGCGCCTGAAGCAGAAATCAACAGCCAAGTTTAACAGAGCCAATTAATAAAAAAATCATTCAAAAACTAAAAAAAGGTATGTACATTTATTGACATTTATCAAAAAAAACTTGAAGCTAAAAAATAGAATGAACGAAATCCAATTTGATTCGTCAAATTGATATAGAGATAAGGAAGGTTGATGGGGGAAAGTGAGGACTATTGCCGAATGGATGCATTGATAAAAAATGCGAAAAAAGGGGACCATCTTGCTTTTGCCATGTTGTTTAAAGAAAATTATCCATTCCTTGTAAAGTATTTAATGAAAATTACAATGAATCCCGATACAGCAGAGGAATTAGCACAGGAGACAATGGCGAAATGTGTTCAAAAGATTCACCTTTATAATGGTCAAAGTAAATTTACCACATGGCTGGTTTCAATAGCGACAAATACTTACATTGACCAATGTCGAAAAAAGAAGCGAGAAAAAAACTGGCAAGGACAAGAGGAAGTATACCGTAAGTTGAAATGGCATTTTGAAAGCAGAAATGAAGAATGGAATGATTGCCTAGAGGCACTTGGAAAATTACCTGAGGACGTCCGAATTCCTATTATTTTGAAGCATTACTATGGATATTCCTACGAAGAAATTGGAGAATGGATGAAACTTTCTCCTGGAACAATTAAATCAAGGGTGCATAACGGAATTAAGTCAGTCAGAAGGGAGCTGAAGCTAGGTGAAGAAACAGAAAGTCATTATCCTGAACAGCGAACATCAAGATAAACAAGACTTTGATGCTATTCACGATCTGCAGGAGGGATTACAAAGGATTGATCAATTCCCTGTCTATACGCCTAATTTACAATGGTTTGAACAAATGGTTATTCAAGAGCAGCAGAATAAAAGGAAAAAATTAATTAGAGATTTATCGGTCTTTTTTATGATTGCATTAATCATTTTAAGTGGTATGATTGTATCCCTTTATCGCATGCCAGCTATTTTTATTCTTGTGCAAATTATCACCTCCATCTTTATTGTGTTATACACAAGTATTCGGATAATGAAGAAGGCGAATCATGTATGAATAAGGAACTTTCGTTAATCACAATTATTGTTGTAGTCTTAATTTTATTAACGCAAAGCATATATTTATTTATGGATGCCAGGAAACGCAGCCATAATTATTGGTTCTGGGGAATTGTTGGTTTGATTCAAGCACCAATGCCAACACTATTTTACTTGATTTTTGTCAGAAAAATATTCCACAAAAACAGTTGAAAAGAGGAGGACTCTCATTATGATGATTGTTACGACTGATTTTATACCGGGTAAGGAAGTTAGGGAACTAATCGGTTTTGTCAAGGGGAGCACCGTCCAATCAAAGCATATTGGCAAAGACTTAATGGCAGGACTCAAAACCATTGTCGGCGGTGAAATTAAGGAATATACAGATATGCTGGATGAGGCTAGACAAAAAGCAATCGAAAGGATGGTGGACGAAGCAAGGAAATTAGGTGCGAATGCCATCATCGGAATGAGACTGCAATCCAGCTCCGTCATGCAGGGAGCATCGGAAATTATTGCATATGGAACGGCGGTTTGGGTGGAATAAAGAAGTTCAATCAATGGCTGCTTTAAATTTATTTAGATAATAATTCTGAAAAATGGGAATTGACTTTTAAAACAACTGGTGATAATCTAACAAAGGAAGAAAAAATAGGAAAGGGAGGGTTACGAAATGATTAGATTAATTCAAACATTGTTAACAACTGAATATTTGAATGTAACCTGCCCCAGGGAAATTTCCTGCTGACTTTTTCATGTGAATATTAATTAATGACTAAAGCACAGGTTACGTTCTATTTTGAAACGTAACGTGTGTTTTTTTTGTCCCTTTTTTTAGAAGGAGGCATACTGCACAATTGCGGTATGTCTTTTTTTAGCCGATTGGAAATTAAAACTTTCCAATCAGGCAGAAGTGCAACTTAGCCTCTGTCTTGGCCCTTAGGGGCTAGCCAGTAGGCAAGTTTTCTTTATAACTATTTGAAAAATGAGGAGGTACAATCAATGAAACTGAGACTCGAACGATGCTTGGCACATACAATAGGTGAATCAGAAGGCGGATAGTAAAACAAAAGGGGGAAGACATCATGTTTTCAGTTTTAAAAAAATTAAGTTGGTTTTTTAAAGAAAATTGGCAGAGATACGTCGTCGCCATTTCACTATTAATTATTGTAGGTATACTAGATGTTTTGCCGCCAAAATTAATTGGTATGGCAATTGATGATATTCATGTAGGGACCATCAGTGCAGGGAAAATAATACGGTATCTTTGCCTTCTTCTTGTCATTATGATTTCTTCTTATGGTATTACTTATATTTGGCAGTATAAATTATTTGGAGGAGCATTCCTCGTAGAAAGGAAAATGCGCTCTCGATTTGTGAACCATCTGTTAAAAATGACCCCTGCCTTTTATGAAAAAAATCGCACAGGTGACTTAATGGCCCGTGCCACAAATGACTTAAAGGCTATCTCGACCACTGCGGGCTTTGGAATTCTGACACTCGTGGATTCAAGTGTCTGGATGCTGACATTGCTGTTGACAATGGGATTTTTTATTAGCTGGAAGCTCACTTTAGCGGCGATCCTTCCTCTGCCAATTATGGCAATTTTAATGAAAATATACGGAAAAAGAATTCATACCCGCTTCATGGAAGCGCAAGATGCCTTCGGCGAGTTAAATGACCGTGTGCTTGAATCGGTTGCCGGTGTTAGGGTTATCCGTGCTTATGTACAGGAAAAGGCTGATAGCGGCCGGTTTCACGACCTGACAGAAGATGTTTATCATAAAAATATAAAAGTAGCTAAAATTGATGCCCTATTCGATCCAACAATAAAGGTACTTGTAGGGATCAGCTATTTAATTGGACTCGGGTATGGGGCATATTTAGTTTTTCATCAAGCGATTACATTGGGAAATCTCGTTTCCTTTAATGTTTACTTGGGGATGCTGATTTGGCCGATGTTTGCAATAGGCGAATTAATTAATGTGATGCAGCGGGGAAATGCCTCACTTGACCGTGTCAATGAAACCCTTATCTACGAGGAAGAGGTCAGTAATCCAGTTAAACCGGTTTCGGTCGCTGCTGCTGAACGAATTGATTATCGAAAAGTTACTTTCCGTTATCCATCCTCAAAAACTAACAATCTTGAAAATATTGATGTAGGACTGCTGCAAGGTCAGACATTGGGGATTGTTGGTAAAACGGGGAGCGGAAAAACTACGTTTATTAAACAATTATTAAGGCAATACCCGCTTGGCGAAGGTGAGGTATCCATCGCCGGTGTTCCGTTAGAGGAGCAAACTTTAAACCAGGTTCGGAGCTGGATTGGCTATGTGCCCCAGGACCATGTACTTTTTTCTAGGAGTGTGAAGGAGAATATTCTTTTTGGCAGGAATGATGCGAGCGATGACGATTTAGATAAGGCGATCGATTTAGCCGCGTTCCGCAAAGATTTAGAAATGCTCCCGGAAGGATTGAGTACGCTAGTAGGTGAAAAAGGCGTGGCCTTGTCAGGCGGGCAGAAGCAGCGGATCTCGATTGCCCGCGCGCTTATTAAAAATCCGGAAATTCTCATTCTCGATGATTCCTTATCAGCTGTTGATGCGAAGACAGAAAAAAGAATCATAGACAATATCCGCGATGTAAGAACAGACAAAACAACGATTATTACAACGCATCGGATGTCGGCTGTCCAGCATGCTGACCATATTATTGTCCTTGATGAAGGAAGAATTGTGGAAGAAGGGACACATGAACAGCTCTTGGATCAGGGCGGATGGTACAGTGAACAATTTTTACGGCAGCAAATTGAACGGAAAGCAGAAGAGGGGGTGTCAGCATGACAACTGGCAGAAGATTAGTCGGATATGCACTAAGTTATAAAAAAATCATATTGGCAGCATTATTCATGCTGACCATTTCCGTCGCAGCGGATCTAGCAGGACCATTTATCGCAAAAAACATTATTGATCAGCATATTTTAGGCATAGAATCTGTCTGGTATGAAACAACTAATGGTGATAAGGCAGTGAAGTATGACGGGAAAGTATACAAAAGAAAAAAGTATTTTTCTAGTGATGAACAGAAGGGAAAACCAGTTCGGATTCTCCAGGTTGGTTCCAGGTTTGTATTTGTTGACCAAGAAATTAAATTTGATGGAAAAAGAAGCATAAAAGAAGGCACCTTACTCATTAATAAAGGTGAACTGAAAGCAGAATATCAGGTGAAAACCCTTAAGGGGTATGAACTATTAAGATTTTATCAACCGGAGATTCCGGCGATATTTCAATTATTAGTCTTCTATTTTGGACTCTTGGTGGTATCAGCGATTTTTCAATATGGAGAAAGATTTTTCTTGCAAAAATCTGCCAACCGCATCATTCAAAAAATGCGCGAGGATGTTTTTGGGCATATTCAACGGCTCCCAATCAACTATTTTGATAATCTGCCTGCAGGAAAAGTGGTGGCACGGATTACGAATGATACAGAGGCCATCCGTGAGCTTTACGTAACCGTACTTGCCACCTTTTTCACCAGTGCTATTTATATTACCGGCATATATTCGGCCTTGTTTATTTTGAATGCGAAACTGGCGGCGATTTGTTTAGTGCTGCTGCCAATCCTGTACGCATGGATGTTAATTTACCGGAAATATGCTTCAAAATACAACCGTGTCATTCGTTCGCGGAATAGTGATATTAATGCGATGATCAACGAGTCAATTCAGGGGATGAGCATCATTCAGGCATTCAGCCGTGAAAAAGAAACAAAAGCAGATTTTGAAAAGCTGAACCATGAACATTTTACCTATCAAAATAAAATGCTGAGTTTAAACGCGTTAACTTCTCATAACTTAGTTGGGATTTTACGAAATCTCGTCTTTGTGGCCTTTATTTGGTATTTCGGCGGGCAGGCTCTGAATCCTTTAAACGTGATTTCACTTGGGATGCTGTATGCCTTTGTTGATTACGTCAACCGCCTTTTTCAGCCTGTTCAAGGAATTGTCAATCAGCTTGCAAATTTGGAGCAGGCACTTGTGGCTGGTGAGCGGGTGTTTAAACTGATGGATGAGCCTGGTGAAAATGTTAGCAATGAACGGATTGATCGCTATAAAGGAAATGTGACTTTTGATCATGTTTCTTTTGGTTATAAAGAAGGAGAATATGTTTTAAAGGATATTAATTTTGAAGCAAGTCACGGGGAAACCGTTGCTCTTGTGGGTCATACTGGTTCTGGCAAAAGCTCGATCATGAATTTGCTGTTCCGCTTTTATGATTGTCAAAAAGGAAGAATACTCATTGATGGCAAAGATATTGAAAGTATCCCAAGGCAGACAATTCGAAATCATATGGGTATAGTCCTGCAGGATCCTTATTTATTTACTGGGACCATTGCTTCGAATGTAAGCCTGGATGATCCAGCGATCACAAGGGATAAAGTCGAAAAGGCGTTAAAGGATGTTGGTGCGGAAAAGGTATTTAAGAATTTAGAAAATGGATATGACGAACCGGTTATCGAGAAGGGAAGTACACTTTCGAGCGGGCAGCGCCAGTTGATCTCTTTTGCCCGGGCGCTTGCCTTTAATCCGGCTATTCTGATTCTTGATGAAGCCACCTCCAGTATTGACACTGAAACAGAAGCGCTTATTCAAGAAGCAATGGATGTCCTGAAAAAAGGCCGAACAACCTTTATCATTGCCCATCGATTATCGACCATTCGCAATGCCGATCAGATTCTTGTTCTCAACCGCGGAACGATTGTGGAAAGAGGAACTCATGATGAATTAATGGGCGTTAAGGGGAAGTATTATCAAATGTATCAGCTCCAGCAAGGCGGAAACGAATTAGCTGGATAGTTATAAAAGAGCTGGCTCTTTTTATTTGGAGAGCCAGCTCTTCGTTTGTGCATGAGATTCGCCGATAAATCATAAAAATCCGCCGATAAAAGTACTTTAGTAGGTAAGACCGACCCGTGCACCGATAAATTCATCGCTAAAAAGCTGCTTAAACGCAAAATCTCCGGTGTCGTAAACGGAAATGGAAGAAGGATTTTCAGGTAAAACGTCTTTTTCGTATCGATAGTCCCCGATTCTTTCACCCACCGGTAAATAGGTTGGACAAACAATCGTCCAATCAAGGCCGGAATCCTTTAATAACAAATATGCTTTTAAATGTTCTTCAGCATCCTTCGTGCTTTTTCGCTTTGACTCTGTAGATTGGAAACGGTATAAATGTGGTGCGGTACGAGCCTGCAGGATTCCCGCTGTGCCGATTGTAATAATGCGCTTGACGCCATTCTTTCTCATCTGCTTGATTATAAAGGGCATGGAATCCGAAAGTGCAGTGCGCCCATCCGTATTTAACGCACTAATAACTACATCGGTATCCTTAATAGAATGAGCAATAACCGCCTCATTTTGAACGTTCCCTTCTATAACTGTAAGGCCAGGAGCATTACAGTTTAGTTTTTTTGAATCTCTTACCACTGCTTGGACAGAAAGATGATTTGATAACGCATTTTCAAGAATGACTGAACCCACTCTTCCTGTCGCCCCAAAAAGGCAAATGTTCACAAAAAATTCACTCCTTGGTCACTAAAGTGTAATTTCTATCACTTGTTACCCCGACCCCTTATGATAAGTTAAAAATGTTTACGTATTTAAATTAAATTGGGGTGGGATGTTTGTGTCTGAGTACTCAGTTGTATTAGCAATCGGTAGTTTTTTAATCCTTTCTTATTATATCGGATATACTCTTTTCAAAGCATAGGCTGCGGACAGAAATGTCTGCAGTTTTTTTAATAAAATGAGAATGATTGGGTATATATATGGAAGGAGTATGAATTTGTGAGGTGGAATCCACGTGGAGAATGTTCGAGTTGAAAAAGATACACTTGGTGAGGTTCGGGTGCCGACAGACAAATATTGGGGGGCCCAGACACAACGGAGCAAGGAAAATTTTATAATTGGCACTGAAAAAATGCCATTGGAACTCATTTATGGCTTAGCATATATAAAAAAAGCGGCCGCCGCCGTAAATTTTCAATTAGGAAAACTTAGTGAAGCAAAAATGAAGGCGATTCAAAAAATTTGTGATGATATTCATAACGGCAACTATGATGAACATTTCCCGTTAGTCGTCTGGCAGACAGGAAGCGGTACTCAAACCAATATGAACGTGAATGAGGTTATTGCCAATCGCGCAAACCAATTATTAAAGGAACAAGGAAGCGCTGAAAAAGTTCATCCAAATGATGATGTCAATATGTCGCAAAGCTCGAATGATACCTTCCCAACAGCGATGCATATTGCGGGCTACATAAAGATTACAGAAACATTGCTGCCAGTGATCCAAGAACTAAAAAACACCCTGGATGAAAAAGAAAAGGCTTTTTCAACGATTGTAAAAATTGGCAGGACGCATTTACAGGATGCCACACCACTAACGCTTGGGCAGGAGATTAGCGGCTGGGGGGCAATGCTTAAGAAAAGCGAAAGAATGATTAAGGAAGCAAGCAGCTATCTCCTTGATTTAGCGATTGGCGGAACGGCGGTAGGGACAGGAATTAATGCCGACCCGCAGTTTGGTGAAAAAACCGCTGAGAAGATTTCATCACTTACAGGCTACCCATTTCGGTCTTCACACAATAAATTTCAGGCGTTAACAAGTCATAATGAAATTGTCTATGTTCATGGGGCACTAAAAGCTTTAGCTGCTGACTTAATGAAAATCGCCAATGATGTCCGCTGGCTCGCGAGTGGACCACGGAGTGGGATTGGGGAAATTAGCATACCCGCAAATGAACCGGGCAGCTCGATCATGCCTGGAAAGGTGAATCCAACTCAAAGCGAAGCATTAACCATGGCAGCATGTCAGGTTTTTGGCAATGACGCTACCATCGGCTTTGCCGCAAGCCAAGGGAATTTTGAACTGAATGTGTTTAAACCAGTTATCATTTATAATCTTATCCAATCGGTCAGGCTTCTGGCGGATGGAATAAACTCCTTTAATAAAAATTGTCTAGTAGGTCTTACGGCAAATGTAGAAATCATTAAGGAACACGTAGAACGGTCTTTAATGCTGGTAACAGCGTTAAACCCACATATTGGCTATGAAAAGGCTGCAGAAATTGCTAAGCTTGCATTTAAGGAAAATAGTACGTTGAAAGAAGCAGCCCTTAAAACAGGGTATGTTACGGCCGAGCAATTTGTCGAATGGATAAGACCCGAAAATATGGTATAAAGCAATTTGAAAGCCCCCTCACTAAAGGGAGGGGGCTAAGCCATATTATTAATTTTTAAAAGAAATTTTGCTTAATATTAACGTTGGAAACCGCCAAGTTGAGATTCAGCCATTTGAACAAGACGTTTTGTGATTTCTCCTCCGACAGAACCGTTAGCACGTGAAGTAGTATCCGCACCAAGGTTTACGCCAAATTCTGAAGCAATTTCATACTTCATTTGATCAAGTGCTTGTTGAACGCCTGGTACTAAAAGTTGATTAGAGTTGTTGTTAGTAGCCATAGTTGAATAACACTCCTCTTAATAAGTTTGGGGTCAGTATGGAATTGAACCATAAGGTTGCCTCCTTGGCCTAACCCATATTATTAATGATTCCTTTTAGTAAAGTTGGTTGGATGATCCGGAGTTGCACCGGTTCCTACCCTTGCTGGCTTCATCCATCGGTGTAATTATTGCTTTGTAATCTTTATTATGATTAATTATTAAAGATCTATTCGAAATACTATTTGGTAATTCATTCCACCACATAGGGAGCGTTTATTAACATAAACTAAGCCTATCTTCTAAACAAAAGGGTGAAAAGTATGACGATATGCCCAGTTTGCAATGGTTTAAGGGAGCTCTACTTAATGTGTACAAACTGCAGGGAACTTATGATGGAAAGTGGCAGGCTTATGGATTTTTATGATGATTATAGTCCATATATGGAGATTAATCTAACGAAGATGGAGGACGGGTATCCAGATACGAATTCAGGCCAAAAGTGTCCCCATTTATACCATTGTCCCGCGTGTCATACTGATGAAGTCATCTTTATTAAAGAATAATCCCCGTTAAAAGTATAACGGGGATAGGAAAAAGCATTTTATTTTTCATTAAGTGTACGAATCCGTGATTCTGTATCAGCATCAAAGAAATGAGCCTTGTTTAAGTCAAAGGCTAGGTCTACAGTATCTCCAGGATGAACATCTGCACGTGAATCAAGACGGGCAACGAAGTCCTGGCCTCCAACACTTGAATAGACCATCAATTCTGCACCTGTTAATTCAGCTACATCAATATTTGCTTTGATCTTCGTACCAGCGGATGCTTCAATAAATACTGGTTCATCATGAATGTCTTCCGGGCGTACTCCAAGGATAATTGATTTTCCAACATAACCTTGTTCACGAAGGAATTTCATTTTCCCTTCCGGAACAGCAACAGAGGCATTTCCAATCACAAATTTTCCATCTTCTAGTTTACCATTAAAGAAGTTCATTGCAGGAGAACCGATAAAACCGCCAACAAAAACATTTTCCGGCTTTTCATATACTTCTTTAGGCGAGCCGACCTGCTGAATGAGTCCGTCTTTCATTACAACCAATCGTGTAGCCATTGTCATTGCTTCTGTTTGGTCATGTGTAACATAGATGGTAGTTGTATCTAAACGGCGGTGAAGCTTGGCAATCTCTGCGCGCATTTGCACACGAAGCTTTGCATCAAGATTAGATAATGGTTCGTCCATTAAGAAAACCTTTGCATCACGGACAATCGCACGACCTAAGGCAACACGCTGACGCTGCCCACCTGATAGTGCTTTTGGTTTCCGAGTTAAGTAAGCTTCCAAGCCTAGAATTTTTGCTGCTTCCTTTACACGGCGATCGATTTCATCTTTTGGGAATTTACGCAGCTTTAAGCCGAATGCCATGTTATCATAAACCGTCATATGTGGATAAAGAGCGTAGTTTTGGAAAACCATTGCGATATCGCGATCTTTTGGAGCGACATCGTTGACTCTTTTTCCATCAATGTAAAAATCTCCTTTGGAAATATCTTCAAGACCGGCAATCATCCGAAGTGTCGTGGATTTACCACAGCCAGAAGGACCGACAAATACGATAAATTCCTTATCTTCAATATGTAAATTGAAGTCTTGAACCGCAGTTACTTTATTATCGTAAATTTTATAAATATGATCTAATTTTAATTCTGCCATTGCTAATTCCTCCCTGTTTATCTTCTTACGTTTAGTTTACAGGGATAAGCTTGAAATCCATATAGACAGGTTGCACAAATTTTGAAAACGCTTTTTTGGGCATATTGTCGCTTTAATTAATTCTGTTCAAAAAGAAGACATGCTAAGAAGACGGTAAAAGCTCCGTAAAAGTCCTTTAACCCGATCCCTGTTTTCTCGGTAAATTTATCAATGCGATATTGAAGCGTGTTTCTGTGAATATACAATTTTTTAGCGGTCAAACTGGCATTTAAATTGTTTTCAAGAAAAACTTTAATCGTCGAAAACATTTCCGGGTCGTCATGAAATACCGATAAGATCTCTTGACTGCCCCTATGCTTTAATTCCTCTGGTAAATGATGTGCAAAATAGGCTGGGAAAACCCGTTCAAATGTAAAAATAGTTGGGTTGCCAAGGTTTGTAATGGCAAATGAAAAGTATTCTTTTTCCAAAAGAAATTTTGAGCGTAGCTGCTCTGAAAGGAGATTCATTTTTCCAATGAAAAAGGATATTTTTACATAGAAATCACTTTCCAGTGTTTCCGACATCGATATTAATTCTTCTTCTAAAAGAGAAACCTGCTTTTTCTCTTCAATAACAATTCCCCGATTCCCGCTCTCCCAAATAATAGTGACATCTTCAGTAAAAAATCCTTTTAAGGCAGATTCAATTTCCATTTGATTCGCCTCAGTGCCGTTTATATGAAACTGGATTAATCTAATAAATGTCTCAGAATGGGTTTGAGGTGCGGGTGCATGTAAAAATAAAAAATCATACCATGCTTTTTCCACAGTAGTGGCCCAGGAAACATTAAATTCACCAATTCTATAAAGTGCTTTAAGTAGGTTTAATTCTTTTTCACTTACCTCCGTTTTAGGAATACCAATCCATTCATGCTCGGGTTCGCTGTAGAAGTAATAAAAATGTTCTGAAGGTTTATCGGGTTGGCTGGATAACAAGATGGAATTTTCATATATAGATAATAATTTTCTAAGCAAGGTTCAATTCCCCATTATATAAAAATTTTTTTAATATAGGTTCTATTATACCAATAGAGTATAAATGGAAAAAATAAAAAAGGCTGTGCCTCATTTTTTGTGGCCAGCCAGTTTGTCATTGTAATGAAATTTTAATCGCACTCATATGGTGGTTGTTCTTCAACCAGGTCGCGTGCTTCTTCAATATTTGTTGTATCATGACGGGCATGAACGGAGCCGCCGGACATTCCCTCATTAATCATACGGTCAATATCCAAATAGGCCATATCTCTGCCTTCAAATGCAGGACCTTCATTCGTTAGCTTTTCTTTTCCTTTTTCCATGACCATCCATCCCTTCCCATTTTTCATCTTTAGTTTGTGGAAAGGTAATTAATTTCATGCATAAGAAGGGAATAAAGTGTTATTCGTATACGTGATAGAGCATTAATTCGTGGATTTGACCCGATAATACCTCAATATCTTGTTGATCAGGAGTAGTAGTGGTCCATTCAATTTTTCCTGTTTGGTGATAGACTCCTGTAAATCTTTTCTTTTTATAGTAAAAGGAAAAATTCCAGCCGGGAATAGTCTGATTTTTAAATAATGGTTTGAATTGGAAGTGAAGTAACACCTGTCTAATCCCCCCTTAAAATTCATACAGCGTACTTATAGCTTACCTGTTTTGAAGAATGATTTAAATAGAATTTTTTGGCCGATAGGATAGTAACTTTCCTATCGGGAATAAGTACAACTACGCCTCGGTCACCGCCCTTAGGGGCTCGCTAATCGACGGATTTCCTATATTATTTCTAAACATCCGTCAGCTGCAGGAATAAGCGGCAGAGCTGCTCGATTTTCCTCTCCTCAATTTCCGTTTCATCAAAGCTCATTGGTTTCGAATTTACTTCGTATATATAATAGTGACCTGTATTGCTAATACCGGCATCGATAGAAAATTCACCGAAATAGCCAAACTGATTCGATAGGGCTTTGCCTACATGGGGGACAATGGTTTGAAAAAACTGGTCATGCTCGCCTGTTTGCAATAGTTTATAAGGGAGGAGTCTGCCGCCAGCTGGAATATGGGTGGTGATCTCCTGCTCCTGAGATTGTCGAACACCGACCCCTGTTAAAATATATTCATCTAAATTGGCATGGGCTAGGATCCGAAAGTCAAAACGCTTTCCAGCATACTCAGCAGATTTAATTTCTTCTTGTGCCAAGTAGTTTTTCTCAACCAGGTTCTCACTCCATTTTTCCCAAAAATGGTTAAAGGATTTATAGATTTCTTGTTTATTAATTCCTTTAAGCTCAATTTGCGAAGGACCATTCAACCACAAACGAAAGATCCCTTTTCCTTTTGAAGATTGCCGCGGTTTTAAGTAAATGGTATTTAGATTTTTTAAAAAGGAAAACATTTTCTTTTTATCATCGACAAGGATGGTTTGCGGTAAGTAATCCTTTAGAATATCATGGTTCTTCAGCAATTCATAAAGTTCAAATTTATCGATAAAACATGGGTTAAAGAAGGGGATGTTTTTTTCTTTTAAAATCGAAAATACATGCTGGAATGATTCTTCCTGCTCTAATTTTCGAAAAGGAATCCGATTATAAACAAGGTCAGGATATGGAAAATGTTTCTTAACCCAGCGATTGTCGTCAGGTGAAAATGTAAAGCCCGTAATAACCTCTCTCTCAACTTCTTCAGGAATAAAGACAAAGCTTATTCCATTTAGTGAAATAAGCTTTTTTTGCAGCTCTATAAAAAGTGGACCATTACCGGCGATTTCACCATTTGCCTTTCGAGCCGTCAAAATGCCAATCAGTGGTGATGGACGATTGACTTTCATTTAAATAGTTCCTCAGGGTGTAATAAGGATTGCTCGGTAAGAAAAACGGCAAAGGCAATTGATAATTTGCGTGTTAGATAATCAAATTCTTTCATTTCCGGATGACTAAAAATAGACCTACCTGGTTTGGAGTTCGCTTCAAAAAGCCAGACGTCACCGTTACGGTCGATGCCTAAATCAAAGCCAATCTCACCAATAATTCCTTCGATATTGCCATCAAGGGCAGTACTCAGTATAAGTGCAGCATTCGATAGCTTCTCAGTATATAAATCACACTCTTCCTTCGGGAAAATCTCACTAATGGTTTTTATTTCCCCGCCGCTCCTAGCATGTGTTGTGACACTGCCTTGGCCGGCAATTTTTGCAGCAATCGCTGTTAGATGCCATTTTCCATGGTCGTCTTTATTCGTATGGACACGAAAATCGACAGAGCGTTGTTCGATTCTAAGCAAGTGTATGCCTTGCTGCACCAGCATTTTTTCTAGCGATTGGTTTGCAAATACGGATTGGAATAAACGCTCCAAGCTGGAATATTTGCGTAAGCGATTTACACGATGATTGTCTTGATAGCGGCAATAATAATCGTCCGAGTGTTTGTCATAAATTACTTGATGAACACCTAAACCGAGGCTTCCGTTTTTTGGTTTAATAAAAACATGGCCATATTTGGAGAGCATCGTTTCGATCGAGGAAAAGGAAATAAACTGATAAGTCTCAGGAAGATATTTTGTAACCGAAGTATTCTGCTGTAGTCTTTCATAAATATCAAGCTTATTAAAAAAACCGGGATTATACCATGGGATAAGATATTCCTTTTGCAGTCTTTCCTTTACCTTGATTAATTTAGGATTTCCTTCGCTCTTGCGATTGGGTAGCCGGTCGTAAATGACATTTGGAAAGGGGACCTCAACGGTGTGCCAAGCCTGATCATGAAAGAAGTACCCCTCAATAATTCCTTGCTCCCAGTCAATATGCTGCTCACCAAAGACAAAAGGCAGGGCACCAACTGTTTTATTAACGGAAAGCAGTTTTGAAAAAAACATTGTTCGTTCTCCAATTGGCTGGTCGGGAAGGGACGTAAATCCAGCGGTAAAAATCCCAACGAGAGGGCCGATATAGAGGATTTCATTCTCTAAAAATGTATGCATTTGGATTTTAAAATGTGGGAATTGGATAGTCTCTTGAATTTTCCTGCTTATCACAATTCGATCATCTTGATCAGGATGGGGGAGAAATTCTACCTCCATTGACTTCGACCCAAAGGCAATCCTTTTGATCTGTTTATCTCGAATGACCACTGGAGGGCAAAAAACAATTAATTGATCATTTTGAACAACTTCAATGAGATAATGTTTTCTCATAATAGTTCTTCCTTTCCGTTTGCTCCGTCTGAGTAAGGTATTTTCCGTAAAGAAGTGGTGCAAGGTAAAGGGTCTCCTGTAAGTCTGGACGGGTGTGTAAAACAACCTTTCTTCCCGGTTTTGAATTGATATCGAGAATCCAAATAGAGCCATTTTTGGCGATACCAATATCAACACCAATCTCAAATAAGGGCATAAACTCTTTTTCGAGAATAGCAGGGAGCTTGCTAAGAATATAGTCTATTTCCTGGCGGATATATTCACCCTTTGCGGGTGGAAGCGAAGAGAGCCAATCTGTAAAGGTGATGACGGAACCGCCGGCACTTAGGTTTGATAGAATTCCGCCAGTACTGCCGGTACGAATCCCTCTGCCACGCTCACCCCATAACCCCAGTTCATTTTTTTGTAAAAGGAAGCGGATATCAAACGGCTGTAGTTCATCATTCGATAGTTCCAGATACGGCTGTAAAAGGTAGCTGCGCTGTTTCAATAATGGCTTTAGCCATTGAATAAGTTTAGCCTCATTTGGAAAAATCCGCGAAATAATCTTCTTTTGTTTTTCAGTTTTTACATGAAAGGTTTTGTCATTTTTCTTTACATAATAAATGCCGTACCCTTGCGATCCGTTTATCGGCTTTAAAATAATTTTTTTCATCACAGTTAGTTGATTTAATACGATGCCAGAATCAGAAACGGATTGGGAACTAGGTAAATAGGATGATAATGCCGTGTTTTTTACAGCGTTATACAATTCAAGTTTATTAGGCAGGCCATAACCTAAAAAGGTGATATCATTTCTATTCTTGAGCCAGGAGACGATCGGCAGGCATTGTTTGGAGTGTTCATCATCACCGTAAAAGCAGCGGTCGTAAATGATGCTTGGGATGGGTAATTCTTTGTCCTGCCACCCCTTTGTATTTAGATCAAATTTTTGCCCTTTAACCAGAAGGGTATGTGGATTTATATTGGATGGGACAAATCTAAAAACTTCCATCTCGCACGATTCAGCTAGTCTTGCTATCTCGTTTATATATGAATGTTCACTTTCCATGCTCAAAGTCATGATTCCAAATGTGATCAATTTGAATCCTCCTTACTTCTTTGAGAATTATCCAGCTTCAGTGCCTAGGTGTTCGGAGTCATAAGCAAGGCTCTTGTGCTTTTCTTATTCAAAAGCAAGTTTCGTACAAAATTGAATGATTGCTTTTGCAGACGGTCTTATTCTTCCTAAACCATCCTCGAAGTTTTTGGAAGGCTTTGAATTCACCTCAATTAACCAAGGTTTTCCATCCTGGTCGATCCCGATGTCGATGCCAAGTTCTCCGGTTATTCCTTTTGAGTGATCGCAAATCACCGTAGCTGTTTCAAGCGCTAGTTCCTTCATTAATGCCAATACCACTAAGGATTGCTTATGACTCATACAAGTTCGCAAAGCATTTAAAGGCCTTGTAATCGTTCCGCCTCTCGCTAGATTAGATACAAACTCCCTTTCAGCGGCAATCCTTGCTACCGTTGAGGTCACTGACCATTGATTATTTTGATTTTTGTGGCATAAAACTCTATAATCCATTGCCTTTAATTCATGTGTCATTAATGTAATACCTTGCTGGATAATATAAATGCGATTATGGAGCAGCGGTTTGATCTGTAGATATAGTTCTTCTAATGTATATCTTTGATTAATATTGTCAGACTCGGGCGTTAATGATGTTTGAAATGAGTAGTGCTGATTCTCTTCCTTTTTAAGTTTGATAATGTTCCTGCCTTGACTTCCATGAATAGGTTTAAGAAAAATAGTGTCATATTTTTGGGCAAAATCTTGAAAGGTTTCCTTCGAAAATAGTTTTGTCTCAGGAATATAAGGATTTAGTTGTGTTTTATCTTTTAACTGTTCATACACTTCCCATTTTGAAAGAAACCGGTCGTTGAAAAAGGGAATCATGGACTGGTCAATTTTTTGACGGAATTGCTGAAAGTGCTTCGTGTACTCAAGTTTTCTGGAATGTATCCGGTTGTAAATGACATCGGGTAAGGGAAGCATTTCCGGAATCCATTTTCCATTCTCAAAGTAATATCCATGGCTTGGAAATTTGTCATATGAGAATACGTAAAAAAAGCCGCCATGCTCCATTATGCCTTGATGAAGCTCTTCACAAAACAGATGGATGGATCGAAAGTGTGGTTCCACCATCTTGTTTGTTGGTATATCGGTTACTAATCCAATCACAGGCCCGAGTTTCAGCGTATGGTTTTCCGAGAGTACCATTGCTTGAAATGTATAGCATTGAATAGGAAGATCAAATGCTTTTATCAAATGATCGGGAAGATGGATCTCGTTAGACGCCATTTCTACCATTCGTATTTTTCCGGTAATGTTTTTTTGACCTATCGTAATGTTTAACTCCTGGTTCTTTTTTAATTGTAATTGGGTAAATAAGTGGCTGGACATTTGAATATGTCCATCATCCGTAGCTGTCAGTTTTTTAGGCATTAGTTTTATTTGGGTTAATGAAAATGACATAATCACTCCTCATTTGCATGTAAATAGGCATTCGTTGATATAGTAATGTATGTGAAAACAATTATGATGGTGATTTGAACATTCTCGCATTTAAATGAATAGTTTGTTATAGTTGTGAAGAATTGTTAAACAATGAAGGAGTGACTGAAAAATGGCAGTTAATTTATATGATTCCGCATATGCGTTAGAAACAGCAATCCGACAAAGTGGCGAGTATGTACAATTACAGCAGGCATATCACAATGTAAATGCAGACCCGCAAGCAAAGCAAATGTTTGACCAGTTCCGTCAAATCCAAATGAACCTGCAGCAAAAACAAATGATGGGCCAGGATATTTCTGAACAGGAAATTCAGCAGGCACAGTCAACGGTAGGGCTTGTCCAGCAAAATCAAAAAATTGCGCATCTCATGGAAGCAGAACAACGGATGAGCATGATCATTGGCGAATTAAACAAAATCATTATGAAGCCATTAGAAGATCTATACGGAAAAATGTAAACTTTATCAAAAAGCCTTCGGTGCAGACACCGGAGGCTTTTTTCGGCTGTATTTCCTTATGGATTTTGTGAGAATCTCTTTTACATGGACTGTTCTATAAATGTATGAAAAGTCATAAAAGTGATATAGGGGCAATTTCACCAAGAACAGGGGGCAACATAATGTTTTATCGCTTGCTTGCGTTAAATATTGATGGCACGCTTCTTCAAACGAATGGAAAAATTCATAAGTCAACAAAAGAGGCTATCGACTATGTTCAGCAAAAAGGAATATTTGTAACGCTTGTTACATCGCGCAGCTTCCCCTCGGCCAAAAAAGTGGCTAAGGCGTTAAAAATAAAATCACCGATTATTACCCATCAAGGCGCCTATATTGCTGTCAGTGAGTCAAAACCGATATTTGTTAAAAGAATCAATGAGGACATTACCTATGATGCCGTCCGGTTTTTAGAGGCATTACCGTGTCAAATCCGCCTCGTCCATGAACAATTTTCATTAGCTAATAAGTTAAAGCTAAATAATCATTTATTAGCAAAGACCGTTTTTACTACTGGAGATCCTGTTTTCTATTCCCAACAATTTGTTTCATCCTTAAGCGAATATTTACATGATCAGCCGGTAACAGCGCCAAAGATAGAGATTTATTTTGAAGAGAAAAGAGATCTAAAGGATGCTAAAAATGCAATAGGTAAAATGTTTACCGAGATTGAAGCGATCGAGCTCGATTCATTGCGGCTGGATATTGTTCCAGCTGGGGTTTCAAAGCTATCCGGATTAACTTATCTAGGAAATCAACTTGGCATCAAAAGAAGTGAAATGGTTTATATTGGTGATGGTTGGGATGATATTCCTGTAATTGAAGCTGCTGGCCTTGGGGTCTCGATGTGGAATGCCGACTTTGAGGTGAAAAGAGCTTCCGACTGGGTAACACGGTCAGAAAATGAACATGGTGTTGCCTATATGGTTAAGGAACACTTCCGTAAACAGCAGCCAATTGAGTTTTTAAGAAAGATGAAAATAATTAAAAAGTGATTATTTAAAGATATCATTGGCCATTGCCTCTGATATCTTTTTTACAGTATCAATAATTTCCACTGTATTGACCTTATTTTCCTGATTTTGTACACTTAAAGAAGTGTAGAAAATGTTTAGCTCCAGTGCTGATCAAAGCGCTTGTGCTTTTCAAGTGAAAAGGTGATACAATTGCGAATTTCGATAATAGGGTTAGAGGATGAAAGATTTAATCGACCGCTTCAGCTAATTGCCAATTTGTTTTTTGAAGAATCGAAGATTTTAATGGCAAATGCTGAAGAGAATGATATACAAATAAAATTTATTGTGCAAGTCTCAGACAACATATCTGTTTCTGCAGAATTGAATGATAAGTGCGGAGAGGTACTTGCATCAAATTATCAAAAAGAATGGATCCCAGCCGATTCCGAAAAAGAAAGGTTTAAGCAAATTAAAAATGCTGTGGCCCATGTTTATTTAACAGTGCTGCAGGGCTGGACAGGAATTACGCAAAAATGGGGCATTTTAACCGGAATAAGACCAACCAAATTACTTCATCGTAAAGTGCAGGAAAGAATACCATTAGAGCAAGCGCATCAACAATTAAAGGCAGATTATTTAATTACTGATGAGAAGATCGAGCTGATGCAGCAAATCGTTGACCGCCAGCTAGCTGTTGTCCCCGACCTGTACTCGCTTCAAAAAGAGGTCAGTATTTATATTGGAATCCCATTTTGCCCAACAAAATGTGCCTATTGCACATTCCCCGCCTATGCAATTAATGGGAGACAGGGATCTGTTAATTCCTTCTTAGGCGGGCTTCATTATGAAATGAAGAAAATAGGGGCATGGCTGAAGGAAAAGGGAGTCCGAATTACAACAGTCTACTATGGTGGAGGTACGCCAACTAGTATTACTGCTGAAGAGATGGATATGCTTTATGAGGAAATGTACACATCGTTTCCGGATGTTGAAAATATCCGCGAAATTACTGTTGAAGCCGGGCGTCCAGATACTATTAATCCTGAAAAATTAGAAATTCTAAAGAAGTGGAATATAGACAGGATTAGTATTAATCCACAATCCTATACACAAGAAACGTTAAAGGCAATCGGAAGACATCATACGGTTACCGAAACGATAGAAAAATTTCATTTAGCACGTGAAATGGGCATGAATAATATTAATATGGACTTAATTATCGGCTTACCTGGTGAGGGGTTATCTGAATTTACCCATTCCTTAGCTGAAACGGAAAAATTAATGCCAGAATCCTTAACTGTCCATACGTTGTCTTTCAAGCGGGCTTCTGAAATGACCAAGAATAAAGAAAAGTATAAGGTCGCGGAGCGTGATGAAGTTGAAAAGATGATGGAGCTTGCTCAGGATTGGACGAATGATCACGGCTATGTCCCCTATTATTTGTACAGACAAAAGAACATTCTCGGTAATCTGGAGAATGTCGGCTACTCATTACCTAATCAAGAAAGCATCTATAATATTATGATAATGGAAGAGCAGCAGACGATTATCGGACTTGGCTGCGGGGCGGCGAGCAAATTTATTAACCCTGTTACTGGAATGATTACTCACTTTGCTAACCCAAAAGATCCGAAGACTTATAACGAAAGTTTTGAAGCATATACTGAAGATAAAATTAAAATACTAGATGAGTTGTTTTCAGAAAAAGGTTCTCCTGCATAATTGTCAGGGGAAACTTTTTTTATAAAGAGTTCTTAATAAAGGAAATAACCTTCTGAATGTCGAATTTTTATATGGATTGCCCCATACACTTCAACGGGGCAATTAAAACGCTTTCATTTTTGGAGGGGGAAATAGTTATGATGCAAACACCTTTAACAATGACCCAGATGATGGAAAGGGCAGAAAAGTACTTTCCAAAGAAACAAGTTGTATCAAGGACGGAAAGCGGCATCCAGAGATTTACCTATAAACAAGTTGCCGAAAGAACGAGGCGGCTTGCCGATAGCTTAACAAAATTAGGTGTTACAAAAGGTGAAAAGGTTGGAACATTAGCCTGGAACCATCACCGCCACCTGGAAGCCTATTTTGCCATACCATGTATGGGTGCCGTTTTGCATACTATCAACATCCGATTATCACCTCAGCATATATCCTACATTATCAATCATGCAGAAGATAAAGTTCTTCTCGTTGATTCTGACATCCTGCCCTTACTCGAAAGCTGTGCTGCCGAGTTAAAAACGGTCAAGGCATTTATCATTATGACCGATGAAAAAGAATTGCCGGAAACAACGCTCTCCCCTGTTTATCACTATGAACAGCTTTTAGCAGAAGCAAATCCAGAATTCAACTATCCAAAAGATCTGGATGAAAATGATCCAGCTGGTTTGTGCTATACATCTGCTACAACAGGAAACCCAAAAGGAGTTGTCTATTCCCATCGAGGGATTTTTCTGCACAGTTTGGCTTTAGGCCTTGCCGATAGTGCAGCCATTAGTGAAAAAGATATTTCTCTGACAGTTGTCCCGATGTTTCATGTCAATGCATGGGGAATGCCTTTTGCGGGAGTCTGGTTTGGTACAACACTTGTACTTCCCGGGCCATATTTCACGCCAAAATTATTGGCCGAGTTAATTGAACAAGAAAAAGTCACGATCACGAGCGGTGTTCCGACAATTTGGCTCGGATTATTAAAGGAGCTTGGTGAAGGCGCCTATGATCTCAGCAGCTTAAGGGGAATCTTATGCGGCGGGTCGGCAGCGCCTAAAGGGATGATTAAAGCCTTTGAGCAAAAATATAAAGTGCCATTTATGCATGCATATGGGATGACGGAAACTAGCCCGCTTGCGCTCTTTTCCTCACTAAAAAGCTACCAAGAAGAGTTAGATTATGAGGAAAGACTAGAATTGCGGGCAAAACAAGGAACACTTGTCCCGGGCTTAGAAATGAAAATCCTAGGTAAAGACGGCGAAGTCGCTTGGGATGGCAAAGAAATGGGCGAATTATGTCTCCGTGGGCCATGGATTGCCTCTGAATATTATAAAGATGAGCGAACTAAGGATGCATTTCACGAAGGCTGGCTCCACACCGGAGATGTTGCCACGATTGACGAGGAAGGTTTTGTGAAAATTGTGGACCGGACAAAGGATTTAATTAAGAGTGGCGGCGAGTGGATTTCATCGGTGGATTTAGAAAATGCCTTAATGGCACATGAGGCAGTGTTCGAAGCTGCTGTTGTCGCCGTGCCGCATGAAAGATGGCAGGAAAGGCCGCTTGCATGTGTCGTGTTAAAGGATTCCTATAAAGGGAAAACAGCAAAGGAAGAATTATTAGAATTCTTGAAACCACAGTTTGCTAAATGGTGGATTCCGGATGAGATCCTTTTCCTTGAGGAAATTCCTAAGACATCAGTTGGTAAATTCCTGAAGATGGCCTTACGAGATCAAGTACAAAAAGAAATATTGCGCAAAAGTTAACATGAAGAGGCAGAGGATTCTTCCTTTGCCTTTTCCAATGATACTTTTTAAAGGAAAAAGAAAATTCGATATAGTAAGAAAGCTTGTTTTTATTCCATTCAATTCCATATATAATGGAATTGAATGAAGAAAAGGGGGGAATTGGCCGTGTCAATCAATTTTGTAACGGATAAGGTAAATTTGCGAGTGGATGGCCGCGTAGCTTTACTTGAAATGAACAGACCGGAAGCATTAAATGCAATGGATACTGATGTAATTAAGGGGCTTGTTTGCAAACTAAAAGAAATTAGCGAGTCAGATGATGTTGATATTGTTGTGTTAACAGGCAGAGGTAGAGCCTTTTCAGCAGGCGGCGACATTAAAACGATGCTTTCAAACATGGATGAGAGCGATTTCTTTCCTGTCATGGATTGGATCAGTGAATTGATTATTACTCTTTATTGCATGCCTAAACTAACTATTAGTGCTGTTTCAGGTGCAGCTGCAGGCTTAGGATTTAGTTTAGCACTAGCAACAGACTATATTATTGCTGACAAAACAAGCAAGCTGGCAATGAATTTTATCGGTATTGGTTTAATTCCTGACGGTGGTGCCCACTTCTTTTTAGAAAAAAGATTAGGTGAGACAAAAGCAAAGCAGGTAATTTGGGATGGAAAAATGCTCAGTTCGGATGAAGCGTTAAAGCTGGGACTGATTCAAGAGGTAGCAGATGGTGAACTTCAGGAGACCTTAGAGGCAAGAATCGCTGATTGGTTAAGCCGTCCGGTTCAGGCGATGATTAAAACGAAAAAAATTATGGCTGAGAAGAACCGGCCGCAATTATTGAAAATCCTGGAATTAGAAAAATACGGACAGCAAAAAATGCGTGAAACCATTGATCATCAAGAAGGGATCAAGGCCTTTATTGAAAAAAGAAAACCTAGATATATTGGAAAATAAAAAATAAAGAAGCTCAACGCGAGCTTCTTTGTTTTTTCCATTAGTTCAAGAATGAAAAAGCAGAAGTTTTCCGCTAGGTGAAGTGCAGCGATGCGTCTTTTCTAATAAGTTTTTTTCTGATAATAGGTGTTCCCCTTGCTTTTTTGCTGCATCATCATTTTCAGCCTGAAACGTTTCTTCTAATAGCTTTTCACCATTTGCTTCAAATGCTGTTAATTTATAAGTCTTCATTACAAAAACTCCTTAAAAATTAATATACTACTATTTTTGCATAATTCTTGAAATAGTGCAAAAAGGAAAATGAAACCATTCTATGGTATATTCGTATTATAGAAAGGAAAGGAGTGAGTAAAATGGTTCTTAAACTTGAACATGTCACTAAACGGTTTGGGCAATTTACGGCTGTTGACGATTTATCGATAACGATTCCTGAAAAAGAAATGTTTGGTTTTCTTGGGGCAAACGGTGCCGGAAAAACAACTACGTTTCGGATGATATTAGGCTTACTTGACAGTACCGCCGGTAGAATTACATGGGATGATCAACCAATTGATTACTCAACCAGCCATTTGGTCGGATATCTTCCAGAGGAAAGAGGCCTTTATCCGAAGCTGAAAGTCCGTGACCAAATCGTTTATTTAGCAAGATTAAGAGGAATGCAAAAAAGTGAGGCACTTATTGAACTGAAATCCTGGCTGGAGCGTTTTAAAATTACGGAGTATGAGAATAAAAGAGTGGAAGAGCTATCTAAGGGGAACCAGCAGAAAATCCAATTTATTGCAGCAGTTGTACATAGACCAAAATTATTAATACTCGATGAGCCATTCAGCGGGCTTGACCCGGTAAATGTAGAAATGCTTAAGGATGCTGTCTTATCCCTTAAACAAAAAGGTGCAACCATCGTATTCTCAAGCCATCAGATGCATCATGTGGAGGAGATGTGTGAGCATCTCTGCATTATGCAAAAAGGAAAACCTGTTGTCCATGGGGCCTTAAAGGAAATTAAGCGTGAATTTGGTAAAAAGAATCTCATGATCCATGCTGAATTCCCTTTGGATTCATTGAAAAATTATCCGGGTGTTGTAAAGGCAACTCCAACGATGGAAGGAATTCTTTTGCAAATTGAAGGAGAAAGGGTAGCAGAAAGTATACTTAAAGAGATTGTTGGCAATGGTTTCATAAGAAAATTTGCCCTTGAAGAGCCTTCCTTAAATGATATTTTTATCGAGAAAGTAGGTGATTCTTATGAATAGTTTTTGGATAATCCTGTTTCATACATATTTAAACAAACTGAAAACTAAATCTTTTATTATTACGACAGTCATAACGATTTTGATTGTCCTAGGTCTAACAAATATAAATAGTATAATTGGTGTTTTTGATAAAAACGGTGGAAAAGAGAATGTGGCAGTACTGGATGAAACCGGGCAACTTTATGAGCCTTTTAAACAGCAGCTAAAAACCATTAACAAAGATATTAAACTAACACTATACAAAGACAGTGAAAAAGAGGCGGAAAAAGCGGTAGAAAAAGGCGATGTTAAAGGAGTTATTCAGTTACGATTTAATGAAGAAAAGCTACCGGAAGCTACCTATAAAGCCATGAGCATTACGGATTCATCACTATTTACTGATCTGCAGACAGCATTGCAGCAAGTGAAAACGATGCGTGCAGCCTCACAGATTAATTTGGCCCCTGCACAGCTGCAAAAGCTTTATGAGCCAGTTTCCTTTGAGAAATTTGCACTCGAAAAAAATGCCAAAACGGAAGAGGAATTAAATCAGGCTCGAGGTCTTGTTTATGTTCTGCTGTTTATCATTTATTTTTCTGTTATCATGTACGCGAACATGATTGCAATGGAGGTAGCGACAGAAAAGTCCTCTAGGGTAATGGAAATATTAATTTCGAGTGTTTCGCCAATTAAGCAAATGTTTGCTAAAATACTGGGGATCGGCCTGCTGAGTCTAACACAATTAGCAGCATTTCTAATTGTAGGGTATTATTCGTTAACAAATAATATGGAATCATTAAAAGAAGGATTTTTCGGTGTATACGGGTTTGGCGATATTCCTGTTGGAACCATCATCTACGCTGTTATTTTCTTTATTCTCGGCTACTTCCTTTATGCCACTCTTGCGGCATTTTTGGGCTCACTTGTCAGTCGGATTGAAGATGTGCAGCAAATGATTACACCAATGACGTTACTCGTCGTGGCAGGATTTATGATTTCTATGTTCGGCCTTGGAAAACCAGATGCATCGTTCATTACAGCCACGTCCTATATTCCTTTCTTTACACCAATGATTATGTTTTTGCGTGTTGGCATGCTGACGATCCCGGCATGGGAAGCCATATTGGGAATTTTTATACTTGTTGCAACCATCGTTGTATTAGCCATATTTGGTGCCCGTGTCTATCGAGGAGGCGTCTTAATGTATGGGAAGTCGAATTCTTATAAAGATATTAAAAAGGCATTGCAATTAACAAAGAACGAATAGTTTTTAAAAGCTTTACCATTACTGGTAGAGCTTTTTATTTTCTTTGAAATTTGATAACAATCCAGCTCCAGCCCCTAGGGACTCGGGGTCATAAGCCAATCCGTCAAGAAGGCTAAAAGGAAGCCTTCTCGCCGGCTCGTCTTATGCCTGTCGTCCCTGAGCAAGGCACTTCCGCTTTATAAATAGAACGTGCATTCGTGTTTTAATGGTGATACAATGAAGAAAAGACGGTGAAAGGATTTTTTATGAAAAAGATATCATTTATTCATGCAGCAGACCTTCATTTGGACAGCCCGATGATTGGATTAAAGCATTTGCCTTCAAATATCTTTTCTAGGGTGAAAGAGAGTACCTTTACTGCTTTAAAGAGGCTGACAGCTGCAGCTATTGAGCAGCAGGTTGATTTTGTCATCATAGCGGGTGATTTATTCGATGGGGAGGATCGCAGCTTACGTGCACAATCACGCTTTCGGACGGAAATGTTGAAGCTTGAAGAAAAGAATATTCCTGTTTATGTCGTTCATGGAAACCACGACCATTTGCATGGTTCATGGGTACACTTGGACATGCCGGCGAATGTTCATTTATTTCATAGCGAGGTGGAAATAAAGGCGCTGCAGACGAAGAGTGGTGAATGCGTCCATCTTTATGGCTTTAGCTATCCAACACGCCATGTGTTCGAACGGAAAATAGATGATTATAAGAAGGCACCGGGGGCTGATTTTCATATCGGTATTCTTCATGGCAATGAAAGTGCTGGAACAGAGCATGACAACTATGCCCCATTTTCAATTAAGGATTTACAAGAAAAAGGTTTTGATTATTGGGCATTGGGTCATATCCACAAACGGGCTGTTTTGTCTGAAAATCCCCCCATTATCTATCCGGGCAATATCCAAGGAAGAAATAAGAAAGAATCTGGCAGTAAAGGGTTTTATCATGTCACATTGACAGACCTTGATGGAAAAATGGATTATATCGAATCATCTGATGTGATCTGGGAGGAGGCAGTGATTGATGCTAGTACAGCGAACAGCTTTCACGATTGCCTTAGTTTATGCCAAACTGTGATCAATAGTGTTCGAAAACCTAAAATGGGAACACTATTAACTCTTTTTTTGGAAAATATTCAATTGGACGATGACGATGAAAAAAGAAGTTTAAATGGCGAGCTTCTAGAGCTTCTATTAGAAGATGAAAAGGATGAGGAATCCTTTGTTTGGATTGTGGACTTAAACATCACAGAAAGTCTGAAAATTGACAAAGAACAATTAAAAGCAGATGCCAATTTTTATACCGAGCTTTTTGAAACAATAGATCATTTTGAACATGCTGATCACGCTTTAGCACCATTGTACGATCATCCCTTAGGGAGAAAATACTTAACCCATTTATCGACCTCAGAACAAAAAGAACTGCTTGATAAAGCAGAGAAAATACTAATTGAATTACTTTATCAACCATAAGAAAGGGGGAGATTATTTGAAAATTATTGAGATGCATATTTACGGCTATGGACAATTAGAGAATCTCAAAATAAAGAACCTCGGTGATTTTCAAGTTTTTTATGGTGAAAATGAAGCTGGTAAGTCTACGATCATGGCTTTTATACACGGAATCTTATTCGGCTTTCCAACAAAACAACAAACCGAGCTGCGCTACGAGCCAAAACAAAGTACAAAATACGGCGGCAAAATCAGAATTTATCATGAAGAGCTAGGTTACGCTGTCGTTGAGCGGATTAAAGGAAAAGCTACAGGCGATGTGAAGGTGCTCTTGGATAATGGAACGATTGGCGGCGAAGAACTTTTAAAAGAACTGACAGCGAATTTTGATAAAAGCTTATTCCAAGCTATTTATTCTTTTAATTTGCACGGCTTGCAAAATATACAGCAAATGAAGGGTGAAGAAATAGGTAAATTCCTGTTCTCGGCAGGTGCATTAGGAACAGAGCAGTTAGCAAAAGCTGAAAATTGCCTGCAAAAAGAATTGGATACTCGCTTTAAGCCATCGGGTAAGAAACCAATTTTGAATGAAAAATTACAGGTACTTCATGAAATAAAGGGAGAATTGAAAAAAGCGGCGGCAAAAAACAAGGAATATGAAAATTTGGTCGAAAAAAAAGAGATGCTTCAGCAGCAAATGGCAGCAATAAATGACTCGCTTCGCGAAATTAGCGAAAAGGTTGAGAAATTGAATGAATGGAAGAGAATCGAGTCGCTCGTCAAAGAAGAAAAGTGGACAAAGAAAGAGCTTAGCAATTTGGGAGAAATCAAGTTCCCGCCGCGCGGAATCGAAAGAATTGAAAATTTAAATCAGTTAATTCACCCCAATAAGGCAGAAATCATAAGTATTGCCGAAAGAATTGAAAATTTGACAAAAGAATTAGCTGATATAGAGCCAGATCTTTCATTCCTTGATAATGAGTCCGCAATCTTAACATTGCTTGAGCAGGTTCCAATTATGGAGCAATTAGGGATTGAGAGACAGAAATGCGAAGCAAAGCTAGCAGAGTTCGAAGAAATGCTTTCCATAACAAGAGAGAAGCTTCATTTACCTTTAAATGAGGAAGATGTTTCTTCCATAAATACAAATATTTATATGAAAAATCAAGTGGAGATAGTTTCGCGAAAGAGGCAAAAACTTGCAGAAGTTAAGGAAGAGTTAGAGGAGCGGTTTCAAGAAGAAAAAAATACATTAGAGGGCATAGAAAAGGATGTCCGATTAGCTGAGAGTAAGCTCCTTTCTAAACAGGAAAGGATACTAATTGAGGAACAAGTAAATGATGGAAATGACAAGAAGATCCTGGAATGGGAATTAAAAACGTTACAGGAAAAAATAGAATTCTATCAACAGGCAAATGATCGAGACAAAGCAATGCATGAACGTATGAAAAAGCAGAAATGGTTGCAGTTTTTTCTATTTGAGTTCATTTTATTAGGACTGACATTGTATTGCTTGTTAACAACGCAGTGGGTCTTCTTATTTTTTTGTGTGCTAGGATGTATAGCAGTTGCTATTTTTATGACGAAAAGCACAAAACCATTTAAAGAAGGAGAAATAAAGCAAACACTTAGTGGTTTAAGGGAAAAAGAAATACGGTTAAAGCAAAAACTCCAATCCGCAGTCTATTTGGATATCACAAAGCTCGAGAACCAATTAATACAGGATAATCAAAGGCGAGAAGAACTGCAAATGTTAAACAGCATGCTAAAACAACAGCATTCTCATTACGAAAAGATACTGGCAAGATTTGAAGAATGGGAAGTAGAGTCAGCTCTAAATAAAGAAAAGCTGTTATCCATTAGCAGTGAATTAAAGATACCTGAATATATTGCTGCTTCTTTTTTACAAGAAGCATTTGAATTAATTGAGAAATACAAGTCTACTTGCAGAGATAAAAAACAACTGAATATAAGATTAGAGCAAATAAATCAGCAGCAAGCGAAGGTAGTGGAAGGCCTAAAATTTTATGAGAATCGTTTTTTGCGAGAAAAAGGTTTAGATTTACATAATTCCGCTCATCTACTACGAAACAAGCTTAAGGAAGAGCATGAAAAGCAAATTAAGAGTCGAGAGAGACTGGGGAAGCTTGCTGACCTTAAAGCTGATTTGAAACAAAAATCTCAGGAACTGGAGCTTTTACAGGCTGAACATAACAAGCTCTTACAGGCAGCAAATGTGGAAACAGAGCAGCAATTCTATATACTTGGGGAAAAAGATGAAAAACAACGCAGGCTTTTTGAAAGACTGGATCATCTTCAGAGCCAGCTTCAATATTCACCTCTCCCAGAACAGGTTAGGGAAAGCTATTTAGCTATTCATGATAGCGATGAAATAATCGTGGAATCTAATCTTGAAGCAAAACAGTTGCAAGCCAAATTGAAAAAGCTTCAAGAGGAACATGCTTCAATAAAGTACGAGATTCAAGTACTTGAAGAAGGCGGTATGTATTCAGACATTCTCCACCACTACAATCAGAAAAAATTTGAACTGGAAGAGACAGCAAAAGAGTGGTCTGTCTTTAGCTTAGCTCAAGAGGTTTTGTCGCAAACGATAGATAAATATAAAAACGTACATTTACCAAGGATGCTCTCAAAAGCGGAAGAATATATGTGTTATCTCACAAACGGAAGCTACCAAAAGATTCACCTGCAGAAGTCAGGTTCTGGTTTCCTTGTTGAGCGGGAGGATCATACTCTATTTGAAGCAAATGAGCTAAGCCAAGCAACAATGGAACAGTTATATGTATCTATTCGGCTTGCTTTAGCAACAACGCTTTATGAAAAATATCAGTTTCCCATTATAATTGATGATAGCTTTGTTAATTTCGATGCAAAAAGAACACACAAAGTGATTGAACTTCTTAAAAGGCTGGAAAGGAATCAAATATTATTTTTTACTTGTCATTCATACGTTCTTCAGTATTTCCAAAGGGAAAATATTCTTGCATTAGAAAAAGGTGCTGTTTTAGATTATTTAATAGAGAAATAGTTGTATATGTTATACTCATTCTATGGGAAGGAGCGTGGTTAGGTTGGGAAAAGGAATATTACATTATGACGTTGGAGAACAGGTTGAATTATTTCTGTTAATAAAAAGTTCGACAAAAGGGATTGCGAGTAATGGGAAGCCTTTTTTGACGTTAATTCTGCAAGATAAAAGTGGGGAAATTGAGGCGAAACTTTGGGATGCAGATGAAGAAGATGAAAAAAATTACGCAGCACAAAATATTGTAAAAATTCTTGGGGATGTACAAAATTATCGTGGAAAAAGTCAGTTGAAAATTCGCCAGATCCGCAGTACTGGCCCTTCTGATGGAGTGAAGCTGGATGACTTTCTTGAGACAGCGCCACTTAGTCAGGAAGAAATGGTCAGCAAGCTAACACAATATATTTTTGAAATGAAAAATCCCAACATCCAAAGGATTACCCGCCATTTAATAAAGAAACATCAAAAGTCTTTTTTGGAATATCCTGCTGCTACTAAAAATCATCATGAGTTTGTTTCTGGACTTGCATATCACGTTGTTAGCATGCTTGACTTGGCTAAGGCAATTTCTACGTTATATCCCAGCCTTGATAAGGATCTCCTGTATGCTGGAGTCATTTTACATGATATGGGGAAGGTAATGGAATTATCAGGTCCGATATCAACGGTTTATACCATTGAGGGAAATTTGTTAGGTCATATTACCATTATGATTAACGAAATTGGTAAAGCAGCTGAAGAACTTGGGATTTCAGGGGAAGAGGTGTTAATTTTACAACACCTTGTCCTAAGTCATCATGGAAAAGCGGAATGGGGCAGTCCAAAACCGCCATTGATCAAGGAAGCAGAAATTCTTCATTATATAGATAATCTTGATGCAAAAATGAACATGCTTGACCGTGCATTAGAAAGAGTGAAGCCTGGTGAATTTTCAGAACGAATTTTTGCCCTGGATAACCGCTCATTTTATAAGCCAGTGTTTCATAACTAAGGAATAACCCACGTGTTGGGTTATTTTTTTTATAAGAGTAGAATATTTTTTAAAAAAATTGAATAAGTTGTAATACAAAAGTGGACAACCACTAGAGAAGGGAGCAAGACCATTTGACTATACCTATTTGGATTTATGCAGTTGTGGTTGGAATTGTAATCAGTGCCCTCATGGCGATCAAAACGGGCAGAGAAGAGCGGCAATTAGAAATGGAAGACATCGAGCGCGAAGGAGAAATTTATATTAAACGCCTGGAGCGTGAAAAAGAATCACGTGAAGAGCTTAAGGCTACAGGAGAATAAGAAAAGCGGAAGCGTCATATAAGGCGCTTCCGCTTATTTTTAATTATTGATTTGCTGCAGGTGCTTGTGGTTTTAGAGCGTCTTTTAAGTCTTTATCGCTTACTTTTACGTTCGCTGCTTTAAGTTCACGCTCCATTGCTTTGTTGATGGAATCAGTAGTTAATTTAGATGATTTTACTTGATACTCAATCTCTTTCTTCATTTCTTCATATGGTTTTTTCTCTTGTTTTTCTGTTACTTGGATAATGTGATAACCGAATTGTGTTTTTACTGGTGCACTAATTTCATTAGCTTTAAGAGCAAAAGCTGCTTTTATAAAGTCTGCATCATATTGTCCTTTATTTGTATTATTGATGGTACCTAAATCGCCGCCATTTTGAGCTGAAGCGGTATCTGTTGAATACTCTTTTGCCACATCTTCAAATTTTGCTCCACCATCAAGTTTGGCCTTCACTTCATTAGCTTTAGCTTCATCAGCAACAAGAATATGGCGGGCTTTAATATCCGGCTGATAGTTATCATAATAATCCTTTAGTTCTTTGTCCGTTACTTTTACGTCTTTCATTGCTGCTTTTTCCTGCATCATACCAAGTTTCATGGTTTTCTTTAAATCTGCTTCGCTCTTGTACCCATATTGTGCAAGGGTTGCTTCAAAATTTGCACCAAGATCAGATTTTAATTGATCAATTTTTTCATTTAATTCTGTATCTGAGATTTTGTATTTCTTTGAAAGAACTTTTTCATATACAAGCTGTTGAAGGGCTTGGTCACCAACCTTGTCCTTCATTGATTTGTAAAGTTCTTCTTGTGTAACATTTCCTGCTTTACTTTCTACCACTGTATTAGAACCACTTTGATTACAAGCGCCTAATGTAAGAACCCCACCAGTTAATGTAAGGGCTAATATCCATCTTTTCATGCTGAATCTCTCCTAAACAGTAATTTCTTATGGTCTTTTTGTCCATATTATTTACTATAACATAAATGGGAACTACTGCAAAAATATATGATGTGAGTTTTTATTGAAAATTACATAAAAACAGTATAGGACTGTTCCATAAAAAATAAGGTATGTGCCTAAACGAAATGAAGACATGATGAATAGAATATCTTAGCAAATGAAAAAGGAGGTATTTCGATGAGTGGTGGAGGATACGGAGCAGGCTTTGCTCTTATTGTAGTCCTTTTCATCTTATTGATTATTGTTGGGGCTTCGTGGGTTTATTAAAAAGAAAATTACATTCATGAGAGGAGGTAGAGATATATGTCTGGTGGAGTAGGTTACGGTGGAGGATTTGCGTTAGTCGTAGTCCTTTTCATTCTATTAATTATCATTGGGGCTTCTTGGATCTATTAAGATTAAGAAGAAAATGACAAACTTAAAGCGATGAGACCTTCCTCATCGCTTCGATTTTTTTTTGGACGTTTTTCAAAATGACAAATCCAAACCATTCGTTTATTTTCATCGTTGGATTATGTATATAAAATTTCCACGTATGATGATATCAATAATATCGTAATAAGAACATTTATGGTGCGGAATACCTTATGTTGGTTTTCCTCCGGGATTTCTTTTTGGATACAAAGAGAATAGGTCATTTTATTTACATAAAACAAAATAAAAATAGCGAAGACAATAAAAACGGAGATCATCAATGATTCCCTCCCTGTTGTTCGTGTTATGATTTATACAATACCAAAAATTAAGAAAAAAAGATAGTCAAAAAGAATGGAAGAATGTTAGACTTTTTTCAATCGTAAATAAAACCAATAGGTGCTGTTGAAAAAATATTTTTTTCATACTAAAAAAGGTTTACCCTTATCCTTAAAAGGTGAATAATGAACATAGGGTAAAGATAGGTTTGAAAAGAGGGCTATTGTTATGAAAGAACATGAATTGCTGATGAAAAGAATTAATCTTCTTGAATATCACCAGAAGCTGTTGGTGAAGCTGTTAAACAACCCAAATCTTGAATTTTATAAATTAATCATTGAAAATGGATTAACCGAGCTTGAAATTGATACGTTCTATTGTTCATGTGACAAATTGAGCATGAAATTGGAAGAGCAAAAAGCGGAAGGGTATGTTTACTTTCATCCGCTTTTTAATGAATTATCAGCCTCTTTACCAGCTAAGTTGAAGATAGAAGAGGTAATAAAGGCATGCTTACACCAGAAATTATACGAGCCTCTTTTTCAGGAGTTCGTAAAATATTTATAGTAGAGTTTTTACGCTAACCCTTGTTCCGTTTTTTTCGCCTTTTTCAGTGCCCCGTTTTCTTCAACGAATTCACTTTCAATGTTATGAAAAGAACGTTCAAAAATCTCCATAAAATCCTCACCATAAATATTGCGAACAATTGCCATCATTTCAATAATATCCGGAAACTTACCATACAATTCCCGCAATGGCAAAGCACCGGCAAATGCAGCATTTTCATTGGGCTCGTATGTTTCCATTGATTGAAGTAAAATCTCTTCCCCTTTTTCGGTGAGCTGAATATAGGTATTACGTTTGTCATTTTCCTTTTTTGAAAATTTCAACAAACCCCGTTCTTCTAATTTTTTAGAAAAATTAAAAGCTGTTGAGACATGCATTACCCCAAATTTAGCTACATCCGAGATGGAGGCGCCATTCAAATGATAGGCGATCCAAAGAATATGATGTTCATTAATATTTAAATCATAGGGTTTAATCCATTGCTGCCAGTCTTTTTCAATCGACTTCCATAACGCTTTACTTAATTGCGTAATTCTCTGACTAAAAATCATCGCTTCCTTCATCGTATATTGTTTCTCAGTCATCCCCATTTTCACCTACTTTTATATTTCTCTATTATCATTATGCCAATAAAGTAAAAATTAATAAAGATATTAATTAACAAAATTTTTAGAAATTATAATATTTTTATATTGAAATTTTAAAATTTTTATAAAAAAGCCTACTCCTTCTCCCCATTTTGATTAAAGAGTTACTAAAATGACTTTGTTTATTATATTCTGAAAATTCGCTTTCTTGCTCCTAGACTGTTTCTTTCATAGTCCCCTACTTTAAATTTATATAAAAAAGATTTTAATTTCATTTTACTTGCTATCTCCAAATGATGGCAACTTTTAGAATTTTAAATTTTAAAAAATAATTTTTTTTGTATAGTAATCCGTTATTAAGCTGCTTTAAAGAGACCTTGTTCATAGGAATGGACGGTAAAACATATAAATAGTTACAACCATTGTTCTAATTTACGATACTTAGTAGGGGGACAAAAAAGATGAAGATTGTAGCTGTGACGTTTTTTTTCATAAGTGCTATTCTTTTTTTGGGAGCAGGTAAATATTTATTTGATTTAAAAAGACCTGGTGTTTATCCGCCAAAACAAGTATTAAAGAAAAGAGCGGCCGCATTAGCCGGGGCCGGAGGAATTGCCTTGATTCTTGCTTTCATGCTTTCAACTTTTTCATAGACTTTGTAGTATGTAATTTAAGAAAAGAACCCCATGGGGTTCTTTTCTTAAAAAGGATCCCGTGCATTACTTTTGAATGACGGAAGCTGATGACAAATTAGTTCTTTTTACTATAGATTGAGCCACTGGATACAAAATAACCATCACTATGGTATTGAGGGCAACAGCTGGTAAAACCCCTGCAGCAAATAATGCTGCGAATGGCCCTGGTAAACCTACTAAGAAGTAAGCTGATCCTAAAAAGACCGTGCCTGAAACCAAAGTTCCGACTGCTGTTAAGACCCCAACGCTAATAATCGAGTTTCGGTAATTTTTTAAGGCTAAAAATAAACCAAAAAAGATCAGTGCGGTGACAGGTTTATCGATAATATTCGGAATTGTGCCCCCAGGAAAACTAGTTGTTATACCAGATAATACTCCTGTCACAATTGCCAACAACATGACACTTTTCTTTTCTGGGATAAGAATAATTCCTAAAAACATCATCGCCAGCATCATGTCTGGTTTAATGGTAAGGAACGCCGGCATTACCGTGTGCAAGACTACCTCAATTCCTGCTAAAAGTGCTAAAACTACAAGGTTCTTTGTATTCATATCTCATCTCTCCTCTGCTATCCTGAGCTATTTGTTCCTCCTGCAGTGCACTGATTGCCTGCAGCGAAAAACTTATGTTCATTATAACATATTACGATAATATTAATAAAGATATAATTTTCAGAAAAATTAACTCCAACTACTCTGAACGCCAGCTTAAAGCTGTTTATTAATATTTACTGCCATTTCTTGTAACATTTGGGATGTATAATCACTTTGGTTACTTTTCCAAACTACTCCCAATCCATCCCCTTTACCATAGCGTGGGATCAAATGAATATGGAAATGAAATACTGTCTGACCTGCCTGTTCTCCATTATTATTGATAGTATTTAAACCAGCCGGCTCAAATTCTTTTTCGAGCGCATTTGCAATGGAGGGGACGACTTCAAAAATATTTCTTGCTATTTCAGGAGTCAGTTCAAATAAGTTTTCCTTATGTACCTTCGGAATGACGAGTGTATGCCCTTTTGTGACTTGACTAATATCTAAAAACGCTAGTACATGCTCATTTTCAAAAACTTTTGCTGCAGGTATTTCTCCATTTACAATTTTACAAAAAATACAATCACTCATTTTCTGCACAACCCCTTTTAAAAATGTTTGTATTATTTTACCACATATTTGTATATATGAAAAAGGCAGGATCCGCATGGAATCCCGCCTTCCCGAAGGGGAATTGCTTCAATTTTTACGTTTTTTCAGGAGTGTTCTTTGATAAACACCTCATTTTTCATAGAGTGTTTTATTATAAAGAGACATCATTGTTCAAGCTGACCATCCCCTATTTGTTTTTATTGGTTTTCCTAACCTTTAAAAACGGGTAGCGATCTGCGGTAAACACCTCATTTGCCGTTTATTTTTTAGATAAACAGTTGGTGTTACTTGAACTCAAAATGGTATCCATGCACATTGTACAATACAACCATCCCCTTGTTTGAAACGAATAGAAGCTCACTTGTTTGAAATGTTATTGTCTTTAGCAGACACCTCATCTCAAGATTTGATGAATTTCTTCATCGAAGTAAGTTGTTTCCCCTTCGAATATTATGATGTCCGCGCATGAAAGAAATATACAAAAAGTTTGATGGAAAATTGAAAACTATTTTTAACCAATAGGAAAGTACCACTTTCATATTGGCATAAATGCAGCTAAGCCTCTGTCTTCGCCTAAAGGCAATCGACAAGTTTTCTTTATCGAAGACAATTTGGTAAAATGAAAACCATAATCATGCTACGGAAGGACGTTTGCAAATGTCTTTATTAACAATCGAAAATCTTGTCGGGGGATATACAAGGAACCCTGTATTAAAGGATGTTTCCTTTGAAGTTCACGAAAAGGAATTAGTCGGACTTATTGGACTGAATGGGGCAGGGAAAAGTACGACTATCAAACATATTATCGGATTAATGGAACCACATAAAGGCTCCATCAAAATTAATGGACAATCCTTTACAGAAAATAAAGAAGCCTATCGCCGCTTATTTACGTTTGTTCCTGAAACACCAGTTTTATATGAAGAACTAACGCTAGATGAGCATTTAAAATTAACTGCCATGGCTTACGGGCTGGATGAGTCCACCTATAAACAGCGAATTTCCCCGCTATTGTCAGAATTCCGGATGGAAAAGCGCTTAAACTGGTTTCCGGCTCATTTTTCCAAAGGGATGAAACAAAAGGTCATGATTATGTGTGCGTTCCTCGTACAACCATCACTCTATATTGTTGATGAACCATTTGTTGGCCTAGATCCGCTCGGGATTCAGTCACTGCTCGATTTGATGAAAAAGATGAAAGACAAGGGTGCGGGAATCTTAATGTCGACACATATTCTTGCCACTGCGGAAAAATATTGTGACCGCTTTGTCATTCTCCATGAAGGGAAAATCCGTGCCAAAGGAACACTTGATGAGTTAAGAAAGCAGTTCTCTATGCCAACAGCCTCTTTAGACGATTTATATATTCAATTGACGAAGGAAGAAAATTATGTTTGATGAGAAGAAACTTTGGAAAAATCGCGCCGGCGGTCGTATGAAAGATTTGGGAAGATATTTACGCTATATTTTCAATGGGCATCTTGTCATCGTCTTATTATTTTTAATTGGAACAGCAGCATTTTATTATCAAAAATGGATTGAAACACTTTCAACCGATTTTCCTGCAGAATTAATTTTAGCGGTTATCATTGGATTTTTCGCAACATACAGCCCGGTTTACAACTTTTTGCTGGAAGCAGATAGGGTATTTTTACTACCGCTAGAGGAAAAACTGAAAGGATATTTTCTCCGTTCAGGGATTGCAAGCTTTGTCTTTCAAGGCTATATACTGTTAATGGTACTGGCAGTACTTATGCCGATTTATGCACATGTCAGCAATAATGGTTTTAGTTCATTTATCCCGTTTTTAGCCGTGTTACTTATTGTGAAGTGCTGGAATTTAGCAATTACATGGAAAATTAATTATTATGTTGAGCTATCTGTACATAGATGGGATATCGTTGTTCGCTTTTTTCTTAATGCCGCATTTTCCTACCTTTTATTTAAACAGGCAAACGTTATTATTCTTTTCATTATCGCATTGATTATGTGTTTATATTATTACAGCTTTTCAGCGCGGACAAAAAAAATGGGCTTAAAGTGGGATCAATTAATTGACCAGGAAGAAAAGAGGATGGCTTCTTTCTATCGCTTGGCCAACATGTTTACGGATGTACCAAAATTAAAGGACACTGTAAAAAGAAGAAAATGGTTAGATTTGTTAATTAGCAGGGTGTCATTTTCACAAGATAAAACCTACTTATATTTATTTTCACGAACGTTTTTACGCTCCTCCGATTATCTGGGATTATTCCTCCGTTTAACGGTGATTGGTGCGCTTGGCATCTATTTTATTTCATTTGGTTTGGGGCAAATCTTACTTAGTGTTTTATTTTTATATCTAACCGGATTTCAATTGCTGCCGTTGTGGAATCACCATCAAAACAAACTGTGGGTAGATATTTACCCGGTTGCATCTAAATATAAAACAGCTTCGTTTCATTTTCTATTAATGATTATTTTAACGATCCAATCCATCGTCTTCGCGTTATTTATTTTGGTAAAAGGCGAAATGTTTATTTCACTGCTTACTTTATTCGCAGGTCTGGCGTTCAGCTACATTTTCGTTTATTTTTACGGTAAAAATCGTTTAAAAGCATAAATTAAGAATTCCCCATTTGAGTAGAAGGGGAATTTTTTTTTTGAAACTATTGGCTGTTTTCAGCGTATGTAAGCATATAGTTCAACTAACCATCTGTGTGGGGGCCTTCCCGACTGATGGATAGTTAATTAAATCGGGCTATTAGGAGAAGTTGACCCCCGGCTGATCCTTTTTACTTCAAAGACTTAGGGATTTTTACTGTCCGTTAATGCGGGATAAAATAAGGTGTAAAGGGGTTGGTCATTTTGAACGAGTACGAATTAATGGTATACGAGGAAGTGGAAGAATGGAAACGTAAAATAACCAGACGTTCTGGAATGATGAACCGTATATCGAAAAAAGCTCAAGGGAAAATCAACGAATGGATTCCGGAAAAGGTTCATGAGGTAATGACGGATAGCATTAAAGCGATGGTCAAAGCGACGTTAATAGGCTCAAAAGTGACTACAAATAAAGACCAGGCCAACGGGTTAACACTTGCAGAAAGAGATGAATTGGCTCGAAAAAAAGTATCGGCCTATCAAAAGACAGCTGTGGTCGAAGGAGCGGGGACGGGGGCAGGAGGCATTTTACTTGGTCTTGCTGATTTTCCATTACTCTTATCGATTAAGATGAAATTTCTGTTCGAAGCCGCATCTGTTTATGGATTTGATACAAGAAAATATGAAGAAAGAATATTTATTCTCCATATTTTTCAGCTGGCTTTTTCAAGTGATGAAATTCGCAAGGATACTTTATCTGAGATTGAAAATTGGGATAGCCGCAAGCAGATTCTTGTAGATATGGATTGGCGCAAGTTCCAGCAGGAGTACCGTGATTATATTGACCTTGCTAAATTATTTCAGCTTGTCCCGGGTATAGGTGCATTTGTTGGCGCCTATGCTAATAATAATCTTCTAAAACATTTAGGTGAAACGGCAATGAACACCTACAGATTAAGATTGTTGCAAAAAGCCCCTGAACTCTAAGGAGAGATAGGGGCTTTTTGGTTACTCTTTATGGATGCTAATTGCTGCTGTACCAAGTGTTTTAGCAGCAATTAGCATCGCTTTCTCATCAATATCAAATTTTGGATGGTGATGCGGGAATCCGTCATGGTCTTCAGCTGGTTTTGCGCCCGTGTAGAAGAAAGTGCCTGGGATCTTTTGCAAATAATAAGCAAAATCCTCACCGCCCATTTGCAGTTCGGTTTCTTCAATTGTTTTGACCTCGACAACATCCTTTGCGCAGGTAATTAAAAACTCTGTTTCCCTTTCATGATTTACCACTGCAGGATAACCTCTTACAAAATTATACTTATAGGTGCTATTAGCTGAATAACAGGTACCGTGGATGATTCGTTCCAGTTCTTCTTCAATAAATTGCCTTATATCTTCCTTAAAAGTCCGGACGGTTCCTACTAATTTTGCTTTGTCAGCAATGACATTGAAGGCATTTTCAGCAGTAAAGGAAGCAACAGTAACCACAGCAGCTTCAACCGGATTGACTTTGCGGCTGACGATTTGCTGGAGATTAACCACTAGCTGTGAAGCTGTAACGATGGCATCTTTTGTTAAATGCGGCTGTGCTCCGTGGCCGCCTTGACCTTGAATTTCAATTTCAAAACGGTCTGCTGCCGCCATAATCGGACCTGTTCGGTATTGGATGGTACCAGTTGGTTCGCTTGCCCATAAATGAGTGCCAAAGATGACGTCTACCCCCTCTAAACAGCCATCTTCAATCATAGGTGCCGCCCCACCGGGAGCATATTCTTCTGCGTGTTGATGGATAAAGACATAAGTCCCTTCGAGTTCTTCACGAAGTTCATTTAATGTTTTCGCAAGGACAAGGAGTGTGGCAGTATGACCATCATGGCCACAGGCATGCATGACCCCGGGTACAAGTGACTTGTATGGAACATCTTTTTCATCCTGAATGGGCAATGCGTCAAAATCGGCTCGTAGGGCAACCGTCTTTCCAGGTTTTTTCCCATAAACCTTGGCAACCACTCCATTGCCGCCAACATTACCTTTAACTTCAATATTGAGGTCTTCATAATAAGTCTGTATTAATTTTGCTGTTTCGTATTCCTGAAACGATAGTTCCGGATGCTGATGCAGATAGCGCCTGATTGAGACCATTTCTTCATAGTAAGCTTCTAATTTAGCAAACAGATTGTTTAACATATGGAGCCCCCCAGATAAGTTTGTATTTTCAAACTATTTTAACATTTATATTCTATTATAAGAAGCAAAAGAGGCTGACCATTCGTCAGCCCCGGCAAAAATTTAGATGAGAAAAATAGAAACAATCGTTGTTACGACAAGCCCGATAAATACGGGGATAAGGTTTCGTCTTGCCAGTTCAAACGGATCGACGTTACAAATGGCAGCAGCTGGAATTAATGCCCATGGAACCAATGTTCCTCCACCTACCCAAATCGCGGCTATTTGCCCTAAAGCTGTTAGTGTGGCTGCACCTTTGCCAATTGCAACTGCGAACAAACTGGCAACCGACCCGGCTAAAGAGATGCCAGAGAATCCAGAACCATCCAAACCAGTAATGGCCCCAACAGTTGTTAACGTGACAGCACCAACAGCCTTACTTAATGGAACAATTCCAGCGAGTGCAATACCTAAATCATTGACGATTCCATGGGATACTTTTGGTAAATAATCACCGATGATTTTAGTAAAACCGCTATCCCCTAGATAAAAGAATGCAGCAATCGGAATAACAGGGCCAAAAACCTTAAATCCAAATTGGAAGCCTTCAATTAAATAATGTGTTGTTTTTTCAAGACCTTTGTTTTTGTGACTTGTTAATGTGATTAAAAGAAGAATAATTATGGAGGTTCCACCAATTAAGGCAGTTGCATCTCCACCCGCTAAATCAAGGATAGACATCGCAGCAACGTCAGCAGCAAATAATAGAGGAACTAATATTGCAAAGGATCGCTTTTGAGCGAGTGATAATAGGGCAGGTTGGTCAGAGACTTCTGTTGGTGAATTTGGGGTGACGGTGTCAGTGGTTTGAAGGATACCCCGCTTCATATCCCTCTTTAAAAAGTAAAAGGCAGTAACAGTTGTTACAAGGCCCATAATAAACACTAACGGAATACTGGCATTAACGACGTTTTGGACGGGAAGCCCCGCTGCGTCCGCCGTCAGCTTTGGTGCTGCCTGGATAACGAAGTCCCCCGATAAAGCAATTCCGTGACCGAACAAATTCATCGCCATGGCAATACCAAGTGCCGGTAGTCCCGCCCTAATTGCAACTGGTAGGAGAACAGCTCCTAGCAAGGCAACCGCGGGGGATGGCCAAAAGAACCAAGAAATGACCATCATCAAGATCCCAATCGTCCAATAGGCAAGTGTCGGATTGCGAATTAATTTCCGAAAAGGTGAGATCATGACATCGTTAATCCCGGTGGTTGTTAAGGTGTGGCTCATTGCGACAATGATTGAAATAACCAGTATAGTAGATAATAATTCTGTAATCGCATAACTGAAGCTATTGAATATACTGCTAATCGAATGACTTAAACTGCCAGTGGCTGTAAGTGCAATCAAGAATATCCCGACAATACAAACAATGGTCGTGTCCCTTCTCATTACCATAAACCCAATAATAAGGATAATAAAGGCCACATATATCCAATGAAGAGCTGTAAGCTCGATAAGCATTTTATTTCCCTCCCTTCGTTACTCCAACAAGCGGGCTATAGCCCTGCTGGATGTAATACAGAATATGAAAGTTACGTTCAGTGGTGAGGGGGGAGAGAAAAAAAGAATGGAGTGTTCACCCCATTCTCATTTTATCCATCTATTTTGTTATCGAATATTTACTTACATAAGGAGCACTTGCAAAAATTTTTTGCTGTGCATTTATACCTGTTCCTTTGATTTTATCTGCCTCAAAAAAAGAATCGGATTTCTGCCACTTTTGATAAAATGCTTCATTTTCCCAAATCGTTAAGAACACATACGTATTGGATGATAAGGGACGAAGCAGTCTAAAAGCAACCAATCCCAGCTCGTTCTCTACTTTTCGAACTTGATTTTTACATTGATGCTCAAATAAGGGGCGGCCTTCATCTGTCACGGGGATATTATTCATCACAGCAAAGCCCTCTTTTTTGATGTCCCCGATTGATTCTAACACATCATACCTGCGCGGTTCTTTAAATTCAGTTCCTCCAGTTGTTTCATGGAGTAGTAAGGCTCCATTTTCATTAATCATTGTCACCATTACCTCATAAGGGTATTTACTTTCTATTCGTTTTAAAAAATCGAACGTTCCAGCGGTCAGATAGATGTTCATTTGTTTTCCTCCTCACCAGTTGATTTTCTATTAGTCTATACCTTTACTATTTTCCATACTTCCTGTTAATTTAAACAAATTATAACAATAAAAACGACTTTTTTTTGACAGTTAGTATTGTTAGCTATACACAAATAGGATTAATAGATATAGTGGAGACAGTCTATGTATATGAACATTCATTCCAAAAGTTTTTAAATTTATGTTCAATATATTAAAATGGAAAACAGATATGTCTTTGAAAGGTGGACTTTTATTCATGACAAGGCCAATTAATGAAACATTTTTAAAAGCAGCGAAAGGTGAGAAAACAGACCATGTACCTGTATGGTATATGCGCCAAGCGGGCCGTTCCCAGCCGGAATATCGAGAGATTAAAGAAAAGTATTCATTGTTTGAAATCACTCACCAGCCTGAGCTATGTGCTTATGTAACGCGCTTACCTGTTGAGCAATATAACGTAGACGCAGCGATTTTATATAAGGATATCATGACCCCTCTTCCAGCGATGGGCATGCATGTTGAAATTAAGGGTGGAATTGGACCCGTGATTGATAATCCAATCCGTTCTTTAGCAGATGTTGAAAAGCTAGGTGAAATCCATCCTGAAGAAGATGTTCCATATGTATTGGATACAATCAAATTATTGACGACTGAGCAATTGAATGTGCCTTTAATTGGATTTTCCGGGGCACCGTTTACACTTGCCAGTTATATGATTGAAGGCGGACCTTCAAAAAACTACAATAAAACAAAAGCCTTTATGTACACTGAGCCTAAAGCATGGTTTGCGTTAATGGATAAACTAGGTGATATGGTCATTACATACGTAAAGTCACAAATAAATGCTGGAGCTAAGGCCATTCAAATCTTTGATTCATGGGTTGGGGCATTAAATGTCGAGGACTACCGCTATTTCATTAAACCAATCATGAACCGCATTTTTACATCATTAAAAGAAGAAAACGTTCCGTTAATTATGTTCGGTGTTGGCGCAAGCCATTTGGCATTAGAATGGAATGACCTTCCAATTGATGTTGTAGGTTTAGATTGGCGCTTGCCGATTCAACAAGCAAGGGAAATGGGCATTCATAAAACCATTCAAGGCAACCTAGATCCAGCGATTTTGTTAGCTCCTTGGGAAGTGATTGAAGAAAGAGCGAAAGCCATTTTAGATCAAGGAATGGCACAAGACAGCTACATTTTTAATTTAGGTCACGGTGTATTCCCATCTGTTAATCCGGAAACATTGAAACGATTAGCATCCTTTATACATGAGTATTCAGCATCTAAATTGAGTCGCTAAGTTCTCATCTGTAGGTGTTAAAATTGGTAAGCCGTCCAATTTTTTGGCACAATAATATGAGTTGTTTAAAAAGGTCTATTACTGGCTGTAAATCTAGTAATAACCTTTCCTAAATTGGGAAAGCAAAGAGACTTATTAATGAGGTGCAGCATATGACAAAGAAGAAGATGGGTCTATTGGTAATGGCATACGGTACCCCTTATTCATTAGATGATTTAGAAGGATACTATACACATATCCGCCATGGCCGAAAGCCAAGCCCTGAGATGTTGGAAGACCTTCGTAATCGTTATGAAGCAATCGGCGGGATCTCTCCATTAGCAAAAATCACACTTGACCAAGCAGAAAAGCTTGAACAACATTTAAATCAACTTCAAGATGAAATTGAATTTAAAATGTATCTGGGATTAAAACATATAGCTCCATTTATAGAAGACGCTGTGAAAAAAATGCATGAAGACGGAATTGAAGAAGCTGTAAGTATTGTTTTGGCTCCGCATTTTTCAACCTTCAGTGTCCAATCCTATAACGGAAGAGCTATAGAGGAAGCAGAAAAGCTAGGCGGGCTCAAAATAAGAACGATTGAGAGCTGGTATCAGGAACCTAAATTCATCGAATATTGGGCTGATAATGTAAAACAAGTTTTTGACCACATGCCACAAGAGGAAAGGGAGCAAGCAGTTTTAGTCGTTTCCGCACACAGCCTGCCGGAGAAAATCCTCCAATTTGGCGATCCATATCCAAGTCAGCTTCAAGAAACTGCGGATTTAATTGCAGAACAAGCTGGGATAAAGAATTATGAAATTGGCTGGCAAAGTGCCGGAAATACACCAGAGCCTTGGATTGGCCCGGATGTTCAGGACTTGACAAGGGATTTATTTAACACTCATCATTATAAAGCATTCGTGTATGCACCTGTCGGGTTTGTATGCGACCACCTTGAGGTATTATACGATAATGATTATGAATGCAAAGCGGTTACGACTGAATTAGGTGTAAGCTACTATCGCCCGGAAATGCCTAATGCAAAGGCTGAATTCATTGACTGTTTATCAAGCGTGATCCTCAAAAGAGTAATGGATTAAGCTAGCCTGAAATATATATGGAAGAAGGTGACGTCTGTGACCGAAGACAAACGGAAGGTTGTCATTATTGGTGGAGGAATTGCTGGTCTCACGTCAGCGTTCTACCTTCAAAAAACAATCCAAGAGAATGACCTGCCCATAGAGATTCAAATCGTTGAATCATCACATCGACTCGGTGGTAAAATGCAAACTGTTTTACGTGATGGTTTTACCATTGAGCGAGGCCCGGATTCATTTTTAGCAAGGAAAACAAGTATCATCAGGCTGGCGAAGGAAGTCGGAATGGATGACAAATTAGTACCTAATTCCACGGGTAAATCGTACGTTCTTGTTAACGAGAAGCTTCACTCAATGCCCGGTGGTTCGATCATGGGAGTTCCAACGGAAATAGGACCTTTTATCACAACAGGTCTATTTTCTGTTCCCGGTAAATTAAGAGCTGCGGCTGATTTTATTCTGCCTCGTTCAGAAAGCGGAAAAGACCAATCATTAGGACAATTTTTCAGAAGAAGATTGGGCGATGAGGTGGTGGAAAATTTAATTGAACCATTATTATCAGGCATCTATGCCGGGGATATTGATCAATTAAGTCTCATGTCTACTTTCCCGCAATTTTATGAAGTGGAACAAAAATACCGAAGCCTGATCATGGGTATGAAAAAAATGACCCCTTCCCAGCCGAAACAGTCTGATAGTAAGGACAAGAAAAAGGGTGGGTTCTTAACCTTTAAAACAGGGCTTCAATCCTTTGCCGAAGCCATTGAAGCAAAATTAAATCCGAAGTCAATCTTAAAAGGTCATCGTGTTGATAAAATTACGAAATCAAATCAAAAATATGAAATTTACTTAAACAACGGGGAAACGATAAAGGCAGATTGTATTATTGCCGCTACTCCTCATATGGTAACGCAAACGATGTTTTCCGACTACAGCTTTTTTGATCCGTTTAAATCCATTCCATCCACATCTGTTGCTACAGTAGCATTAGCCTTTCCCGAGGAGGCAATTAAGACTGAAATTGATGGAACGGGATTTGTTGTTTCAAGAAATAGTGACTATTCTATTACTGCTTGTACGTGGACCCATAAAAAATGGGAGCATTCGACTCCGAAAGGAAAAGTCCTCCTTCGCTGTTATGTAGGAAGAGCGGGTGATGAGACGATTGTTGATCTGTCAGATGATCAAATCATTAAGATCGTCCTCGACGACTTAATGAAGACAATGGATATTACGATGAATCCTGATTTTGCAATTGTATCAAGATGGAAAAATGCTATGCCTCAATATACCGTTGGACATAAGCAGCGGCTGGCAACCATATTGGAGCAAGTGAAAACTGAACTGCCGGGTGTATTCTTGGCAGGCGCTTCCTATGGAGGCGTCGGGGTTCCCGATTGTATTGACCAAGGAGAACTAGCTGTACAGAATGTGTTGGATTACTTAAAAGTGAATAATACTGCAGAAGAAGCTGTTCATTGATAACAGCTTCTTCTTTTTTATTTTTTCTACTTGCCATTCAATAAAAATGGATGTATACTCTTTAAGTATTAACTGACTGAAATGTTCATGTGGTCATTTATGAACGTTTCTGGTATAGATATAAGGCATTCGACAAGGATTGTCCAAAAAGATAGTCCTTATTTTTAGAATTAAAATGACCAAATGAACAAAATAGTCAAAAATAAAAAAGGAGGCATCGTAGTGAAAAACATTTTGTTAAAGGAAGAACTTTTGACGATATTTAAAAATAAAAAAGTTTTAATTCCAATTATCGCTGTCATGTTTGTTCCTGTTTTGTATGCGGCCATGTTTTTGTGGGCGTTTTGGGATCCATACGCTAAACTTGATGAACTGCCTGTTGCGGTTGTGAATCAAGATGTAGGTGCAACACTCGACGGGGATCATCTAAAGCTAGGTGACGACTTAGTTTCCAAGCTAAAGAAAAGTAAAGATTTTGGGTTTGAATTTGTAGACAAAAAGGATGGCTATAAAAAGTTAAAAGATCAGAAATACTATATGGTCATCGAAATCCCAAAAGACTTTTCTAAAAATGCGACGACATTAATGGATAAGAATCCTAAAAAACTGGAACTTATTTACACCCCAAATGAAAGTTTTAACTTCCTATCAGCACAAATTGGTGGTACAGCAGCGGAGAAGATTAAAACAGCTGTTGCTGAAAAAGTGACTGAAACTTATGCAGAAACGATTTTTTCCAAAGTAACCGAGCTAGCTGATGGGATTGTAAAAGCAAGTGATGGTGCAGGTCAGTTAAGTGATGGTTCTGTTGACTTAAATAAGGGCTCTGAGGATTTAAATAATGGGCTTGCAACCCTCGCAGAAAAATCTGTTGAATTTAATAACGGTGTTAAAACAGCTAATTCAGGGTCAAAAGCATTGGCATCAGGGACAACCGAATTGAAAGAAGGGCTTGCCAACGCAGATGCTAACATGCCTAAGTTAATAGCTGGAACGAATCAAGTAGCTACAGGTGCAGCACAATTAAAAACCGAGCTGCCAACTGCTATAGCACAAGGTATGCAAAAAGAATTAACCGGCAGTGTCGGAGAGCTTAACAAAGGGATTGACCAGTTTGAAACGCAGTTAACGAAAGGCTTGGCTGCACAAATTGCGGATCAAACGATTACAGAACAAACAGAAAAAATGAAAAAGCTTGCAAATGCCTTAATCGCAAATGGGGTTTCTCCACAGCTTGTAAATGCAATCATGACTGCAGAACCGGCACCAACGAAAGATGTGGTGCAAGCTGGCATAGAAGCAAAGCTTACTCCAGGAATTGATGCCGGCTTTAAACAATTCAAAACTGGGGTTAATGAAAAATTACTGGGTGCGACAAATGGGTTAGACCAAAAGATTAAGAGTCAAACAGATCCCTATTTTAATCAATTGTTAGCGGGTATTGATCAAATCAATAGTGGTCAAAAAGAACTTCAATCTGGAATCGGTGCTTTGTCATCAGGGTCTGTCAAATTAAATGATGGAACAAATACCTTGTCTTCTGGATTGAATCAGTTAGCTGATGGTTCTGATCAACTTGCAGCAGGAACTGGACAATTGGCAGATGGCTCTGAACAATTAAAAGATGGTACAACAAAACTGTCTGACGGTGCCAAGGAATTAGCTGATAAGCTTGCCGATGGAGCAAAGGAAGCTTCAAATGTACACGCGGACAAGAATACTTTTAATATGATGGCTGCTCCAGTTAAACTCGATAATGCAAAAATCAATCATGTACCAAACTATGGAACAGGATTTGCACCATACTTCATTTCATTAGGTTTATTTGTCGGGGCACTATTATTATCGATTGTCTTCCCGCTTCGTGATACGGCGGCAACACCGTCAAGCGGCTTCAACTGGTTTTTGAGCAAGTATTCCATCATGGCAGGTGTCGGGATTATCCAAGCGTTACTCGCAGATGTCATCCTGCTTGGCGGATTAGGTCTTGATGTTCAAAGTGTACCTAAGTTTATTCTATTTTCAATTATAACCAGTTTGACGTTTGTTGCCCTAATTCAATTGCTCGTTTCAGTATTTGCTGATGCAGGGCGTTTCATAGCGATTGTCATTTTGATTTTCCAATTAACAACAAGTGCCGGAACCTTCCCGCTTGAATTAATACCAAATTTCTTACAGCATTTTAATGCTTTCTTGCCAATGACCTATTCCGTCCATGGCTTTAAAGCAGTTATTTCAAGTGGTGACTTCGGCTTTATGTGGCAAAATGTAACGATTCTCCTAGGTTTCTTGGTTGCATTCGCACTTGGAACGATTGGATATTTTACATTGAGACATAAACATCAAAATAATCATTTAGTAAGTGAATAAATGTAGATTCTAAACCAGCCGTAATTTGTTTCCGGCTGGTTTTTTAGTGCACCATGAAAATAAACCGATTCTTGAGTATATTAAATATAGGAATCCTTAGAATTGGAGGAGTTAGACATGAAACTTACAGTAATCGGTTTTTGGGGTGGATATCCAAAACAGAATGGGGCAACCTCTGGATATTTGCTTGAACATGAGGGTTTTCACTTATTAATAGATTGTGGAAGCGGAGTTCTTTCTAAACTGCAAAATATTATCCAGCCTGAAGAACTGGATGCAGTCATCATTTCTCACTATCACCCTGATCACATTGCAGATATCGGTGTCCTGCAGCATGCACGGCTCATTCAAGGATTTTTAGGCAAAGAATTCCCAACATTACCGCTATACGGCCATGAATTTAACCAACATGAATTTGCCAAATTAACCTATAAAAATATCACAAAAGGGGTAGCTTATGATCCAAATAGTACGCTCTTGATTGATCCATTTCAAGTTTCATTTATAAAAACAAACCATCCTGTTCCATGCTATGCGATGAGAATAGAGGCAGATGGTAAAACAATTGTCTATACTGGCGATAGCTCCTTTAAAGAAGAGTTTATTGAATTTAGCCAAGGTGCCGATGTTTTACTGTGTGAATGCAATTTTTACCGACATCAAAACGGTAAATCAGCGGGTCATATGAATAGCGTGGAGGCGGGGCAATTTGCCCAAAAAGCCGCTGTAAAACAATTAATTCTTACCCACCTGCCACAGTACGGAAACTTAGCGGATTTAATTACTGAGGCTTCCGGCGAATTTACTGGTATAATAAAACTTGCAGACGAATTTCTATCTATTTCACTATAAGAAGGGACAGAATACTATGTTATTTATCGATAACAAGGGCATCACCGATCCTCGGATCAACCTGGCGATTGAAGAGTATGCTTTGAAAAATCTTGATATAAATGAAACCTATTTATTATTTTACATAAATGAACCATCCATCATTATTGGAAAAAATCAAAATACAATTGAAGAAATCAATACAGAATATGTTGAGAGTAACAGGATACACGTGGTACGCAGATTGTCCGGCGGGGGAGCCGTTTATCATGACCTAGGCAACTTAAATTTTAGCTTTATTACAAAAGATGACGGGGAGAGCTTTCATAATTTCCGTAAATTTACTGAGCCGGTAGTGGCTGCGCTGAGAAATTTAGGGGTAAACGCCGAGCTAAGCGGTAGAAATGACCTTGAAGTTAATGGCAGGAAGATTTCTGGAAATGCTCAATTTTCTACTAAAGGGAGAATGTTCAGCCATGGCACCCTGCTTTTAAATTCAGAAATGGATCACGTTGTCTCAGCTTTAAAGGTCAAGAAGGAAAAAATTGAATCAAAAGGAATTAAGTCGGTTCGCAGCCGGGTTGCTAATATTTCAGAGTTTTTAACCGAAAATCTTGATATTCAAGAGTTCCGTTCATTGATTTTAAAATTCATCTTTGAAGGGCTGGATGAAATACCTGAATATGTTTTGACTGAAGCGGATTGGGAAAAAATTCACCAGCTATCTAAAGAGCGCTACCAAAACTGGGAATGGAACTATGGAAGATCCCCTAAGTTCAATCTGCAGCACTCCCACCGCTTCCCGGTCGGTTCTATTGATGTCCGTTTAGAAGTAAATAAAGGAATAGTAGAACACTGTAAGATATATGGCGACTTTTTTGGCGTTGGCGATGTAAGTGAAATTGAAAACAGGTTAAAAGGGCTTCGCTATGAAAAGAATGCAATTGAAAAGGCACTTTCAGAGGTGGACACTACTTATTATTTTGGAAATGTTTCAAATGAAGAATTTATCAACTTAATTTATTAATAACTGACGCGGTGATAAAAATCACCGCATTTTTGTTTATTTCACTTGAATACTTAACTTTCTAGCAATATAATATATTTAGAAAATTTTTACGAATTAATGAATGAGTATTCATTCATAAGAGGAGGGAAACGATGAATCTATCTGCACAGCTTCATGAAACAGCGAAGAACTTTGCTAAAAAGCCAGCTTACTATTTTATGGGTCAAGCAAGTACTTACGCCGAATTGGATGGTGCCATTACAAAGTTTGCTTCGGGGCTAGAAAAATTAGGAATCAAGCAAGGGGATCATATTGCCTTATTATTGGGGAACTCGCCGCACTTTGTAATCAGCTTGTACGGGGCATTACGGCTAGGGGTAACCGTCATTCCCGTTAATCCGATTTACACAGCAGATGAAATTGGCTACATCTTAAATAATGGCGACGTTAAAGCGGTTGTTGCACTCGACTTAGGATTACCTCTAGCGGAAAAGGTGCATGCCTCTCTGCCAAAAATTGAGCATTACATCTTTTGTGAAACTAATCCTGGAAGTCTTGTTCAATCTGAAATTGAAAACCTAACTGTTTACCCAAAAATGAAATCGTTTTCAGAAGTAGTTGCGTCCGGGGAATTAGCATTCCAAGGTCCTGAGGTTCAGGATGATGATGTTGCAATCATTCTCTACACTTCCGGAACAACTGGAAAACCAAAGGGCGCTATGTTAACCCATAAGAATTTGTTTAGCAATGCCAAAGATGTCGGTGATTATTTAAAAATGAATAACGATGACAGAGTGGTAACTGCCCTTCCAATGTTCCATGTTTTCTGTTTGACGGTTGCCTTAAATGCACCGCTATTAAGTGGTGCAACCATGTTGATTGCGCCAAAATTTAGTCCAAAGGACATTTTCGCGTTAATAAAAGAACATAAGGCAACTGTTTTCTCCGGCGTCCCGACGATGTATAATTTTCTCTATCAATTTCCCGATGGTCATCCTGAGGACCTGAAATCATTGCGTTTATGTATTTCCGGCGGCGCATCACTTCCAGTTGCTCTCTTAAAGAATTTCGAGAAGAAATTTAATGTGTTGGTTTCTGAAGGGTATGGTTTATCAGAAGCATCGCCTGTCACATGCTTTAACCCGCTTGATCGCCCACGCAAGCCTGGTTCCATTGGAACATCGATCCTAAGGGTGGAGAACAAAATAGTAGACGAACTTGGTGAAGATGTTCCTGTTGGCGGTGTTGGGGAACTAATCGTCCGCGGTCCAAATGTGATGAGGGGCTATTATAAAATGCCGGAAGAAACAGCAGCAACCATACGTAATGGCTGGCTTCATACTGGTGACATGGCGCGAATGGATGAAGATGGATACTTTTATATTGTTGATCGGAAAAAGGATTTAATTCTTGTTGGCGGTTACAATGTATATCCACGTGAGGTAGAAGAAGTCATTTACAATCATCCGGATGTTGTCGAAGTGGCAGTGCTTGGTGTTCCCGACCCTAACCAAGGTGAGGCAGTGAATGCCTATGTTGTCAGCAAAAACCCTGAACTTAACAATGAGCAAGTACTTGAATATTGTAAAGAACATCTTGCTAAATATAAGGTGCCAACAACAATTGAGTTTTTAAAAGAACTGCCAAAGAACACAACTGGGAAAATATTGAGGCGTGCCTTAAAAGCACAGGTTACCCAAGCTGTTGTGAAGTAAGAATTTTTATATTATAGCAAAATTTTTCTTGTGATAGGCAGGCATTTTGCCTGCCTTTTTCGAATTTCTTTACTAAAGGGGTGGAGAAAATGGAGCAAATATTACTTGAGGTGAACAATCATATTGCGGTTGTTACGATTAATCGTGCGGAAGCTCTCAATGCTTTTAATTACGAGACATTGCTTAAATTGGAAAGAAAGGTAGAAGAAATTCGAATTGATTCAGAGGTCAGGGCTGTTATCTTTATTGGTGCAGGCGAAAAGGCCTTTAGCGTTGGTGCCGATCTAAAAGAACGGAAAAATCTAACTGATGTGCAAGTGAAACGAAATTTGTTTAAAATAAATGAGGTTTTTAATGCAATTGATACTCTTCCTCAGCCAACCATCGCCGCCATAAACGGCTTTGCCTTCGGAGGCGGCATGGAGCTTGCCTTGGCTTGTGATTTTCGGATTGCGGCAAAGGAAGCTGTCATGGGATTAACAGAAACTGGTCTTGCGATTATTCCAGGTGCTGGAGGGACGCAGCGGCTTCCAAGACTTATAGGTCAGGCGAAGGCATTGGAGCTCATCCTAACAGCACGCCGGCTGTCAGCAGACGAGGCCTTCCATTATGGACTTTTGACAAGGGTTGTTTTTCGCACGGATTTATTAAATGAGTGCTTGGGCTATTGTTCGCAGTTACTCGCTAATGGTCCTTTTGCCATGCAGCAAGCAAAGTTTGCGATTAAAAATGGGATGAATACCGATTTAAACACAGGACTCCAGATTGAACGAAAGGCCTATGAGGTCACACTTCCAACTGAGGATCGAATTGAAGCATTACAAGCCTTCGCCGAAAAAAGAAAACCTATTTTTAAAGGGAAATGATGTGGAATTTCAATCAGTGCGGGTTATTTCTTCCCCTCACTGATTTTTTGTTGGAGCAATTTTTTGGAGCACGGTCCGAAGAAAAAACAGAGAAAGTGTTCCAATCGAGTTTCTTTGGCTGGAACTTCCGCTTTTCTAATTACAGAAAATTTGCTAAAATTTATTTTTATAGAAAAAGGGGGGAATGGGAAATGGCGGATATAGCAATAGGAAGAGGATCGTCTGAATTTAAAAAAGGGATCCAGGCGGGGATAAGCATCGGGATTGGTTACTTTCCAATTGCACTGACCTTTGGACTCCTTGCCAAAACTTCCGGGCTGTCCATCTATGAAACGGTTTTAATGAGTCTGATTGTGTTTGCCGGGGCCTCACAATACATTTCATTAAGCCTTATCGCTTATGGTACAGGAATATTTGAAATTATTCTAACAACCTTTATCGTTAATATTAGACATTTTCTAATGAGTGCAACACTAAATGAAAAAAGCGAAGAGGACCATTTAATCAACAAACTTTTTTATTCATTCGGTATAACTGACGAGACTTTTTCAGTGGCGGCTACAAGGGAAGAGAAAGTATCATCCGGGTTTATGCTCGGTCTTAATTCAGTCGCGTATGCAAGCTGGGTCGTATGTTCAGGTATAGGCCACCTTATTGGGGCGAGTCTGCCACAAACCTTGCAGGAAAGCATGGGGGTTGCCCTATACGCAATGTTTATTGGGCTCCTGGTTCCTTCAATGAAAAAAAGTGCAAAGGTGATTTTTTTGGCTGTACTGGGAGCGATTTTTAATTCCATTTTTACGATTGGTCACATCATGGCTCAGGGCTGGGCAATTGTTACGGCTACGTTATTATCGGCTATTATCATTGAAATAGTAGAAGTGATGAAAACAAGGCATGGAGGTGGACGGATTGAAGAGTGAAATCGTTTGGATGATAATCGGAATGGGGCTAGTTACTTATATTCCGCGGATGCTCCCATTTGTCCTGTTTAAAGGGAAGGAGCTGCCGCCATTTATTCAAGGTGTGTTAAAGAATGTTCCATACGCCACCCTTGGAGCGTTAATCTTTCCTGCTATCATCTTCATTCAAGAGGACGATATTTGGTACGGAGTCCTCGGGGCTGCCGCTGCCTTTATTGCCGCCTGCTTAGGAGCCAATGTAATCTTGGTGGTCCTTGGCTCGATTGCCGTTCTCGCCATCTATTCTTTTTTTATGTAAGCCGGTGTCTATCGGCTTTTTTTTATGCTTAGTTCTAAATCTGCCTTTTTTAACTAAACTAAGTATAGAGAGGCTGTACACAAAGGGGGACAAAATCATGGTAAGAAAAATGGGGGTCTATGCGGTTTTGGCCTTTTGTTTATATGGACTGTTTTTTTATTGGTATTTATTTTATTTTGCCGATGTAACATTACCATTTGAATATGAAGGATCAAAAGCAGACCCATCTACCTTTCTAAATGGAAGAGAGCTAAGCTTGAGCGAGGAGTATTCAAAGGTCAGAAATCTATTGTTTTTCTTATCGACACCGTTTGAATGGCTTTTCTATTTTCTTATTTTGTTATTCGGTTTTTCAAAGGCATTTAAACGCTGGGCAGATAGTTCTTCAAAGTTTAAGCTGCTGCAGATGGCCATCTATTTAATTTGGTTATTCATTTTTGCCTTTTTAGCGACTTTTCCTTTGAACTATATTAGTTATTCTTTATCCAAAACGTATCATATTTCCACGCAAACCTTTGCTTCTTGGATGAAGGATGAGTTAATAGACTTTTGGCTTAATTACGGGACTTGGTTAATAATTGTCCCGGTCTTGTATTGGCTGATGAAGAAAAGCCAAAAGCGGTGGTGGCTTTATGGCTGGCTGTTATCAATTCCCTTTACATTATTTATGATGTTTCTTCAGCCTGTTGTCATTGACCCATTATACAATGACTTCTATCCACTGAAAAATAAGGAATTGGAAACAAAGATTTTAACTCTGGCAGATCAGGCTGATATTCCTGCAAAGCATGTCTTTGAAGTGAATATGGCAGATAAAACAAATTCTTTAAATGCTTATGTAACGGGGATTGGCGCCAATGCCAGAATTGTGCTCTGGGATACAACGTTAAATCGGTTAAATGATAATCAAATTCTTTTTATCATGGCCCATGAAATGTGCCATTATGTTGAAAAACATATTTATTTCGGTATTGGCGGCTACCTGCTGCTTTCGCTGTTCGGGCTGTATTTGACTTATAGGCTGATGAATTGGGCAGTAAGACGCTTTGGGAAGGAACTAAATATAACTGATGTAAGAGATATCCGCTCTCTTCCGTTATTTTTAATGATTTTATCGATGCTCTTGTTTGCTGCAAGTCCTTTGACGAATTTAGCTTCACGCTATCAGGAAACACGGGCTGACAGATATGCGATAGAAATGACAAAAAAACCTGAAGCGGCGATTACCTCTTTTCAAGAATTAACCCGCTCTGGATTAAGCCAGGTTAACCCGCCGTTATTGGTGAAAATTTTCCGTTATACCCATCCTTCTATGCTTGATCGCATTTCCATGCTCGAGGAATATGAGATTAAGCATCGTCATAAATAGGTGAAAAAGCTGAAGACATTTATCCGTTTTCAGCTTTTTTCGGGAAAACAAAAAACCGCCAAAACTGGCGGTTAAGTCGTTTCTTTACGTTCCAAATCGTTTGTTAATTTCCCTAAGCTCACTAGATAAATGAAGAAATGATTTTTTGTCCCGGCGGTCAATAGCTAAGTCAATTTTCCGATGTAATTTTTCCTTTTCAATCTTTAGCTGAATTTCTGATAAGAGCATTTCGATGTAAAGATCCTGGACAAAATTCTCCTTCATTCGATTGCGTTTCATGGCACCAATTTTCATTAATTCCGTGTATGATTTTTCATTCATGAAAATCACCTCTGATGCTTTTTTTAATTATATGGAGTTTTTTAAATAATATCAGTAATTTTTAAAATTTTCTGATAGTATTTTTCTTGACATACAATTTGTGAATAATTTAGTAACAATTCCCAAGAAATAAAGGAATAAAAAGATAAAAGTGGTAAGATATGGTGGAAACTGAAATGAAAAGGAGTTGAATGTATTGAATGGTAAAAAGATTAGGGAATATGTGGCGAATACTTGTACGATGTATATTGAACCAGTGGAATATTCAAATAAAGTTTATTCCCATATAGTTGAGGTAGCAGAAACCTTTTTGTCTCCTTTTAAACCATTGCAAAATATTAAGAATAGCAGTGAGTATTATGGTGTAGATTATGAAGGCAGAAGGAAGGGGACAAGACTATTAATTGACTATTCACGAAGACTTCCAATTGTCATAGAACCAATTAACAAGATCTACGCTTTCTGTACTGGTTCACCAAGTGACCCTAATAGTATTTGGATTTTCCCAGCACATGTTAAGGATTATCGTCGTGTTTCCGCAAGGGAAACATTGGTGATTTTCCGAAATAACCATTCTCGAATTTTTCCGGTTTCTTATAGTTCATTCAATACACAAATATTAAGAACTTCTTATTTAGAAACGAAACTTATGCAACGTGTTGAATTTAATAAGAAAAAGGAATTTTATTTACTGCATGGCCCTCAGTCCTCAAAGGCCTCAGAAAGTAATGAATTTTATATGAAAGATCCGAAATAATGGTTCCATATTTCTAATTCTATCGGGACAGATGTTTTTTTAATAAGTATTCCTCCATTAATTCTTGGACTTTATTGCGAATCCTTGGATTAAAGTAGTTATGATTTTCTTCATAGCCTTTATAAATAAACATGTACATTGTAAAAGCATCGTCCCGTTTTGTTTCAATGACTTGAAGTTTATTCTCCTTCATATACTGTTTTACTTCAGAAAGTTCCCGCTGTATTTCCTTCATTGTTGCTTCAATTAAATCCAAATAAGGTTTTTTTAATTTAAAGGGGCTAGTTTCCACAACTTTCAAATCGCGGTTTAGGACGATGAGAACCATTGGTAAATAAATTGCCTTCTCCATAATGTCGCGGTCATCCTCAGGAATCCTGGTCATCTTACCATCTACACCTTTCTATAAAATAGAACAAATGTTCCTTTTAATTTTACAAAAAAGAAACGATAAAAGCAATAGAGCAATTCCACACAACGGCTTTCCAATCAGGCATAAGTGCGACTACGCCTCTGTCTTCGCCTAACGGCTCGCCAATCGGCGAGTCTTCTTTATTGCAAATATCAGGCAATGTATGAGAAAGTTTTTATTAATAGAAGGATATTTGATAGGGGAAAATGAATTAAATGAGGAAACCTAAAAAAAGAAAATACAGTCAAATATAATTGACGATAAAAAAACATGGAGGAATGGGTGATAAACAAATGAGAGCTGATAAACATCATAATAAGAAAAAGAGAAGATGGACATCCATTTTGCTAGTTTTCTTATTACTAATTGGTGCAGTGGCAGGTTATACTTATTTTCAATTTAAACAAGGAGTCAACCAATCATTAAAAAAAATAAATAAGAATAATAAAGAGGCAAATGTTGTCTATACATTTGAAGGGCAGAAGGATCAGTTTGGGGACACGAATATCCTATTACTTGGAAGTGATGCGCGAGGGAAAGAAAAGTCCCGTGCAGATACAATAATGATTGCTCATTATAACGAAGATGAAGGAACCTTTAAATTGACTTCAATTATGAGGGATAGTTATGTAGAAATCCCAGGCCATGGCAAACATAAAATCAATTCTGCCTTCGCACGAGGGGGTCCAGAGTTAATGCGGCAAACCATCAAGAAGAATTTTGATATCGACCTACAATATTATGCCATTGTTGATTTTCAGGGTTTTGTTCAACTAATTGATGAAGCATTTCCAAAAGGTGTAGAAATTGATGTAGAGAAAAAAATGTCTGAATATATTGATGTAACGATTGAGCCTGGTCTGCAAAGATTGGATGGCGAGCATTTATTAGGTTATGTTCGATTCCGGCATGATGCCATAGGTGATTTTGGTAGGGTAGAACGTCAACAAAAAGTGATAAAGGCCATTAAAGAGCAATTGGGCGGTTTTCAAACCATAACAAAGCTGCCAAAATTAATTGGCGTTTTATCCCCTTATGTCAATACAAATATGGACACGTCAGATGCATTATTTATGGCTAAAGACTTCCTTTCAGATAAAAGAGGAAGTATCGAAACCTTCCGTATTCCAGTCGAAAATAGCTTTACGGAGCCCAAAATAAAAGGGGAAGGATCGGTTTTGGATCTTGATGTCGAAAAGAATAAAGAGGCGCTTCATCAATTTATCACACAATAAAGATTTTGGACAAAATCATATAGAGTAGTAATTAAAGGAGAATGGGATGGACTTCGAATCATTAAAAGCTTGGTTCACACTTGAACATATTATGAGCCTCATACAAGAATATCGGGCACTTGGACCGATACCGGGCATATTGTTGATCGTCCTAGAAGCATTTTTGCCGTTTCTCCCGTTGGTTGTATTTGTAATGGCAAATGCCAATGCCTTTGGTCTTTGGTTAGGCTTTCTATATTCCTGGATAGGAGCTTGTATCGGGGCATTACTTGTTTTTTCGTTAATTAGGAAGTATGGGCAAAAAAGGATATTATCTTTTTTACCTAGACACCCGAAGGTCCGCAAGCTGATGGACTGGGTGGACCGTCATGGGTTTGGCCCGCTCTTTTTAATCTTATGTTTTCCATTTACCCCATCTGCAGTTGTAAACATTGTTGCTGGTCTTTCTAAAATACGCTTTGCTCAATACATGCTGGCCGTGTGTATTGGAAAAATGGTGATGATTTTTACGATGAGCTTTATCGGCTATGATCTCCGTTCATTAATAACTAAACCTTTTCGAACGGTCATTGTTTTACTTGTTATTTTTATTCTTTGGTATGTAGGGAAAAGAATCGAAGTAAGGATGAATAAGAGAACAGAAACTGACCATAATGGAGAGATAGATAAAAATAAAGAGAAGGAGAAATGGAGGAGCTTCAATGAAAATTGAATGGAAACAGGAAGGCATGGAATGGATTAAGGCATTTGCCATTGGAATTATTATCTTTGCTTTTATTCGCACATTTTTCTTTTCTAATTATATTGTTGAAGGCGAATCGATGATGCCCACGCTTCAAGACGGTAATAAACTGGTTGTCAACAAGGTCGGCTATCAAGTTGGTGAATTAAACCGTTTTGACGTTATTGTCTTTCATGCCAATGCCAAGGAGGACTTTGTTAAACGGATTATCGGGCTGCCGGGCGATAAGATTGAATACCGCGATGATCAGTTATATATTAACGGTCATAAATTCGAGGAACCGTTTTTAAAACTTTATAAGCAGAAGGCGCCTGGTATGAAGCTGACTGGAGATTTTAGTTTGAAGGAAATTACCGGAGAAAATGCGGTTCCGGAAGGGAAATTATTTGTTCTTGGTGATAATCGATTAGGAAGCTGGGACAGCCGCCAATTCGGCTTCATCTCTTCCAGTCAAGTTGTCGGCAAAGTTGATTTGCGCTATTGGCCATTGAATGAAATGGATGTTCATTTTTAAATAGTTGAGCTGGGATGACGCGATCGTATAGATCGTGTTTTTTTGTTGCAAATACCATTTATTCCGTAGTTTTCAATCCAAACGTTTGTACTCATTTTATGATAGAATGAGTGATAAAGAGTTTTGCGAGAAAGAGAGGTATACCTATGTCAATTAGAATGATAATCGGACGGTCGGGAACCGGGAAGACATCGATGTTTCTTGATGAAATACGAGATCGGCTAGTAGAAAACCCTGAAGGTACACCAATTATTTATATCGTTCCCGAGCAAATGACATTTTTATCTGAATATCGTTTGGCGACAGACTTGAGCGTTGGTGGAATGATTCGCGCCCAGGTGTTCAGCTTTTCCCGGTTAGCATGGCGAATTCTGCAAGAAACAGGGGGAATAAGCCGTACGCATTTAAGCAGTGTCGGAATGAATATGTTAATTCGTAAAATTATTGACGATCAGAAAGAGAATTTAAGAATTTTTCAGCGGGCTGCCGATAAGAATGGCTTTGTTCAGCAGGTGGAGCAAATGATTACCGAATTTAAACGGTACTGTCTTGGACCCGAGGAGCTGGTCCAAGAGTCAGTACTGCTCGGTTCTGGGGACACTTCAGCTTCAAAGGCCTTACATGATAAATTAAGTGATTTAGAAATGATCTATACAAAATTTGAGGACGAAATCTTTGGTAAATATATAGATTCAGAAGATTATTTTCGCCTCTTAGCAGAGAAAATATCATCCTCAGCCTACCTAAAAGAGGTAGAAATCTATATCGATGGATTTTATAGCTTCACACCGCAAGAGTATCTTGTAATGGCGCAATTAATGAAGCAATGTAAACGTATTTCCATCGCGATAACCTCAGATCGGTTATTCTTTGATTCAGCACCGGATGAACTTGAGTTGTTCCGGCAATCTGGAGAGATGTGTTACAACCTTTATGATTTAGCTAGGACAAGCAGCATTGAAATGGAACAGCCTATTCTTCTAAAAGAACAAAAAAAATGGAATCAGCCGTCCTTACGTCATTTAGAGGAAAAATTTGATGCGCGCCCAGCCATAGCCTTTCATGGTGAAACAGCAATTCAAATTAGCCAGGCTGTCAATCGAAGAGCTGAAATTGAAGGGATTGCTCGAGAAATCCGTGATGTAGTTCGAACGAGCGGGTATCGTTATCGGGATATCGCCCTTTTAATTAGAAATGGCGGGGATTATCATGAAATTGTTGAACCGGTTTTCGACGATTATCAGATTCCTTATTTTATCGACCAGAAAAGGACAATGCTCAATCACCCACTTATTGAATTGATCCGCTCGAGTCTTGAAGTAATTAACTCTTATTGGCGGTATGAACCAGTATTTAGAGCGATAAAAACAGAATTATTATACCCTTTTCAGGAAAATCCTGATAAAATGCGTGAGAAGATGGACAGGCTTGAAAACTATTGTTTAGCCTATGGGATCAACGGGAGTAAATGGACGAAAAAGGATCGCTGGGTTTACCGGCGCATAAGAGGGCTGGAAGTAACGGGAAATGTACAAACCGATGCTGAAAAAGAGATGGAGCAAGAAATAAATGAATTGAAGCTTATGGTAACAGCACCTATTTTGCGGTTGTCAAGAAGGTTGAAAAAAGCCGATACAGGAAGGAAGCTTTGCGAGGCCATCTATTTATATTTAGAAGAATTAGATATTCCGGAGAAGCTAGAAAAATGGAAAATGGCTGCTGAAGAAAAGGGCAATCTTGTAAGGATACGGGAACACGAACAAGTGTGGAATGCAGTCGTTGAGCTTCTTGACCAATATGTTGAAATACTAGGGGAAGAGCAAGTTCCGCTAAAGGCTTTTGCTGCAATTTTAGAAACAGGCTTCGAATCCCTGCATTTTTCTCTAATTCCCCCTGCGCTTGATCAGGTCCTGATAGGTGATTTGGAAAAATCAAGGCTGAATGATATCAAAATTGTTTTCGTAGTTGGCGTGAATGAAGGGATATTGCCAGCGAAAATTTCTGATGAGGGTATTCTTTCAGATGAAGACAGGGAGCTTCTCTTAGCAGCTGGCATCAACGTTGCACCAAGCAGCCGAACTCGTCTGCTTGATGAAAACTTTCTTGCCTATAAAGCTTTTACGGCACCATCAGACATGCTTTATGTCAGCTACCCGCTCGCCAATGACGAAGGAAAAGCATTGATTGCTTCTTCTTACATTAAGAGGCTTAAGGATATGTGCCCAGAAGCTAGAGAAGTGTATTATGTTACAGACCCTGCCGAACTTGAAGAAGATGGGCAGTTAGGTTTTGTTTCTAATTTTACAACAACCTTGTCCTTCCTCAACACACAGCTGCAATGGAAAAAGCGAAATTATCCCATTTTTAATCTGTGGTGGGATGTGTATAACTTTTATTTAGAGAGCACGTGGAAAAACAAGGCGCAAAAGGTGTTTTCAAGCCTTTTTTACGCAAACAAGACAGTCCAGCTTTCCAAAGAGGTTGCTGATGAATTATATGGTGAGACCATCCAGGCAAGTGTTTCAAGAATGGAATTATACAACGGGTGTGCATTTTCTCATTTTGCCCAGCATGGACTAAAGCTTCGTGAACGGCAAATTTTTCGCTTAGAGGCTCCTGATATTGGTGAGCTATTCCATGCTGCATTAAAACAAATAGCCGACATTGTCAATGAACAAAACATTTCCTGGGCCGATTTAACACGGCAGCAATGTGAAGACCTTTCTAAAGAGGCGGTCAAGACATTAGCACCAAAGCTGCAAAACGAAATATTACTTAGCTCGGAACGCCATCATTATATTAAGCGAAAATTGGAGCAAATTATTACCCGTGCTTCTCTCGTATTGAGTGAGCATGCAAAAGTTAGTGGTTTTTCACCAATTGGTTTAGAACTAGGATTTGGCCCAAATGGAGAGCTGCCGCCGTTAACCTTTTCTTTGAAAAATGGAAAAAGAATGGAGTTAGCTGGACGCATTGACAGGGTCGACAAAGCAAAAGCAGAGGATGATAGTGTCTATTTGCGGGTGATTGATTATAAATCGAGTGAGAAGGATGTTAATTTAACTGAGGTTTATTATGGTCTTGCCTTACAAATGCTGACTTATCTGGATATTGTCGTGACTCATTCCAATAAGCTTGTGGAGATGAAAGCAAGCCCGGCTGGTGTCCTTTACTTCCATGTTCATAATCCATTTATCAATACAAAAAAAATGTTGACTATCGATGAAATCGAAAAAGAAATGATGAAAAAGTTTAAAATGGATGGATTAATGCTGAGCGACCAGAGGGTTATACAACTGATGGATCAAACACTTGAATCAGGTGATTCACAAATTGTTGCAGCCGGTGTTAAAAAAGATGGAAATTTATCGAAAAAGTCAAAGGTAGCAAGTTTAGAGGAATTCGATCATTTAAAAAAACATGTCCGTGATTTATATCAGAAAACAGGCAATGCCATTATCAATGGTCAAATCGATATTGCCCCATATAAACTCAAGGACAAAACACCATGTACATTTTGCTCTTATAAATCGGTATGTCAATTCGATGAATCGATTGAAAGTAATCGTTACAGAATTCTGACACCCTATTCTAAGGTTGATGTCTTGAATTTAATCGGAAAGGAGGAAATGAAAAATGAGTAATTTCATGATCCCTTCAAAGCCTGAGGGTGTGACTTGGACAGATGACCAGTGGAAGGCAATTATGGCAAGGAATAAGGATATCCTTGTAGCGGCAGCGGCTGGATCGGGCAAAACTGCCGTCCTAGTGGAAAGAATCATCCAAAAAATTCTTTCCTTGGAAGATCCGATAGATGTTGATGAATTGTTAGTCGTGACGTTTACGAATGCTTCTGCAGCAGAGATGCGGCACAGAATTGGCGAAGCGTTGGAAAAAGCCATCGATCAGGATCCAGCTTCCAGACATTTACGAAAGCAGATCAGCTTACTAAATAAGGCCTCCATTTCAACGTTGCATTCCTTTTGCATGGAGGTAATCCGTAAATATTATTATTTAATTGATATTGACCCAGGCTTCCGAATTGCCGATGAAACCGAGGCACAGCTAATCAGAGATGAAGTGATGGAAGAGCTGTTTGAAGAAGAATATGGAAAGAAAGATCATGCGGCCTTTTTTCATTTAGTCGATTCATTCACAAATGATCGAAGCGATGCTGCACTAATGGACATTGTCCGTTCTATATACGATTTTGCCCGTTCAAACCCGCAGCCGGAGCAATATTTACAATCTGTTATTTCAATGTATGACGTGCCTGAAGGAATAAATGTAGAAAGTCTAGCGTTTACCCAGGCACTTCTTTTTGATATCGAATTGCAATTAGTTGCTGCAAAAGAGATGATTAAGCGGGGCTTGGAGTTAACTAAGCTGCCAAATGGTCCGGCACCTAGAGCGGAAAACTTTTTAGATGATTTACAAGTCATCGACACGCTTTTGTTGGCACAAAAGGATTCATGGGCAACGCTGTATCAGGCGATGCAAACATGGTCTTTTTCAAGGGCTAAGCAGGTAAAGGGTGACCACTTTGATAAGGAACTAACAGAGAAAGCCCAGAAGCTCCGGGAAAAAGCAAAGAAAAAAATACAGGATATAAAGGAAGAGCTCTTTTCGCGAAAACCAGAAAGTTTTATACGAGATATGGATGAGATGCGTCCATTAGTAGAAACGCTGGTATATCTTGTAAAAGAATTCTCAATCCGATTCGAAAAAGTAAAAAAAGAAAAGGGTCTTGTTGATTATGCCGATTTAGAACATAACTGCCTTGGAATATTGACAAAAGGAGTCTCAGCGGAAGGTGAATTTCTGCCATCAGAAGCGGCACTTGATTTTCGCAGGCATTTTAAAGAGGTTTATTGCGATGAGTACCAAGATACAAATATGGTGCAGGAAACCATATTAAAACTTGTCACGAAAGACGATGAAACGAACGGGAATTTATTCATGGTCGGTGACGTAAAGCAGTCGATTTATCGCTTTCGTTTGGCAGAGCCTAACCTCTTTTTAAGTAAATATAATCGCTTTAACGTTGATGGCATGGGGACGGGGCTGAGAATCGATTTAGCCCGTAATTTTAGAAGCAGGAAAGAGATACTAGATGCCACCAATTATTTATTCAAACAAATCATGGGTGTTAAGGTTGGTGAAATAGAATACGACGAAGCAGCAGAATTACGGAACGGAGCACCGTATCCAGTGGATAATTCTTACCCTGTAGAAATATTGCTTATTGACCAAAACGCTGATAGTACGGAAACACCTATAGATAATGAATCCGAAACCGAAACAGATACGGTTGAATTTGATACAGCAGACTTAGAGCAATCAAAGCTTGAAGCAAGAGTAATAGCCGAAAAAATTAAAGAATTAGTGTCAACAGGTGCACTAGTGTATAATACAAAAAACAAATCTCAAAGACCACTAATGTATCGGGATGTGGTCATTCTCCTCCGTTCAATGACCTGGGCTCCGCAAATCATCGAGGAGTTCAAGCAGCAAGGAATTCCTATATATGCGAATTTATCTACCGGTTATTTTGAAGCAACTGAAGTATCCATTATGATGTCGCTGCTACGGGTTATTGATAATCCATTCCAAGATATACCGTTAGCATCTGTGCTGCGTTCACCTATTGTCGGATTAAACGAAGAAGAATTATCAAAAATTCGGTTACACAGGAAGCGTGGTTCGTTTTGGGAGGCGGTTTCTGCCTTTTGCCTGAGCAAGTCAGCTGAAAATACAGAGCCCTTTTATGAGCAAGTCCGCAGTTTTTTTGATCTGTTAAAAAACTGGCGTTCTTTGGCGCGACAAGGATCGCTTTCAGAATTAATCTGGCAGTTATACCGCGATACTCAATTTTATGATTTTGTTGGCGGGCTGCCAGGTGGGAAGCAGCGCCAGGCAAACTTAAGAGCATTATATGATAGGGCTAGGGGCTATGAACAGACCTCTTTCCGCGGGTTATTTCGCTTTTTGCGTTTTATCGAGCGCATGATGGATAGAGGAGATGATCTCGGGGCAGCAAGAGCACTTGGTGAGCAGGAGGATGTTGTCCGTATTATGACGATCCATAGCAGTAAAGGGCTTGAATTCCCTGTTGTATTTATAGCAGGAATGGCAAGGAACTTTAATATGATGGATATTAAGAAGCCATACATGCTTGATAAAGAATACGGATTTGCAGCTAAGTATGTTAATGCTGAGAAGCGTATTTCGTATCCTTCCCTTCCACAAATTGCGTTTAAGCGAAAAAAGAAAATGGAAATGCTAGCAGAAGAAATGCGCGTGTTATACGTAGCGATGACGAGAGCGAAAGAAAAGCTCTATGTAACAGCAACATTAAAGGATGCAAGGAAAACAATCGACCAATGGAATGGTGTTTCCACTAATATGGAATGGCTGTTAAAGGATTATGAACGGGCAGCGGTAATGAGTTATATCGATTGGATAGGACCAGCCCTAATCCGTCATCAAGACTGTGGTGAATTAAGGGTTACAGGTGAAACCAATCCACTTATACCAGCGGAAATCACTCACCATCCTTCCTCCTGGAAAATTACCTTAATTAGTGCTGAAGAAATCAAAAACAAGGATTCAGCAGTTGAAGTGGAGGAAGATCACTTCCTGGATAAGGTTCAAATACTAGAAAAAGTTCCAGAAGAATCTTCATTTGCTGAGGAAATAAAGGCGCGGCTGTCATGGGAATATTCTTTTCCGGATGCCACAGTCCATCGCTCAAAGCAATCAGTATCAGAAATAAAACGTTTCGCGGAAATGACAGATGAACAAAGCGGTTCAGACCTGGTACGAAGGTTCAAAAAGTCAATATTAAAACGGCCAAAGTTTATGCAGGAGAAACAATTAACTCCTGCAGAGCGGGGGACGGCTATGCATATGGTGATGCAGCATGTCGATTTGACAAAGCCTGTTAGTGAAGATGCCATTCGTGAACAATTGAACCGGATGGTTGATAATGAATTATTAACTCCGGAGCAGGCTGCAGTCATTGACAGTCAATTAATTGTTCAATTCTTCAGTACAAATTTAGGGCAAAGGTATTTTCATGCAAAAGCGATTCACAGAGAAATACCATTTACTCTTTCATTGCCTGCCAGCGAGGTTTATCCAAACTGGAAAGAAGAAGATGAATTTGTTTTTGTACAAGGAATTATTGATTGCATCCTTGAAGATGATGAAGGTCTTGTTCTGATTGACTACAAATCAGATGGAATTACTAACAGATATAAGGAAGGTTTTCTTCAGGCTAAACCAATCCTCGAAGAAAGATATAGATTACAGATTAACTTATATACAAAGGCGATTGAACATATCTGGAAAAGAACGATCACAGAAAGATATTTATTTTTCTTTGATGGTGCACATATTTTAAAAGTGGAAAAATAATTAAAAAATGACATAGACCATTGGGGTTTATGTCATTTTTTAATTGTTCCCAGCTATAGGCTGGTCAATTACATTTGTATCAAGTACATTTGTACCACTTAACCCATTATTCGTGACAATTAAGCCACCAGTATTAAATCCTCCAGAGCCGGCAAAGGTTTTCGTGCTACTCTTTGGAGAGATATAAACAGTATCTCCGAATTGGACAATTCCTCCGCCCACATTCACGATTTGTACTGGACCAATAATCGCTGGCATTATAAACATCCTTTACATTTTTGAACTAGCCAGGAACCTGCTTTAAGGTAACATATGCCGTTATCTTATGTCCTGTTCATGCCCTTCCAGCAGAAGCTGGCGGATATGCTTAATTCTAGCCTCCATCGAAACATTTCGAGAGTTCCCAACATGAAGTATTGATGAAGAAGAAACAGCAGTGACATCAATGTTATTAACTTTTATGATGGGATTAATATTGCGGCGTAAAAAAGTTATTGATTCGGTAATTGGCGGCAATGGCAGAGGCTTTTTAAAAATTCGATAGGAAGGAAAGTTTCCTTCGTCTCCGAAGAATATTTCTGCTTCCCTTTGAACTGCAATCGCTCGGGAGAATCCATTAAGAATGCATGAATCCCCAAGCTGAATAATTGAGTCGAAGGCAACCTGCTTTACCTTCAGGTTGTCAACACTAGAGATTCGGGTCAGCATAGCCAGGGGTCACATCCCGTTCTAACGGTACAAATGGACCGATAATTAAGGATTCTGGCGGTGTGTCAAACGCAGAGGTCAGTTGGATGGTTTCCGTATCACCCACCATAAATAACGAGGAGCTTGCCACCGCCAGGATTTTAATATTATCGACATGGAGGACGCGATTGTAAACTTCAAAATTCATTCCATCTTCATTCCTTTCACATTCTCAGGTAAGTTATTTAAAAAGACCATTACACCACTTTGAATTTCCTGCTTTAGTGCTTCGATGACGATTTCTTCGATTGGAGGGGCATTATTAGCCGACTGAACCTTTGCGGAGTTAGTTTTAAGATGATAATCTATCCTGTTAGGCAGCTGTTTGATAATATCCTCTTTGATAAAGGATAAATAGGATTCATTTGGTGGAATCGCCATGTTCCTTTGGGTATCATTCACAATTAGCGGTAAGTCAGTTTCTAAATAGCTATGGATCGCCTCTTCAATTTTCATTGATAATCGCATTTGTTCTTTTGGAGAAAATGGGGTTTTTAATGATTGATTTTGTACAGCAAAGTCTTCAATTCCGGATAAATCATTAGGATTTAAGCCAATATTTAACGTTCCCTCAAGGGTCTCAACCTTCAATTGATCAAATTTATATTCAATCCTATCAACATGAATCGTGGGCTTTTCCCCTATTTGCGCTATATCAGTTCCTAATTTTTGAATTGTCTGTTCCAATGCTGCAATTCGCTTCTCCTGCGCCTGAATACACATCTGCAGCCATTGAAGATATTGGTAAAAATCCTGATACAAGTAAATCACCTCGCCAGCGAATCGCCTTTTCAGCTTGTGTTCTAACTATATGCACAAACTCAGTTGGATTTGCTACTTTTCCACAAGTTCATAAGGCTGACAAGGTTTTCCTATTACTTGGTGTTTATTTATTAACCTCTGACAGCAGCCTGTAAGGGAACTGAAGGTGCCAGTATTTGTGCTGAAGGTGCCGGTATTTGTCCTCCTGGTTTAATTCCTGGTGGCGCTGGTTTTGTGAAACCGCCAGTATTATATAGAAGTGCTTGAGGTTTTATGATACCGGCACTGCCGATTTGCAGGACAGAGGAATTAGTAATACCGCCAATCTTAATGAAATTAATCTGAATGGACTGTTGGATATAAAAATTCATTTTAGACCACCCGTTCATTACATATTTAGGAAATTGTTTTGATCAAGGACATCCGGATCATTCGTATTTGTTGAACTTACTTTGTTGAGCACATCTACTTCATCACCAGTGTTAAAGGAACCAGCACCAGAAAATGTTTTTGCCGTTGAAAATGGCATAATTTTATAAACATCGCCAATGTGAAAAACAGAGCTGCTCCCGAGCGTAATGACCTGTGCAATCCCAACAATCGCTGGCATTTACAACACCCTTTGTTATTATGATCTTTTACATCATATGAATGGGCGAATGTAATGTGAATCATTCGCCCAAATTATATTTGTTCGATTGTTCTGTTTACTTTATTCTAATAGTAGGGGATAAATGAATATTGGAGTGATTGTAAATGAGATTTGTAACAGTCAAACATGAGAATAGACAAATAATTGGATTGGTAGATTTAGAAGATGCAAAAGTTCTTTTACTAAATCCTGCAGCGGTAGTAAGGACAGGACAAAAAAGCTTCCCTGCATCTTTGCTGGAATGTATCAATATGGGGGAAACTTTTATCGAACAAGTGAATGATTTGCTTCATTGGGTTCAAAGTTACGAACAGGCTGATGCCTTTTACTTACCGCTTGAAGAGGTAACATTAGTTGCTCCTATTCCAAGACCAACTAAGAATATTTTTTGTGTTGGAAAAAACTACGCTGACCATGCAATAGAAATGGGGAGTGCAGCAGATATTCCTAAACATGTAATGGTATTTACCAAATCCCCAACAACCGTTATTGGGCCAGATGAAACAGTTCTGCCCCATCAAAACATAACGCATCAACTTGATTATGAAGGAGAATTAGCCGTCATTATCGGGAAAAAGGGACGAGGCATTAAAAAAGAGGAAGCACTGGATTATGTTTTTGGGTATACGATTATTAATGATGTGACGGCAAGGGATCTGCAATCAAAGCATAAGCAATTTTTTATCGGCAAAAGCTTGGATACTACTTGTCCAATGGGTCCGTGGATTGTTCATAAACACATGATTGAAAACCCAAATCAATTAAATATTGAAACAAAAGTAAATGGTGAGGTAAGGCAAAGTTCAAATACAAAGCATTTTATCTTTCCAGTAGAAGAAGTCATCTCTGTTTTGTCAGCAGGTATGACACTCGAACCAGGAGATATAATTGCCACCGGAACTCCTGCAGGTGTTGGCAAAGGCTTCAAACCGCCAAAATTTTTACGTCCCGGCGACATAATTGAAATCAATATTGAAAAGATTGGAACACTTAAGAATTCAATTGAGGAGAATTCATATTAATGGGTTAGGCATACTTCTATGTTTGTTACTATATTTGAATCACTTTTTTCGTAATTACCAAAAGCCTATGGTATGATAGTCTCGAATAATTATACATAATAGGAGGGTAAAAAATGATTCATGGTCATGTAACAGCATGGGTTTTAGCTCTGATTTTATTTTTCGTAGCACTTTCATTAAATAAAAGTGGGAAAGCAAAAGGATTTAAAATTGTTCAAATGATCTTACGTGTATTATACCTGCTAATTATTGCAACAGGCATAGGGCTTCTTTTTTCGATGACCAGGATTGATGTTTGGTATATTTTAAAAGCGGTTGCAGGGCTATGGGTAATCGGATTATTTGAAATGATCCTCGGCCGAGTCGCAAATAACAAAAGGACTTCCGTTTTTTGGATTCAATTTATCATTGCATTTTTACTTGTATTATATTTAGGCTTTGTAAAATTACCTATGTCAATATTCCATGTATAAGCTAAAAGGCTGTCTTAGGACAGTCTTTATTTTTTGAAGTACTATAAACAACGTGACAACTTTCACCTGTGGTTTTAATATTAAAATTAATAGAAGGGAGAGGATTAATGTGCTTGTTAAGGTGTTTGCAAATCTCCGGCAAATATGCGGCGGGGTAACAGTAGAGGTGAAGCCTGATGGGGACCGGGTTATTGATGTGCTGGATAAAATGGTGGAAATGTTTCCGGATTTACGGGAAGAAATTTTCACCCCAGAAAAAGAGCTGATTCCTTTTGTTCATGTGTATGTGAACGGAAGAAATATCATCCATCTCGAGGACCTTCAAACGAAAGTTGTCGAGGAAGATCAATTTGCCCTATTTCCCCCGGTTGCAGGCGGTTAATATGGTAGAAAGAGAGTTAGAGTTTCGTAGAATTAGTAAATTATCGATACAAGGCCACCAGAATAGGCGGATAAAAGTAAAGAAGGCTCCTGCAGATTTTTGCAGAAGCCTTCTTCACTTTTAAACTAATTGATTTTCAGCGTCGATAATGCCTAATTCACGCAACTTATCATTTGGTACAAGACCATCTTCCCAGCCGCGTACTTGATAGTATTCTTCGAGCATAATATCCATATGGCTTACATGCCCAGTGCTGTTTCCAGATGCGGGCTCCTCTGTAAAGCGCTTTGGAAGGAAATCATCCTTGCGTTTATTAAATCCTGCTAAATTATTATAATATCTCTCTAAGTTATAAATCCTTTCACCAGCCTTCATCACGTCATCAGCTGTCATTGGAACGCCAGTCATCGCACTATATTGCTCAGCATAATGCTCTGCGTTTTCGGAGAAGGAAGAGAACTTACAAATATTCATAGAATCAGAGAAGGCAAGCATATCTTGGAATACTTTTAATAGTTCACCTTTACCTTCTGGTTTCAAGCGATCTGTTGGCTCGGGAATACCGGCAATTTCACTTGCAACTGTATAGCCGCGCAGATGGCAGGCACCACGATTACTTGTTGCATAACCCAGTCCGATACCTTGAATCCCACGAGGGTCATATGCAGGAATCGACTGTCCTTTAACAGACATGGAAAGTTCAGGTGCACCCCAAGATGCCGTTGCACGTGCAGGCCCTTCAGCAAGTACCCCGCCGAAGCCCTCACGGTAAGCGATTTTTCTCGTCAATTCTATCATGGAATCGGCATCGCCCCAGATTAGTTCCTCAGAAATAATGCCTTTTTCATATGCTTCCATTGTAACTGAGAAGGCGTGCCCTAGTTCAATTGTATCAAGGCCGTACTCATTGCAGCGATCAATCATATAAGAAATCGCTTCAGCATCACTTAATAGACAATTTGAGCCAAGGGACCAGGCAGATTCAAACTCAATGCTTTCAACCCGTGTTTTATATTTGCCATCCTTCACTTCAACTTCAATTTTACAGCCAACCGGGCAGGCATGACAGGTGTTGTTAGCGACCCGTAAATGCGAATTAACATATTCACCGCTATGCTTTTCCGCTTCATCCCAATGAGTAAATTGTGAGTTTTTGGTTGGCAGTGCCCCAACTTCGTTAATTAGGTTTGTTAACACGTTTGTACCATAAACAGATAATCCACCCTTATTTGGTGCTGTTAATCCGCCATCGAGAATCGCTTTAACTGCCTTTTTGTTAGCTTCTTTATATTCGCGATCCAATTTAGCAACAGGCATATTTCCTTTTTGGGCTGCTTTAATAACAATCGCCTTTAATTTTTTATAACCTGCAACTGCTGCAGTACCGCCACGGCCGGCTGCACGGTCATGCTCATTAATAAATGAAGCGAAACGAACAGTGTTTTCGCCTGCTTGACCAATGGCCATAACGCTTAAATCTTCTTCACCGTACTGCTCTTTCATTGCTTTAATAAATGCTCTAGTGCTCGTTCCCCACAAATTTGAAGCATCGCGGAGTTCTGCCTTTCCATCTTCAATGTAAAGATAAACTGGTTTGTCGCTTTTTCCTGAGAAAATAAGATTATCGATGCCAGCCCACTTTAGACGTGCAGCTGTCCATCCACCAATATGGGAGTCGGTAACGGTACCTGAAAGCGGTGATTTTGTAACTACACAAAGACGTCCACTCATGGAAGAACGTGAGCCAGTAACAGGACCTGTCATAAAACATAAAATGTTTTCTGGAGATAATGGCTCTACTTCAGGACCATTATCTAACACATACTTAACCCCCAAGCCGCGGCCGCCGATGTATTTTTTCGCATCTTTTTCATTAATGGCTCGGTAATCCACTGTTCCATTGGTTAAATCAACTAAGACTTCCTTGTTTTTAAAACCACCTAAATTCAAAGTATTTCCCTTCTTTCCTACTATTTTAAATTTATGCTAATCTCTTATTGTATTAGATATACAACTAAGAGATTCCTCCCAGATGTTATCTACTTACACAATATTAATTATACACTTTTGGCAATATTTTTAAAATTAAATTTCCTCTATAACGTAATAATAATAATTTGGTAAGATAAAAGTATCATCCGGAGTAAGCATTTATGATGAGCATATTTAGAAAAGGGGAATTCCATGAGTAATTTAGAGCGGTATTCACGGCAAATCCTTTTCCAAGCAGTTGGGGAAGAAGGCCAACGGAAATTGCTTGATAGCAGGGTTGCCGTTGTCGGGGCAGGTGCACTTGGTACCGTAATATCTAATCATCTTGTCCGTTCAGGAGTTGGTTCGATTAGGCTAATCGACAGGGACTTGGTAGAATTATCAAATTTACAAAGGCAAACGCTATTTGATGAAGAGGATGCAAAATTACAACTTCCTAAGGCCGTTGCTGCACAAAATAGACTCAATAAAATTAATTCGAACGTGAAGGTTGAAGCAGTAATCACGGATTTGAATCTTGACAATGCTGAAGAATTATTATCAGGATTTGATGTACTAGTTGATGGAACAGATAACTTTATGACTCGTTTCTTAATGAATGACGTAGCTGTTAAGTATGGAATCCCATGGGTGCACGGGGCTGCAGTTAGTTCCCGCGGGATGTTTGCTGTCATTAAACCAGGAGCAACTCCTTGCTATCGCTGTCTCTTTCCACATGTCCCATCAGGTTCCGGTGAAACCTGCGATACGGTTGGGGTATTGTCGCCCTTAACGGATATTATTGGCTCCTATCAGGCAATGGAAACAATAAAACTATTAGTTGGAGCAGATAGCACCCCTAATCTGGAACAAATAGATATCTGGGACGTTACCTCAATGCAAATGGACATTTCACAGGGGAGAAATCCCAATTGTCCTGCGTGTGCGAAGGGGCAATTTGATTTTCTAGATCGCTCCTCCGAACAACAAGTAGTCTACACGACTTTATGCGGTCGGGATACAGTTCAAATCAATCCAAGGAAAAAGAGCGGGCTCGATTTAAAAAAGACAACAGAGATCTTAAGGAAAAGTGGAATGGTCTCAGGTAACGAATTTTTACTGCGCTTTTCACCGGAAGAGGATATTTCCATTGTGGTATTTAAGGATTCCCGTGTACTTATCCATGGCACAAATGATGTGGTAAAAGCAAAAATGCTTTATTCTAAATACATCGGGAGCTAAAATATTCACAGAATAGAAAAAGGTGTGGGAGACCCCCACGCCTTTTTCCTATGATATCAATTTCTCAATGATTAACCGTTTGCCGGTATTTAAGGTGAATTCAAACCGATCATTTACTTTTTCGTAATAACAGAAATGATGCTGTACATTACAAATCTGCTCTTGATTGTCAAACACCATAAAATTTACTCCGTCTTTTCGATGTTCATCCGATAAGAAGGATAAATGGTTATAACAATAGATACAATCATATATCGAAAAGTTTAATGAGTTTAATGTCGTAACGAATTGGAAAAAGGCATCGTCGTTAACACCATCTAAAAGTCTTTCGAGAGAGTAAATTAAATGTTTCCTCATTCTAATGGTATCGTGATCGCGAAGCATAATCGCTTCCTTCCCACAAAATATTTTTCCAGTTTCATTCAGTATTCCTTTTTTCCAGCGGTTCAAACGGAAGATTTCAATTTCTTGATGAAGGAAATCATCTAACATCGTAGCTTCCTCGGTCTCCTCATCAAAAAATATCCATTGATTATTTATTTGTTCCACCGTTCCTTCGTTGTATGCTCGTTGTTGGAAATCATATAGTTTTAGTCGTTGTTGTCGATTCATCGTCTACCTCCGTACACAGTTGCTTTCATCATTCTTTTTAGACATCTTCCTGACATTTTATAACCTTGTTATTTTTAAAAATAAGTATAAAATTTCTTAGCTTTTAAAAATGACCTTACATATGTGCTAATTCGTTTCTTGTATGGGACAATTAACCATTTAACCTGGGCTGAATACAATAGAGCATGCATCAAAGGATCAGTAAAATGATTGTAAGGGAGTGAGATGTCAATGTGCGGAATCTCAGGGTGGGTTGATTTTGAACATCCTATAAGAAACGAAGCAGAAACACTAAATAAAATGGTGAATACTTTGGCGAAAAGGGGCCCGGATGAAACCAACATCTGGTTGAATACACATGTTGGTTTTGGTCATAAGCGATTAATTGTTGTCGATCCTGAAGGGGGAAGGCAGCCCATGACCAAGCAAAAAGAGGGTTATGATTACACCATTTGCTATAACGGTGAATTATATAACACTGAAGATATCCGCAAAATACTCCATACTAAAGGATATTCCTTTAGAGGTCATTCTGATACAGAAGTCTTGTTAACTGCCTATATAGAATGGGCGGAGGAGTGCGTGAATTATTTAAACGGTATCTACGCCTTTGCTATTTGGGATTGTAAGAGAGAACAACTCTTTATTGGACGAGATCGTCTTGGGGTGAAACCCTTATTTTTTACAGAGCACAAGAAAGGATTTATCTTTGCTTCGGAATTGAAGGCAATTCTTGCCCATCCGGAAATCAAGACAGAAATTGACCAAGATGGGCTCGCTGAAATTTTTGGAGCAGGACCATCAAGGGCTCCTGGTTCAGGTATATTTAGAGGAATGAAAGAGCTTAGACCTGCCCATGCCCTCACCTTTTCAAAAAATGGTTTGAAGATTTGGCGTTATTGGAATGTGAAAAGTGAAGAACATAAGGAAACTGTGGAAGAAACAACAGAAAAAGTTCGCTATTTAGTAACAGATGCTGTAACGAGACAGCTTGTTTCTGATGTACCATTATGTACCTTCTTATCAGGAGGGCTTGATTCCAGTATTATCACGGCCATTGCCGCGAAGGCTTTCGAAGAACAAGGAAAAGGGCAGCTCCATACGTATTCAATCGATTATGAAGGAAATGACCACTATTTTGCCTCGAATGAATTTCAACCGGAGGCAGACGTGAGATTCATTCAAATGATAATAGATGAATTTAAGACCAAACATGATAACAAAACCATATTCCAGGAACAGCTTGTAAATGATTTGTTAGAAGCAACACATGTCAGAGATTTTCCAGGGATGGCAGATGTGGATTCCTCTTTATTATGGTTTTGTAAAGAAATTAAAAAGGACTTTGTTGTCAGCCTTTCAGGTGAATGTGCCGATGAAATCTTTGGCGGGTATCCGTGGTTTCATCGAAAACAAGATCTTGAGCGGCCGGGCTTTCCATGGATGCGATCTGTCGATGAACGGCAAAGTTTATTAAAATCGCATTGGCAGGAAAAATTGATGTTAAATGAATACAATATGGAACAATATCGCCAAGCAATTGCCGAAACCCCTAAATTGGAAGGGGAAAGTTTAGCAGATGCAAGACGAAGAGAATTGTTTTATATCAATATGACCTGGTTCATGACAACATTGCTTGATCGTAAGGATCGAATGAGTATGGGGGCAAGCCTTGAAGTAAGAGTCCCATTTGCTGACCACCGTCTTGTGGAATATGTCTGGAATATTCCTTGGGAGATGAAGATGGTTGGGGGCAGGGAAAAAGGGATTCTTCGTAAAGCTTTTGAGGGAATTCTTCCTGAAGAAGTTCTATACCGTAAGAAAAACCCTTACCCAAAAACACATAATCCGGCGTATACATTGGCCATTCAAAAATGGATGGGGACTATTTTACAAGATAAATCTTCGGCATTGCATGAATTTTTTCAAAAGGAAAGGCTGGAAATGATTGTTGAGTCTGGGGGAAATTCCCTTCAAGAGCCGTGGTTTGGTCAGTTGATGACAGGACCCCAATTATTGGCCTATCTTGTGCAGCTTCACACATGGTTTAAAGATTACAATATTAATATAGTGAATTAAAAAGCAGTATAAAAGTCCAAATTATATTTGGAATAAACACCTTATTCGATTAAAATGAGTAGTGGGAAGAGGAACTTTACCTCTTCCTTTTTTAGAGGAGGAAAACCATGAAAAAAATTACACTCATTTTAATTTCGTTATTATTCATTTCAGCTCTACCTGCACATGCCGCTGTAGAAAAGGAAGACAGGCTTTGGCAAGATGAAACCGTGTATTCCATCATGATTGACCGTTTCAACAATGGAGATATAAACAATGATATCGATGCGAATGCAAAAGATCCCAACGTCTATAACGGCGGTGATTTTCAAGGAATTATTGACAAATTAGATTACATACAGGATATGGGGTTTACAGCCATTCGTTTGACACCAATCTTTGATAATGCCAAAAATGGGTATCATGGCTATTGGGTGAATGACTTTTATAAAACGGATGAGCATTTTGGGACCATTAAAACATTTCAAAAGCTTGTAAAAGAAGCACATAAGCGGAAGATGAAAGTGTTAATTGATTTTGTCACGAATAACACTGCTGTGAGTCACCCGTGGGTAAAGGATTCCAGCAAACAGGACTGGTTTCATAATAGACAGGACATCAATGATTGGAATAATCAGCAGCAGGTTGAAAATGGCTGGGTCGATGGCTTGCCAGACTTAAATCAGGACAACCCTGAAGTCAAAAAATACTTAATAAATGCTGCCAAATGGTGGATAAAGCAAACAGATGTGGATGGATATAGCCTGCCGGAGGTCAATCATGTTCCATTAAGCTTTTGGAATGATTTTTCAACGGAGGTAAAGAAAGAGAAAAAAGACTTTTTACTGTTAGGTGTTCTGTCGGAAAAAACGGCAATTGACTTGAATAAATATTATAGTGCGGGAATTGATAGCTTATATGATTACACTCAAAGTGAGAAATTAAGAAAGGCCTTTGCAACGACAAATCAACCTTTTAGTACACTTAATCCTGCTTTAGATAGTTCGCAAAAAGAATCCGGATTAATGGCAAATTTTTTGGATAATGAGTATACAGTAAGATTTACGACTGATATTGTGGACAAGAGACAGTTTCCAGGTTCCCGTTGGAAAACGGCATTAACCTATCTTTATACAACTCCGGGAATACCTATTTTTTACTATGGGACTGAAATTGCCTTAATTGGGGGAGAAATCCCCGATAACCGCCGGCAAATGAATTTCCGAACGGAAAAAGAACTAATCGACTATATTACCAAGCTCGCAGAGCAGCGAAACCTGCTTCCTTCCTTAACAAGGGGTACGATGGAAGTGCTTTATGATAAAGGCGGCATGATAGTTTATAAACGTGTGTATAAAGGAGAAACATCGGTTGTTGCAATAAACAATTCGACCAAATCTCAAAAAGTGGTGTTAACAGACAAGCAGTTATCAGACGGCAAGGAGCTTCGCGGCTTACTCGGGGGAGATCTTGTGCGAAGTCGGGACCATAAATATATTCTGATCGTTGACCGTGATAATTCTGAGATATATGTATTGGCAGAAAAAAGTGGTGTTAATATTCCGCTTATTGTTTCGTTAAGCATTGTTTTCATCTTAGCGTTGATATTCCTATTCTTAATCATTAAGAGAGGTAAAAATAAAGTGATAGAATAAGACATCGCATCGGCGGAACTTCTGCCGATGCGATGTCTTTATCCATTAACAATTGTCCCGCCATTTACGTGAATCATTTGACCGCTAACATATGAGGAGTCATCCGATGCTAAGAAAACATAGGCAGGTGCAAGTTCAAATGGCTGTCCAGCTCTTCCCATTGGGGTAGTTGACCCGAATGTCGCTACCTTATCTGCTGTAAATGTTGAAGGAATCAGCGGAGTCCAGATAGGACCCGGAGCAACACCATTAACGCGAATCTCCTGTGATGCGAGTGATTTAGCTAACGAACGGGTAAAGGAAACAATTGCCCCTTTTGATGCAGAATAGTCGAGTAATTGTTCATTACCTTCGTAGGCAGTAATCGAAGCGGTATTAATGATGGATGCCCCTTTCTGTAAATATGGCAGGGCCATTTTTGTCATATAAAAGTAGGAGAAAATATTGGTTCGAAACGTTTTTTCCAGCTGTGCGGATGTGATATTCAACAGGCTTTGCTGTGGATGCTGCTCCGCTGCATTGTTTACAAGGATATCAAGCTTACTAAATTGATCAAGGGTTTTATTAACAATCTCCTTACAAAAATCTTCATTACCGATATCACCAGAAAAAAGGAGACAGCTGCGACCTTCTGCCTCGATGAGCTCCTTTGTTTCTTCAGCGTCCTGTTGTTCCTCTAAATAGACAACCGCAACATCGGCACCCTCTTTTGCAAAATAAATCGCCACAGATTTTCCAATTCCGCTATCGCCCCCAGTAATAATCGCTGTTTTTCCGGTTAATTTTCCTCCAGCTTTATAATTGGGACCAATAGAAATTGGACGGGGATTCATTTCACTTTCAACTCCAGGCTGCTGGTTTTGGTGCTGAGGTGGGAATGTCTGCTTTTGTTGATTTTGATTGCTGCTCATTTACTAAAACCTCCGTGATTTTATTCATTTATTAGTTTTTAGATAAATTAGCCATATTATGATAAAAATAAAAAAGGCAATAAGGATTATCCTTATGCCTTGTAGATTTGTCCAGCTCCAGGCGCCAGCGGCCGCCTTACGCTTTTCTGATCATCGATAATTGATGAATTGGACATCGATGCTAAGGTCTGCATCACGTATCAACGAGATAATTTTTTGCAAATCGTCCCTGTTTTTACCACTGACACGAACTTGATCGTCCTGGACCTGACTTTTTACCTTTACACCGCTATTTTTAATAATCGTATTAATTTTTTTGGCATTTTCTTTATCGATTCCTTGGACTAGTTTGGCTCTTTGACGGACTGTACCTCCTGATGCCTTTTCGATTTTTCCATAATCGAGATTTTTAACGGGAACGCCTCTTTTGAATAATTTGCTAAACAATACATCCTTTAATTGATCCAATTTATATTCGTCATCAGAGGTGAGAACAAGTTCTTCCTTATCAAGTGATACTTCACTTTTGCTGCCTTTAAAATCATAGCGCGTGCCGATTTCTTTCATTGTTTGCGTAATTGCATTCGTGACTTCAGAAAAGTCTACTTTGGATACAATATCAAATGAGCTGTCTTTAGACATATCAATACCTCCATGTTCTTAATATATGTAGGATTCATCCACTGCTAAAGTTTCCCTTCATGGCTATATTATAGTAAAATATAGCAGGTCTAACAACCTTCAGGGAAAATCTCCGAAAAAAGAAAAGGGGAGTTAAATATGTCACTAAATGAACTTATAGGTCAAACAACCACACTAACTGTTGCTCGAACAACTGAGTTTGGATATTTTTTAACAGATGGTAATGAGGATGTTTTGCTCCATATCAATCAAGCGCAACAAGAACTAGCAGAAGGTGATCAAATCGAGGTCTTTTTATTTGTTGATTCTCAAGGGAGAATCTCAGCTTCGATGACTATACCGGAAATTTCGGTTGGAAGCTATGGTTGGGTCAAAGTTACTGATAAGAACCCGAAAATTGGTGTCTTTTTAAATATTGGTCTACCAAAGGATATTTTATTAGGTGCAGATGACCTTCCAGCCCATCAATCCGTCTGGCCAAATGCAGGGGATTTAGTCTATATTACTTTAAGAGTGAATCGAAATCATCTTATTTATGCAAAGCTTGCGAGTGATCAGGTTATTCAATCTATTTCAGTCAAAGCATCTAGTAAAGATTTTAACAAAAATGTACAAGGTCATATTTACCGGACAGCCAAGGTGGGAAGCTGGGTCTATACGATTGAAGGCTTTAAAGGATTTATTCATGAATCACAGCGCGGAAAGGAGCCGCGTTTAGGAGAAAGAGTAGAAGGGAGGGTTATTGACGTCAAGGAAGATGGAACCATTAACGTTTCCTTGCTTGCAAGAAAAGAGGAATCACAAGATCTGGATGCAGCGAGAATTTATGAGTATTTAATCAGTAGAAATGGTGCAATGCCGTATAGTGATAAAAGCATGCCGGAAGAAATTCAAGAACGGTTCGGCTTAAGCAAAGGGGCATTTAAACGTGCTCTTGGAAAGCTGATGAAAGAGGGTAAAGCATATCAAGAAGGCAGCTGGACATATGTAAAAAAAGATTAGCTGATTTTTTACATACTCTTTTTCTTTATGATTACACTAAGGATTGCAAGGAATTTTGAAGGGAGTACGAATATGCCGCACACATCTGATAATGATAAAAAAGCAAAAGACAATAATGCTCTTCACCACGAAAAGAATATGATGCGTGAGAAAAATCGTCAGGCAGGGAAAAATCAGTACTCAAAGAAAACAGATCATAAATAAAAGGAGTAAAGTCCTTACACCTCAGGCTGTCGAAAAACTTTCGATAGCCTTTAACCTCATCCAGGCTCTTTGGTGATTTACTGCGTTAATTTATTATAGTATTATTATTAGATAGGCTGTTCAACAAGTCTGTTGATTTGCGCTCCAGGCGCTTCGCTTTCCGCGGGCGTGCCGGGGAGCCTCCTCGGCGCTTACAGCGCCTGCGGGGTCTCCCCTGCCCCGTACTCCCGCAGGAGTCTTCGCGCCTTCCGCTCCAATCAACAGTGTGGCTTCAATAAAGACCACCATCTCAACCAATAAATAATAAAAACAAGTTGTGAATTCAATATTTTGACCAAAAGAGTCTAGCCGAAATTAATTTGTTTCAATTGATGAATTAATTCCGGATGACCACCTTCTTCGTTTGATTGATAAATATATTGATTTTTCGTTTCTTCTTGAAAAAGCCCGTCCTTATTATAGCGAAGATAATGGACTCCCTACTGATCCTCTTATTCTTTTTATAATGATGTTTATTGATTATATTTATGGCATTCGTTCTGAACGTCAATTAGAAAGGGAAATAGGAACAAACTTCTTTTAGGTTTGAAATTTAAGGAACCAGTTCCACAGCCAAAATATAAAAAGATTGGAACGCATTTAGCAAGGCTAGAAAAGGTGTGTTGCCATTCTTTAGGTTGATCTGCCTCCCTGTTGATTGGAGCGGAGGGCACTCGACTCCTGCGGGATAGTGAGGTCACTGGAGACCCCGCAGGCGCTAAAGCGCCGAGGAGGCTCCAGGACCTCCCCGCGGAAAGCGAGTGCCCGGAGCGGAAATCAACAGGCCTGTTAGCAGAGGCAATCAATTCAAAAAAATCGGTCATTTAGATTCAGACAAAATAAAAAATTGCCAAGAAAAATACCCTTTCTCGACAATCTGAGGAGTGAGGTCCTCACTCCTTTATTTATGATGGCAATTGGTTTAAAAAGAAAATGGAAATCGTACCCGCACCTGTATGGGCCCCAATGGCTGAGCCAATCGAAGAGATATAAACCCCTTTAGGATGAAACTCTTCCTCCATCATCGCTTTTACTTCCAGTGCGGTTTCCTCATTATCAGCATGGCTGATCCCAATGACTTGCTCCTGCAAATTTGATCCTCGTTCGTTCATTATTTCGATTAACCGGCGAAACACTTTCTTTTTTCCTCTGATTTTCTCAATCGGAACGAGTTTCCCGTCTTCCATATTTAAGACTGGCTTAATATTTAATAATCCACCTAAAAATGCCGATGCTTTCGAAACCCTGCCGCCTTTTGCCAAATAATCTAAATCCTCTACGGTAAAAATATGCTCCATATGCTGGCTTCTAAATAGGACATCTTCCAAGATCTTTTCTTTTGTCACATGATCCATTGCGAGCCTTGCTGCTTCCTGAACTATAAGACCAATTCCAAGAGATGCACATTTCGTATCCAAAATCGTTAATTGAAAGTTTGGATATTTTTCCTTCACTTGGTCAAGAATCATAACAGCGGTTGAATATGTTCCGGATAACTCAGAAGAAAAGGCAATGTAGATTCCATCTTCGTTCTTTTTCGCCATTTCTGTAAAAACTTCCTCAAACAAAAGGGGAGACACTTGAGATGTTTTGGGAACAATTCCACTGCGGATGGCATCATAGACAGTTTTCGGATCAATCGTTTTTACATCTTCATATTCTTGTTCATTAATTTCAACCTTTAAGGGAAATAACGTAACATGATTTTCTTCATAAAAACTTTTTGGTAAATCGCATGCGCTGTCAGCGAGTATTTTTACCGGCATGAAGCTCACCTGCTTTCAAAACTTATATAGTTAGTTTCAGTTTATCGGTTTCGACTTAAAAATACAATTACCTATTTTGAGATTTAAAAGGGGGACATACCTTTGATTTGGCTTCAAACGAAAAAAATATTTATTGTAATTCTTGGTGCAGTATTAAATGCACTGGCCATGAATTTATTTCTTATCCCAGCGAATGTCTATTCCAGCGGTTTTACAGGAATCGCTCAATTACTTTCGAAAGTACTTAGTGATTATACACCAATCCATGTATCGATGGGCTTTTTATTACTTGTGCTAAATATACCTGTAGCCATTCTCGGTTGGAAGAAGGTAGGTAAATCTTTTACATTTTATAGTTTTATAAGTGTTGTGCTTTCGTCTTTATTTCTCACAATCATTCCAGTCTACAAATTTTCACATGATATTTTACTTAATGCTGTATTTGGTGGTGTCATTCAAGCTATTGGGGTTGGAATTACCTTAAAATGGGGAGCATCCACCGGCGGTGTCGATATCATCGCTATGGTTTTATCAAGGATGAAGGACAAACCAGTGGGGCCCTATATGTTTGTCTTAAACGCGATAATAGTAATGACTGCTGGGTATTTATATGGATGGGAGAAAGCCCTTTACACACTTGTTGTTTTATATGCCTCGACAAGAGTAATAGATGCCATCCATACTAGGCACGCAAAACTAACAGCGATGATTATTACCAAAAATGCGGAAGAACTAAAACAGGCGATTCATGCATCACTTGTTAGAGGGATTACAATGCTTCCTGCGAAAGGAGCGTTCTCCAATGAACCAAAAGATATGTTGATGATTGTCATTACCCGCTATGAACTTTATGATTTGGAGAAAATCATTAGGGAAGTAGATCCCCATGCATTTACTAACATCGTCCAAACAGCCGCAGTATATGGCTTTTTTCGAAGAGAATAAACAGAAAAGCGGAAGCGCCTTGGTCAGCCCCGATATAGGGAGACTTAGTCGATTGGAAATTCGGCTTAGTCTCCCTTAATGCGTACAGAATGCGAGAGCGTTCTGTAGCCAAGCATAAGACGAGCCGGTGAGAAGGTTGTTTTTTAACCTTCTTGCCGGATTGGCTTATGACCTCGAGGGGCTAGGCGCTGCAGCTAGACAAAACAGAAAAGCGGAAGCGCCTTGTTATGGTGCTTCCGCTTTTCCTGCTATTGAATCTGATCAAGCTCTTGTTGCATTTGTTGGAGCTGGGCTTGCTCTGCTACAGTCGAGTTTGCAAAAGCAGAACTAAGTGCATTCTTTGCTTTTACGACCGCAGAATCAAGATCATTTGGGTTAGCGGACTTCGCCATCTCCACAAATCTACGTGCTTCCTGGAACAATTGGTTTCCCATGTTAAATTCCTCCAAGCGAGGATTCGTGCACATTGGCCATTTTCTGAGCTTCTGCTTCAGCGTAGGTCATGTGATAAGGAATCCGTTCGGCATGCTTGTTAACGGTATCCTTTCCTTGCTGGACAAAGCGTTTTGATTTGTTTGATTTACCCATTCGAATCCCTCCAATATGCTAAAAAGCTCATATTGAAACAGCAAAGCTGTCTCAAAAAATAGTATGCTCCAAAGGCAGGGTGTTCAATTAGGTAAACAATGGCGAAAATGTGACTTCTATTTTAAATTTAATAATTCAGCCAAATATTGACCAACCCCGTCTTCTTCATTACTAAGGGTCACTTCATTAGCGATATTCTTTACTTGTTCAATCGCATTTCCCATTGCAATCCCATGGCCGGCATACTCAAGCATCTCCAAATCATTATCCTCATCACCAAAAGCAACAATTCTTTCAGCTGGTATCCCATAGTAATCAGCAGCCTTTTTCAAGCCTACAGCTTTGTTTAAACCAACTTTAATGATTTCGATAACATGCCATGGGGCTGCCCAGCTACGTTGCTCAATCACTTCTGCATGCACCTCAGATAAATGGTCACGTATCTGCTTAAGCTGATCTTCTTCTGTATGGATCAGCATACTTGTAGGTGAATCCTTTAGAAAATTTTGTAGATCACCTGTGGTGATTCTTGGATTGCCAAAGCTAAAAATATCTAAAAGCTTTTCATCGTGGTAATGGAAATAAACATCGTCTATCACTTCGGCAATAATATTGTGAAAATGAAAGCTTCTGCATGCCTCAACAATATCTTTTGCCACCTTAACATCAAGCGGTTCATGATAAAATCCCCAGCTATGGTTACGTGGATGATGCATAAAAGCTCCGTTAAAATTAACAATAGGTGTGTCCAATTCTAATTCGTGATAATACATTTCACTGGAACGATAAGGTCTTCCCGTGGCAATCATGACAATATGACCTTCCGCTCTTGCTTTTTGGATTATCTCCTTATTTTTCAAGGAAATGGTTTTATCATCTTTTAATAATGTTCCATCTAAATCTAATGCGATTAAATGTTTCTCTGTCATATGAACTCCTTCTTATAGCGAATTTTCATTAATAAATGCAATGCTTTAGGAAAAAATTTGTCTACATGTTACACTACATTTATGATAAGTTTTCATAATGAATGGAAATTTTTATATCTATAATTACTATGTTAACAATTTTATATCCAAACTGTAAAAAAATTCACACCAAAAGCCATCAAAAAACTATATACTTTTTATGTGCCTAGCGGAAGTGGATTTATTTAATTGCTTTTTGGAAATTGTAATAAAAACATTCCATGAAGTAAATATAAAAATAATAAGGAGTGAATCCATATGAACGAAGAATTAAAAGAAAATATAATGGGTGCATTAGAGTTAGTTATTGACCCTGAGTTAGGCGTTGACATTGTTAACTTGGGTTTAGTTTATAATGTTGAAATGGACGATGAGGGCAAGGCGGAGGTTACGATGACGTTAACAGCAATGGGCTGTCCACTTGCTGGAACAATTGTAGATCAAGTGAAAAGAGCTCTGGCTGACATCCCAGAGATCAAAGATACAGAAGTAAATATTGTTTGGAACCCGCCTTGGAATAAAGACATGATGTCACGGTATGCGAAAATTGCTTTAGGAATTCGTTAGGAGTCAAAAAACATATGAAAAACAAAGTGATTTTAGTGAGCTCAAACCAGCTGGGCAGAGGCGACGAAATACTTGGTGAGAATATCCTTGAAACATTTTTTACGATATTAAAGCAAAAAGAAGAACTTCCCGTAGCTGTCTTTTGTATGAACAGCGGGGTGTTAACGATGACCGAAGAGTCATTTGTTTCCGTTCATTTGAGAGAATTGGAAGCAAAAGGTGTAGAGATTTTAGCATGTAAAACATGTGCTGACCACTATGAAGTAACAGATAAATTATCTGTTGGCAAAATAAGTGGAATGGGCGACTTTATCGACCTAGCAGCAAAATATGAAGTAATAACAATTTCCTAAAACAGCAGAACCTCTGCTGTTTTTTTTTACACTTCACAAAATGGTCATATATAGCGTTAAGGTTGTGAGATAGTTCACTTTTTTTTAACATAAACACTTTTATAATACAGAGTATTAAGGCTGTATGAGTTTGTAATAGCTGTTTTAGGAGGGGTTTCGTTTGTCTTTTAATCGAGATTTTAATAAAGATCCATTTATCGTCATTTGGGAGTTGACACGTGCATGCCAATTAAAATGTCTGCATTGCCGTGCAGATGCACAATACACTAGGGACCCTCGCGAACTATCCTTTGAAGAAGGCAAAAATCTAATTGATCAAATATATGATATGAATAATCCAATCCTCGTATTTACCGGCGGCGACCCATTGATGAGGGAAGATATCTTTGAAATTGCTAAATATGCTGTGGAAAAGGGCGTACGGGTTTCAATGACACCCAGTGCTACCCCAAATGTAACGAAAGAAGCCATTCAAAAAGCTAAAGAAGTTGGTCTTTCTCGCTGGGCGTTTAGTATTGATGGACCGACGGCAGAAATCCATGACCATTTCCGGGGAACGGCCGGATCTTTTGATCTGACAATGGAACGGATTAAATATTTACATGACCTTGAAATTCCGATTCAGATTAATACAGTTATTTCTAGATATAATGTTGAATACCTCGATGAAATGGCAAAAATGGTGGAGGAATTAAATTGTGTACTTTGGAGCGTCTTTTTCCTTGTTCCAACCGGAAGAGGACAGGTTTCGGATATGATTTCACCTGTCGAACATGAAAAGGTGCTAAGGTGGCTATATGACCTTAGTAAACGGGTATCCTTTGATATTAAAACAACAGAAGCGATGCATTACCGACGTGTAGTTATTCAGCAAAAAATGCGCGAAGCAAAAGCGCAGACAGATGAAATCGACTATTTAAGTGCCTTAACTGAAAAAGGGTTAACCGGCTCAATTGATGGTCTTGGACGTGCACCTAAAGGTGTGAATGATGGAAATGGCTTTGTGTTTATTTCCCATGTTGGCGATGTATATCCTAGCGGTCTTTTACCTGTTAAAGCTGGAAACATTCGTGAAACATCATTAGCGGAAATTTACCGTGAATCACCAATCTTCAAGGCATTAAGAAATCCTGACGAATTTAAGGGTAAATGCGGTGTTTGTGAATTCCGTTACGTTTGCGGTGGTTCAAGGTCAAGAGCCTATGCCATGACAGGAGATTATCTTGAAAGTGAACCATTCTGCGTTTATCTTCCAAAAGCATTTAGAGAGAAGCAGACTCAATAAGAAAAAAGCCAAAATAAAAACAAGGCTGTCTCATGATCGAGGGACAGTCTTGTATAAAATAAAAAGGGTGAGATTATCCTTCTTATTCAATATTGCAGTAAATAGTTGAGCAATTTTCACAGCCAATTTCTTCTTTTAAATACTGCAAATCCAAAATTGAAATCTTCCCTTTTTTAATAGAAATAATTTTATCCTGTTTTAGTTCACTGAGGATGCGATTTGTACTTTCACGAGAGGTACCACAGAAATTTGCTAGTTCTTGATTGGTTAATGGCAGGTCAATTAATATTTCATTGTCTTTTGGGATTCCATAGCTGTTTGACATTCGAATAAGTGTTGAAAATAAGGCGCCGCGTTTTCCATTTAAGACAAGATCGCGAAATTTTGTTTGCGTTTTGCGAAAATGATCACTCATCCATTTCATGAACTCGAAGGCAAGCTTACTATTTTGGAAAATTTCACTTTCAATCACATCTTTTTTTATTGCAGCAATTTCTCCTTCTTCAAGCACCTTGGCACTTAATAAATATCGAGGATTGTCTGTAAACAGCGTTAATTCACCGCAAATATCATTTGTGCCGCAAATTCGGAGTGATAACTCACGGCCGTCTGATGTGATTTTACTGATTTGAATCTTGCCAGAAATAATAATGTAAAGCTCCTCTGCAATCATTCCTTCTTGAAATAGGTAGCTTCCTCTTTCACTTTTAAATTTCCGGTCAGCAAATCTAAGTAATTCTTTTATCTCAATGGAATGGGTTGGCTTCATCGTGGCTGTCATTTCAATTCACCTCGTGATCATTTTATAAACCAGTTAATATTTCCGATAAGTTAGGTTTCCTTAGGTATATTTTATCTCAAGACTAGTTAATAAAATGAAGTAAACAATGACAATATAGTGAAAACTTCGGCCGATTATGAAAAAATTGATTTTAACCATTGTATTATAAAATGGATGTATATGAGTATTAAGTGGATAAAGATTTCCAAAATCAATCGTTTATTCATGGGCAAACATCTGTTAAGATAAGAATAATAATAAAAAGTATTATAATAGTGAATAAAGTAACAGTTTTTTTAGTAAAACACTGATACACTAAGAATAAATAGCTTCTTTGAAAATAATGGAGTTGAGACGAATGGAAAAAACCATTATTAAAGATAAATTAAATCGACCTTTACGTGACTTAAGAATTTCTGTCATAGATCGCTGTAATTTTCGCTGCCAATACTGTATGCCCGCTGACCAATTCGGTCCGGATTTTGAATTCCTTCCGAGAAGTGCCCTATTGACCTATGAAGAAATTGAACGTCTGGGAAAAATATTTGTCAGTTTAGGTGTAGAAAAAATCCGCTTAACAGGGGGAGAACCACTGCTTCGCAAGGATATGCCGATTCTTGTCAAGAAACTTTCTGCTATAGAAGGCTTAAATGACATCGGCCTAACTACAAATGGCGTCCTATTACCAAAATTAGCTGGTAAGTTAAAAGCGGCAGGTCTCAAAAGGGTAAATGTCAGTCTGGATACCTTAAATGATCAATTGTTTGGACAAATTAATGGACGCGGGATTGAAACGGGACCAGTATTAGAAGGGATAGAAGCGGCAAAACAGGCTGGTCTTGGAGTCAAGATCAACATGGTGGTAAAAAAAGGTTTGAATGATACTGAAATTATTCCAATGGCAGAATACTGCAAAAACCACGGCTTAGAGCTTCGATATATTGAGTTCATGGATGTTGGCTCAACAAACGGCTGGAAGATGGACGATGTTATTACTAAAAAGCAGATTTATCATTTATTGAAAGAGAATTTTGAGATGGAGCCCGTTGATCCTGCATATTTTGGAGAAGTGGCAAAGCTTTATCGTTATTCCGACGTTGACGTGAAAGTAGGGTTTATTACTTCCGTTTCTGAATCCTTCTGCTCAAGCTGCACACGTTCACGCCTCTCTGCAAATGGTCAGATTTTTACCTGTTTATTTAACGGAAATGGCCATGACATTCGTAATTTCATGAGAAATGGGGCTACCGATGAGCAAATAGCTGAGCGGATAACAGCTATTTGGAATGGCCGAGATGACAGATATTCGGACGAAAGAACAGCAGAGACACACAAAACACGTAAAAAGATTGAAATGTCATATATAGGTGGATAAAAACAAACAGCCCGCTCATGATAGCGGGCTGTTGTTTTATGCGATGTATCGAGGGAATAAAATATTATTTTCAAGATGGACATGCATGAAAGTTAATCCTTCTAATGCTTCCAAACGTGCATATACTAAACGGTACGTCCCGCAGGCATCCAATGGAAGTTCAAAGTCAGATGTTACTTCACGGATTTGTCTTAAAATCTCACCAGCATGGTCATGTTCTTTTTCAAGCTCGACAATCATATTGATGGCTTCATCGCGATTTTCAACTGTTCCATCCGCAAGCTGCTTAATTAATGGGAAAACGATAGCTTCCTCTTTTTCCATATGCTCGAGTAATTCTTTTTTAAAATCATAAAAGAGTTCATTCACTTTTAACAGCTCTGGATGGTTGTCACCGTGTACACGGGATACCTTCGTTACATAAGGGCTGAGCATTGATAGCTCTTCTTCCGATGCACGATGGTAATTTGAAATGACATGATCAATGATCGTATTTGAATCAGATTCAGTCCAAACTTCGACATCTTTTTCAGCACTTTCGTATTTTTCAAAAACAGCATTTAATTCTGCCAATAATGTGCCCATATCGAGTCCATTTTGTGAAACTGCTTGTGATAAAGGAATGTTTCCGCCGCAGCAGAAATCGATGCGGTTCTTTTTAAATATATCACTTGTTTTTGGTAATTCGTTTACAATATCTTTAACTAATGAATTTTCGGTAATAGTATAAGTCATGATAAAATCCTCCTTGAGTTTTAAAGGTTATTTTATTTCTGACTCAAGCATAATTGAAAACGAATATTAATTAGGTGACCTGTATCACACATTCGCTATGATTTTATATTTTTTCTTCAAATTGTGACATTTGATATGTTAGCAAGTTTTTTATAGGCTTATAATGAATATTAGCTGGTTTAATTATATACATAGATTAAAAATTAGTACCTAGTATTAAGCAGGAGCTGATGATGTTGTTGGAAAGAAGAATACCGATTTCAATTGGTGAAGCAGTTAAAAAAATAATGGAGCATCAATTACAGGGTGTAACAGAACATGTTTCGATAAATGAGAGTTTTGGACGCTTTTTATCAGAGGATTTAATAGCGACAAGTGATGTGCCCCACTTTAATCGGGCGCCGTATGATGGCTTTGCTGTCAGATCCATCGATACTCGTGAGGCATCACTGTCCAATCCAGTCGAATTTGAAGTGATTGACCATCTTGGTGCCGGAATGGTATCAACGAAGGTTGTCGGTCAAAATCAAGCAGTTCGAATTATGACAGGGGCGATGATGCCGGAAGGAACCGATGCGGTTGTCATGTTTGAAGTCGCTAAGGACTACGAAAAATACGGAATACCCTTTATGTCCATTAAACGAAGTTTTAACAAAGGTGAAAATGTTTCCTTTACAGGCGAAGACGCGAAAGAAGGCGAAGTCTTAGTAAAAAAAGGAACTTTAATTAATCCGGGTATTCAAGCCATGCTAGCTACTTTCGGCTATAAGGATGTACCCGTGGCAAAAAAACCGCTTGTTGGTCTGTTTGCAACTGGAACAGAGCTTTTAGAAGTGGAAGAAGAGTTAGTGCCAGGTAAAATTCGTAACAGTAATTCCCATATGATTGCTGCTCAAATTGAAAGAGCAGGGGGAATTGTTCATTACTTTGGAAAATTGCCGGATGAATTTGATACTTGCTTTGATGCCGTACAAAATTCTTTAAATCAAATTGATTTGTTAATCACCACTGGTGGTGTGTCTGTTGGCGATTTTGATTACCTACCTGCTATATATGAAAAATTGGGGGCGGAGGTTTTATTTAATAAGGTTGCAATGCGTCCTGGCAGTGTGACAACAGTGGCAGAATATAATGGAAAAATCTTATTTGGCCTTTCCGGTAATCCGTCTGCTTGTTATGTAGGCTTTGAATTGTTTGCCCGACCAATCATCAGAAAACTGCTCTTTTCAGAAAAACCACATTTAAGAAAAGAAAAAGCGCAGCTAGAAGTGGACTTTCCAAAAGCTAATCCATTTACACGGTTTGTCCGCAGCTCTGCCTTTATCGAGGAAGGCAGGCTTAAAGCGACACCAAGCGGATTAGACAAGTCAAACATCATCATGAGCCTTGCAGGTGCGAATTCACTAATGATTCTTCCTGGCGGCACAAGAGGATATACAGCGGGTATCGAGGTGGAAATCCTATTGCTTGAAGACCAAGTTGGCAGTGAATGGCCTTGGTAGAACCTATCATTTTTCAGGTGGTTGGTTATCAAAATAGCGGTAAAACAACTACTACTTCTAAACTGATAACGGCACTGTCGGCTCGTGAACTTAAAACGGTGACCATCAAACATCATGGCCATGGCGGCAAGCCTGATGTGCTGATACAAAAGGATTCAGGTAAACATCTTACTGCTGGTGCTTATGTCTCGATTGTCAAAGGCGAAGACAGGATGGTCTTGCAGGCAGAACACTGCGAGCTCAATCTTGAGAAACAGATTGAGCTCTTAAAATTCTTTCACCCAAATGTCATTTTGATTGAAGGATATAAAAGGGAGAATTACCCCAAAATGGTGTTAATAAGGGATAATAGCGATCTTCCTTTACTAGAATTAGTACACAATGTAACGGCCGTGGTGTACTGGAAGCATGAACTGAAGGGGCTTATTAAGGAGATACTAAATGCCCCCGTGTTTCATATTGACGATGAAACAGCAATAAGCTGGATCGTTGAGTTTTTGTTAGCCGATAGGAAAGAATAACTTTCCTATCAGGCAATGCCTTCTTTTTTACATTTATATGTGATACTCTTCACTTATTTTTCTGACTAGCTAACTTATAGTTAAGGCAGGCAGATAAGAGGAGTGAATATAATGAAGTTATTTTTACCGAAACAACATGGTGCGTGGGCAATGCTGATTATTCCTTTTTGGCTTGGTGTAATTGATGGTGGATTTTTGTGGCAGCATATCCCGTTTTTTCTTGGCTGGCTCTTATTGTACTTAGCAACCTATCCGATGCTCCTTCTATTTAAAAAGAAAAAGCTTCATTTTTATACAAAGTGGACGCTTATTTATATGGTACCTGCTTTAATGCTATTGCTGATACCTCTCTTGGAAAGGCCCGCCATCGTTTTCTTTGGCCTTATGATGATCCCGTTTTTTATAATAAATGCATACTATACTTCAAAAAATCAAGACCGTGCTTTTATAAATGATATGAGTGCTATTTTTGCTTTTTCAATTGCCGGATTGGCGAGCAGTTATTTAGGGCGGGGTGTTGTCACGTTTGAACCATTCACTTTTACTTTTATAACATCCATTCTGTTTTTTCTTGGCTGTACTTTTTATGTTAAATCGATGATTAGGGAAAAGAAAAATACGAAATTCAAATGGATTTCATGGACGTACCATTTACTGTTAGTCGCTGCTTGGCTCGTATTTGGTTTTTGGATCATAGCGCTTGCCTATATTCCGAGTTTGCTTAGGGCGGTCCTTTTTTACGGTAAGAAGTTATCACCAAAACAAATTGGTATTTTCGAAATCATCAATTCAGCTTTTTTCTTCATCATAGTTGCTCTGCAAATAGTATTACTTAAATAAAAAAATCGGTCGAAATGACCGATTTTTTTACCATCTACCGATGTTTCCCTTCCTAGTCAACCTTACAAATTTCAATTGGACAATCCTCGCAATCGATTTCCTGTTTTAAATAATCTAAGTCATGTATGGTAATCGTCCCTTTGTCGATTGAAATAATCTCAGCTTTTCTTAAATCGCTTAGTAATCGATTGACGACTTCACGTGAGGTGCCGCAGAAGTTAGCTAGTTCTTGATTTGTTAAAGGTAATTCAATCAAAATTCCTTTATTCGTTTTAATCCCATAACTATTACTAATTCGAATTAAGGTTGAATACAATGCTCCCTTTTTTCCATGAAGAACTAAATCACGAAACTTGGTTTGCGTTTTGCGATATTGCATACTCATCCATTTTATGAATTCAAAGGAAAGAGGCAGGTTTTGTGAAAGTTTTTCCTCAAGAACATCCTTCATGATCACGGCCACTTCACCACTTTCAACAACACGTGCACTTAATAAATATCTTGAAGAAGGGGAGAATAAATTTAATTCACCAACAAAGTCTCCTTTTGAGCACATTCTTAACGTGAGTTCTCTTCCATCCGGGATAATTTTACTAATTTGAAGAATCCCGCTTTGAACGATATATAATTCATCGGCTCGCGATCCTTCTTGAAATAGAAAACTCCCTTTTTCAATCTTCTTCATATGATGAACCATATCAAAGAGATGGGACAACGTTACGGGCATTTCTTTAACTGTCTGCATACAACTAACCACCTTTAAAGGTACGATTTTAAAAAATAAATGCCAGTTAAGGTTGGATTTGCAAGATATTACTATAATTATATTGTTAACAAAGAATATTTAGCAATAAATGTGGAATAAGTTCATACAATCGTCAAAAACTCAAATAGCTATGACTTATTTCTTAGGAAATATTGTCGATGTGTGATGGAATTTGAAAGATATTCCTATAATGGACAAAGCCGAAAAGGAAATAATAAAAGATGTACCTAATAAGGAGGGAAAAATGTGGGACAAAATCATCAGTTTAAATCAGGAAAAAAGGCTCCGAATAATGGTGTGTATATAGAAATTGGTGAAACTGGAGATAATGTGCTTCATCCTAAAAAAATAAAGCTTAAAGCAGGCGATCCATTTCCCGAGACATCGAATCATAACCGCGTTTGGACATATCAACGGAAACCTTAATAGAAAAGTGAAAAAATTTTATATGCTCTCTTTTGAAAAGGTCATCCACTGCGGGTGGCTTTTTCTCTGTACGAAATTTTACATCTATTTATAGAATGATTTATAATAAAATAAATAGGTCAAAAATGGTCAAAAGGAGTGTGGGAAGAGTGGACTTAAACCGAATGACGGAGCGATTACAAAAGGCTATTATGGATGCACAGACCTTAGCAATTAAAGAAAATCATCAAGAAGTAGATGAGGCTCATTTATTTTTAACACTCATGAATCAAAAAGACAGCCTTATTTCTGCTATTTTAGAAAAGGCAGGTTTGTCTTCTGAGAAAGTAAGGAAAAGTCTCTTGGAATCATTGGCTAAAAAACCTCAAGTCACCGGGAGCGGGGTTGAGCAGGGGAAATTTTATATCACGGCAAAGCTGCAACAATTACTGGCGAGCGCCGAGGGGTTTGCAGCGAAGTTTGCCGATGAGTATATTTCAGTTGAACATTTCCTTTTAGCAGCAACAATAGCCAATAATTCAGAAATGAAAAAAATCATCCAAGCATTTGGACAAACACCAGAAACTATTTTAAATGCAATAAAAGAAATAAGGGGGAACCAAAGAGTGACATCACAAAATCCCGAAGCAGGATATGATGCTCTTAAAAAGTATGGGAGAGACCTCGTGGCTGATGTGAAAGCGGGGAAGATGGATCCGGTTATCGGCAGGGACACCGAAATTCGCAATGTGATTCGAATTCTATCTAGAAAGACAAAGAATAATCCTGTGTTAATCGGAGAACCGGGGGTAGGGAAAACAGCGATTGTCGAAGGCTTAGCACAAAGGATTGTCAGAAAGGATGTTCCCGAGGGCTTAAAGGATAAAACAATTTTTTCATTAGACATGAGTGCTTTAATTGCCGGAGCAAAATTCAGGGGTGAATTTGAAGAAAGACTGAAAGCAGTCTTAAATGAAATTAAAAAAAGTGAAGGGCAAATTTTGTTATTCATTGATGAAATTCATACAATTGTTGGAGCTGGAAAAACCGAAGGAGCGATGGATGCCGGTAATATGTTAAAGCCGATGCTTGCACGCGGGGAACTTCATTGCATTGGAGCGACGACACTTGATGAACACAGAAAATATATTGAAAAGGACCCTGCTCTTGAACGCAGATTTCAACAGGTACTTGTCCAAGAGCCGAATGTGGAAGACACTATTTCAATACTAAGAGGGTTAAAGGAACGCTTTGAAGTGCACCACGGTGTAAAAATTCATGATCATGCGCTAGTGGCAGCGGCGACTTTATCAGATCGCTATATTACAGACAGATTTTTACCTGATAAAGCGATCGATCTTGTCGATGAGGCATGTGCCTTGATTCGCACCGAGATTGACTCCATGCCAACCGAACTTGATGAAGTGACACGCAGGGTTATGCAGTTGGAAATTGAAGAAGCTGCACTGCAAAAAGAAAGTGATGAAGGGAGCAAATTAAGGCTTGAAGCACTTTTAAAGGAATTGGCCGATTTAAAGGAACAGGCAAATACCATGAAAGCAAAATGGCTCCTAGAGAAACAAAACATCCAGAAAGTGCAGGAGAAAAGGGAGCAGCTTGAAAAGTTGCGCCGGGAGCTTCAGCAGGCGGAGGATCAATATGATTTAAACCGGGCGGCTGAACTGCGTCATGGTCAAATTCCATTGGCAGAAAAGGAACTGAAAGAATTAGAGGATGGAGCTGCAAAGGGTGAGCGATTGCTGCGGGAAGAAGTGACAGGGGAAGAAATTTCGAATATCGTCTCGAGATGGACAGGAATTCCACTCTCCAAACTTGTAGAAGGGGAAAGAGAAAAGCTGTTGAAATTAGAATCTATTTTGCATGAAAGAGTAATTGGACAAAATGAAGCCGTTAATTTAGTGGCTGATGCTGTCCTTCGTGCACGTGCCGGAATAAAAGACCCAAACCGGCCAATTGGATCATTTCTATTTTTAGGGCCTACAGGTGTTGGAAAAACAGAGCTGGCAAAGGCATTAGCGGAGTCTTTATTTGACAGCGAAGAACACATAATACGCATGGACATGTCGGAATATATGGAAAAGCATGCAGTTTCACGCCTAATCGGTGCACCACCCGGTTATGTCGGTTATGAAGAAGGCGGGCAACTGACGGAAGCTGTAAGGAGAAGACCTTATTCGGTTATATTAATGGATGAAATCGAAAAGGCTCACCCAGAGGTGTTTAATATCCTTTTACAGGCACTTGATGATGGGCGAATTACCGATTCACAAGGCCGAGTTGTAGATTTTAAGAACACCGTAATTATTATGACTTCCAATATCGGCTCACACTTTTTACTTGAACGTAGTGAAAATGAAATTGAAATCTCTGATGGGACAAGAGAAAAAGTATTGGGTCAATTAAGATCCCATTTTCGCCCAGAATTTTTAAATCGCATTGATGAGACTATTTTATTTAAGCCGTTATCATTAGGAGAAATAAAAAATATAGTTGTTAAAATGTTGAAGGAACTGCAAAACAGGTTAAAAGAACAGCAAATTGATATTTTGATTAGTGAGGATGCAAAAGAATTCATTGCTATAAATGGTTTTGACCCAATCTATGGTGCAAGACCACTAAAACGGTATATACAACGAAATATTGAAACAAAGCTCGCACGTGAAATAATCGCTGGCAGGATACATGAACAGTCATCAGTGGAAATCATCAAAGAAGATGGGGAAGTAACATTAAAAGTTCAATAAATAGAAAAAAGGTCATCCATAGATATGGAAGACCTTTTTCCCCTATTTTTAGTGTTGCTCGACGGGCTCATTTGGAATTATAGCAGAAGCAATAAAAATCAAAATGGTTACCCCAACAGAAACAATAGCACCTGGCATAAATTCAAATTTCGCACCTGGAGTCATAGAACTAACAACATATGTAAGCATTTGCACTAAAAGAAACGACCAGAAAAAAGTCCAAAAGAATCGCACTATTTTTCACCTCTTACCTATTTTACATCAATTTAAATAGTACCATACGATTAGAAAAAAATATAGATAAAATCAATTTCAAATTTATCTTTTCGAGTTAAATGATAAAAAATGGGCAAACTCCCGTTCATCTTTTGTGAAATGGCATACAATATTTTGAGGAAATATGTAAAAGGAGATTTATCGATGGAAAATCGCAATTTTCAGATGGATACCCAATGGAATGTCATTCATTACCCAGAAAAGCCTACTGGATTTGGGATCTTAATCATCGGAGATGAAAGGCATTTTGTGGACGAGAGTAAATGTTTTTGGACACAAAATGAAGGAAAGCTGGCCATAATCAACGAACTAAAAGATGCAGGGTACACTATTTTTTCCTCAAATCTTCATGGGCGAAACTGGGGGAGCGAAGGCGCTATTGAGCTTGCTCAAAGGTTATATCACCATGTGATACGCAACGAGATCCTTAATCATAAAGTTCATATATTAGCCGAAGGGATGGGAGCGCTGGTCGCAGTCAGGTTAATGGAGAAAATGAAGGGAAGCATCAGGTCGGTGATACTGCTCAACCCTATCCTCTCCTTAAAGCACCATCTCGAGCAGGAAAAGGAACACAAATTTTTTTACAAAAAATTAATGAGGGAATTAACAGCAGCACATAACATGGATCAGAAACAGATTGAAAGTACTATTTTAAGCATGGAAGAAATCGTTAATCTTGAGTTTGATTGTCCAGTAAAGATTATTCATGTATTATCCGGCGGAAAATCGTATACCCAATCAAAATTATATCAACAAATCATTAAGTCTCCTAAAATTAATCCTACCTATATTCTTCCAGAAAAAAAACCACAGCTCGGAAAAATATTCATCAAGTTTTTGAACAGTCATGAAACAGTACTTTAAGTATGGCTCCTCTCCAAAATGAAATATTTCCTTAGCGTATTGCATAGGATTCACTAAGGCTAGTTTGGGGAGGAATTATTTATGGACAAGGCCATAATTTTTGAAATATATAATTTTGTTAGCTTTCATGCATGTAATACCCTGCTGAATAAAGGGGTAGAGGTAATCGGTGTTCAAATAGATGAATTAAATAAAAGTCCATTTATCGAGGAAAAGCGGCTTGAGGTGGGAAGGAATGCTAATTTTAGTGAACAATCTTTATTTGAGTGGGAAAATAAACGAGAAGAAGACACCACACAAAAAACGTTAATAGTATCAATTTACGATTTATTTATGCTCAATAAAGAAACCATTTTACAAAACGAAAAAGTAACAGGACCCATCATACAATTTATAAAGGATAATAAAAACCATACGAATATAGTATTCCTTCTTCCAATTCAAATGCTTCGAGTGGAACAAGAAAAGACAATCGGTGTTTTTCTAGAGCAGGCTAAGGGATGTGGGAAGAATATTCAGTTGTTTTATTTACCTGCCATCTATGGTCCGTGGCAGCCACCATCCTTTTTATTTCAACAAGCCATTCTCGCTTCATTTCAAAAGTCAGAAATCATTAAGAACGAGAGAGAATGGACGGGTGATATACTGTTTGTTGATGATGCCATAGAAACCATTATTAAAATGGTTGAAACCGGTAACCACAGGAGTTTCATGCTGGAAAGTGGGAGGAAGAATTATTGGGCAGAGTGTGCCGCCTATCTTCAATTAGATGAGGAAATCCCTTGTGCCAACCGTATTGAACCATTGATTACAGGCAATCAAATTGACATAATATCAGTGAATAAAATAACACCATTTGCTGATTCCATCTCAAAACAAATGGAAAATGTACAGCGTTTGTTTCCTAATGAATTGTAACTGAATTTAAAAAAAGGCTATTTGTATTGGTGGAATGTGGAAGTGCAGGAAATTTGTCTTTTCATTTCATAGTTCAAAGGTTAGAATAAGAGGAAAATAGGAGTTTTTTGCTTATCAGTTCAATTTTCGCTATAAAATGTTAGAAATTAACAAGTTAAGGAAGTGGCTCCTACAAACCCAATAAGGAGTCTCAGACCACTATTTATTAGAAAATCTTACCTCAAGGACCAACCTAACATAATAAAGGCGGTGTGAGCAGAGCGAGGCTTCACCTATTCATAGCGAAAAACGTATATTTTCCACTTAACTTAGATATACTGATTCGCTTTTGCACCGCTCCGCCCCTTTTCCATACAAAGGAGTTGCATAGAATGTTTTACCGTTTCGGAATCATCCTTTTATGTCTTCTCTTACTTGGGGCTTGCGGGGAAACAAAGACAACAGGCAAATTGCAGAAGGTCGGCTTGTTAGTTCCTGAAACAGTTAATGACCAAGTATGGGGAACAAAAGGCTATAAGGGGATGCTAAAAATACAATCTAAATTTAATGTGGATGTATTTTATAAAGAAGGAATGATTTCACAAGCTGTTGTTGAACGGGCAGTTGCGGAATTTCAGCAAAAAGGGGTCAATCTTATCTTTGGTCATGGTTCGGAGTATGCGGAGTATTTTAACAACATCTCTAAAGACTATCCTGAAATTCATTTTGTCAGTTTTAATGGTGATGCAAAGAATCCTAACACAACAAGTCTTAACTTTAAAGCACACGCCATGGGTTTTTTTGGTGGAATGGTTGCTGCCCATATGTCAAAAACCAATAAAGTGGGTGTTTTAGCTGCATATGAATGGCAGCCGGAAATTGAAGGCTTTTACCAAGGTGCATTAGCTGAAAATAAACAAACGTCTATAAGTATAGAATATGTCGGAAATTGGGATGATGAAAAAAAGGCCATTCAATTAGCCAATCAAATGCTGGAAAGCGGTGTAGATGTGGTTTATCCAGCTGGGGATGGTTTTAATGTTCCCGTTATTGAGCAGGTAAAGGGGCAGGGTGCCTATGTGATCGGCTATGTCTCAGACCAGTCAGATTTGGGTGGCTCAACAGTATTAACTAGTACCATTCAACAGGTTGACACGTTATATGAAAAAGTAGCTGAACAATACAACGATGAAAAGTTACAATCAGGCAACCTTTCTTTTGATTTTCAAGACAATGTTATTTCCCTAGGTAAATTTAGTCCGTTAGTTTCTAAAGAATTTATAGGAAAAATGAACAAGCATATAGAGAAATATAAGGAAACCGGGAAATTGCCTAAATAAATTTTTAAAGGAGTACATATGATTAATCAAGACAAGTCCTTACAATTTATGCAGATTGCGATGAAATACTTACCAGAAGCAAAAGAGCAATTAGATCAAGCAGGGGTCGAATTATCGATGGAGTTAATTCAGCCATTTATGAATTTGTTTACAAAAGTGATGCAAGAAGCCTATGAACTTGGCAAGGAAGATGCCCTTAGTGAAAAATAATCTAAAAAGCTGCCCGATTCGGCAGCTTATTCCTTTTTCCAAAATTGTTCGATAAACGGGTAAACCTTTTGAAACAAGGGCTTTAAACCTCGTACAGATTTCATTAGGTTATCGATGTTCACCATTAGTTCCTCATAATCGATAGTGGATTGGTTATGAACAGGTTCTTGGTGATGTTGGCTATGTGGTTCTCTCCTCGGACCAAACATTAAACTAGTGAACCGATCTTGCTCAATATGCTCCGGGGATTCGACTTGCCTTTCTAAGTCATTCCATTCTTGCCTCTCTTGCTCCTCCTCCTGCACTTGATATTTCATTCCATGCAGACTCCTTTCTGATAATACTTCTTGTATTAGAATATGACTAAACGAATAAAAGGAAAGTACATTAGCGGAGTTTAAATAAAAGGAAACAGTTGCTTTAAACAGGTTATATTTGATAAAATTAGTACCAAGTCATAATAATTGATATTAATCCTAAGGATATAAAAGGATAGTAAGACAATAAAAAGGAGATGGGATTTGTGAGAGCTGGTATTGTCGGGATTGGCAGGTATTTACCTGAAAAAATTGTCACCAATCATGATTTAGAAAAAATAATGGATACATCTGATGAATGGATTCGTACCAGAACGGGAATCGAAGAACGGAGAATCGCTGCTAACGATGTTGATACATCAGATATGGCATTTGCCGCTGCTCAAAAAGCGATTCATGATGCAGGAATTACTGCAGAAGAGATTGATTTAATTTTGGTTGCGACCGTTACACCAGATTCACCATTTCCATCCGTTGCCTGCAGGATACAAGAAAGATTAGGAGCAAAAAAAGCAGCTGCAATGGATGTTAGTGCTGCATGTGCTGGCTTTATGTATGGAATCGTTACTGCAAAACAATTTATTGAGTCCGAAGTTTATAAATACGTGCTTGTAGTTGGGGTTGAAAAACTTTCAAAAATTACAGACTGGAATGACCGTAATACCGCCGTATTATTTGGAGATGGTGCTGGAGCAGCAATCATTGGACCAGTTTCAGAAAACCGCGGTATCCTTTCCTTTGAACTAGGTGCAGACGGCACAGGCGCGAAACACCTTTACCAAGACGAATATATCATTATGAATGGACGAGAGGTTTTCAAGTTTGCTGTACGTCAAATGGGCGAGAGCTGTATACATGTCCTGGAGAAGGCTGGTTTAACAAAAGAGGATGTTGATTTCCTCATTCCACATCAAGCCAATATCCGTATAATGGAGGCATCTAGACAAAGATTAGAGCTCCCTGATGAAAAAATGTCCAAAACAGTTAAAAAGTATGGTAATACTTCATCAGCATCGATTCCGATTTCTATTGTGGAAGAATTGGAAGCAGGAAAAATTAAAGATGATGACCTTATCGTGATGGTGGGCTTCGGCGGCGGTTTGACGTGGGGCGCTATTGCCATTCGCTGGGGAAAATAAAATAGAAAATTGTCAGCCTTGCTCAGGGCTTATGACCCCGAGCATTTAGAGCTGCAGCTAGACAGTTATCGAAGTTCAATGAGTTCAGATAATAAGGGAAAGTAAGTGTTGAAAAGGAGATGTAAAAATGGAAAAGCGTAGAGTTGTAGTAACAGGCATCGGAGCGGTGACCCCGCTAGGGAACGATGCAGATACTACTTGGAGAGGGATATTAGAAGGAAAATCAGGCGTCGGACCAATGACGCGTGTGAATGCAGATGAGTATCCAGCAAAAGTAGCGGCAGAAGTAAAAGATTTTAACCCAGAAGTATTTATCGAAAAAAAAGATGCCCGCAAAATGGATCGTTTTACGCAATTTGCAGTAGCTAGCGCATTAATGGCAGTTAAGGATGCCAATCTAACGATTAACGAAGAAAATTCTCATCGTGTTGGTGTATGGATTGGCTCGGGTATTGGAGGTATGGAAACATTTGAACAGCAATTTGAGATATTCCAAAAAAGAGGATATAAACGGGTAAGTCCATTCTTTGTGCCGATGTTAATTCCAGATATGGCCACAGGTCAAGTTTCCATCACACTTGGTGCAAGAGGATTTAATTCCTGTACCGTAACTGCATGTGCAACCGGGACAAATTCCATTGGCGATGCCTTTAAAGTGATTCAGCGTGGTGATGCCGATGTAATGGTAACCGGTGGCGCTGAAGCTCCAATTACGAAAATGTCTGTTGCCGGCTTCTGTGCCAATACCGCTCTTTCTACAAATCCCGATCCGAAAACAGCAAGCAGACCCTTTGATAAAAACCGTGATGGCTTTGTCATTGGTGAAGGGGCTGGAATCGTAATATTAGAGGAATTGGAGTATGCATTAGCACGCGGGGCGAAAATTTATGCCGAAATCGTCGGCTATGGTGCAACGGGTGATGCCTATCATATAACAGCACCTGCGCCAGGTGGTGAAGGCGGCGCACGGGCAATGAAAATGGCTATTAATGATGCTGGGTTAAAGCCTGAAGAGATTGATTATGTTAACGCACATGGAACAAGTACCGAATATAATGATAAATTTGAAACACTCGCTGTAAAAGAGGTATTTGGCGAACATGCTTATAAACTGGCCATGAGCTCAACAAAATCAATGACCGGCCATCTTTTAGGTGCAGCAGGTGGAATCGAAGCCATTTTTACCGTCCTTGCCATTAGAGACAGTATGCTGCCACCGACTATTAATTATGAAGTACCTGATCCAGATTGTGATTTGGACTATGTGGTGGATAGTGCACGTTCGAAAGAAATTAAGGCAGCCATGAGCAACTCGCTCGGCTTTGGCGGTCATAATGCTACAATCGTGTTCAAAAAATACGAATAAGAATTCAGCTCGGCCAGGCATATGTCTGGCCGTTTTTTCGTTCAAGGAAAGAAACCCAATAAATAAAAGAACTTCTTCTAAAAAAAATCATAAAATGTCCAGAGGGAGAACTTGAGTTAAATGGGGTGTAGTAATGGGAATCATTCGAACAGATCGATGGTTACAAGAGGAGTTTAATCGCCCGGGAAAAATCTGTGAAAAGCTCGTTCCTTATTTTAAGGGGCAAAATGCAAATGAAATTTACAATCAACTAATAAATTTTGGTATGTATCGACCATCAAGAGCTTCAAGAAACAATCTAAATAGGATGTTGGATCAAAATGCGTGGGATAAAGTAGAACGGCTTTTTTCAAAATATAAAAATAAATGGAATGGACCGGACGTGCCAATCTTTATTTTTCCGTTAGCTCAGTCTGGATTTTTTTTTATCAGAGAGGATAAGAGTAAAGCTGGGGTCTCCTTCCCTGATAAAATGTTTCTTTTTCTCTCGCATTTGGATGATCCAAAAGAAATTGAAGCACTTCTGGTGCATGAATATCACCACGTCTGTCGATTGCGCATGTTGGGTAAAAAAATGGAAGAGTACACCTTACTCGACTCCATCATAATCGAGGGATTGGCAGAATATACTGTATTAAAACATTGTGGACGGGAATATTTAGCAAATTGGTGTCGTATGTATACAGAAAAGGAACTAACAAATTTTTGGGACCGATATTTAAAAAATCAGTTGCACAAGAAAAAGAATGAAAGAGAACACGATTTACTTTTATATGGAGGAGGAAGGGTTCCAAAACTGCTTGGATATGCAGCAGGGTATAATATTATTGGAAAATTTTACAAAAAACATAATTATTCTACAAAACTATCTTTTGCCCTTCCTGCGACTAAATATATTGAATAGAAAAATCAATTTACAAAAAAAGCCTAGTATAACAGGCTTTTTTTATTTTAAAATAAACGAAAATTCCCAATTTTGTAAAAAAGTCTTGCAATTGTAACAATTCTGTAATAGAATTCTATTTAAATATAGTGAATTAACAGAATAATTCAAAAAGTAAGAAGGTGTACTATGAGCACAAAAAAGTCACTACTCAAAGAGGCACCGCTGCTCGAGGTGAAAAATTTAGAGACAGCCTTTGATATTGATGGATCCGATTATAATGCTGTGGATAATGTATCTTTTCAAGTAAAGCAAAGGCAAATAGTCGGAGTGGTTGGAGAATCTGGCTGCGGTAAATCTGTTATGAGTTTGTCAATTATGCAGCTTCTTCCAAAAGGCATAGGTAAAGTCAAATCAGGCGAAATCATGTTTGATGGTATTAATCTTGCCAAGATGTCCGAATCCCAAATCAATAAAATCCGCGGGAAGGATGTTTCAATGATCTTCCAGGAGCCGATGACCTCTCTAAATCCAGTATTTACAATTGGATATCAGCTGCAAGAGGTTCTTTTTAACCATTTAAAAATTTCGAAACAGGAAGCACGGCAGAAAGCAATCGCCTTATTAAAGAGTGTTGGGATTTCTCGTCCCGAAAAAATTGTTGATGAATACCCACATCAATTATCAGGCGGTATGAGACAAAGGGTTATGATTGCTATTGCCATTGCCTGTCAGCCCAAATTATTAATAGCAGACGAGCCAACAACAGCCCTTGACGTTACGGTTCAGGCGCAAATCTTGGAGCTTTTAAAAGAGATTCAAGAGGTAAACGATATGTCCGTCATCCTAATCACACATGATTTAGGAGTAGTAGCCGAAATGTGTGATGAAGTCATCGTGATGTATGCAGGGAAGATTGTTGAAAGAACAGATGTTGATACATTGTTTCATAATCCTAAACACCCATATACAACTTTATTGTTGGGAGCAATTCCTAAAATGGATGAATCGGAAGAACGTTTAAGCTCAATCCAAGGTATTGTACCATCATTAACAAATATGCCAAAGGTTGGCTGCCGTTTTGCAAACCGGTGCCCAAAAGTAATGCCTGAGTGCTTTTCAGTTACCCCTGTACTCGAAGATGTTGAAAAAGGCCATGAGGTTGCCTGTTTACTCTTTGAATCTAGTATACCAAGAGAAGGGGTGAAGTAATGAGTACAGTTACCGTACATAAGAACAATGAAAAAACTTCCTCTCAATCTGAAAATCTTTTAGAAATTCAGAACCTTAAAACCTATTACCCTGTTAAGGGCGGATTTTTTAAACGCACTGTAGGGAATGTAAAAGCGGTAGATAACATTTCTTTTGAGATTAAGAGAGGAGAAACACTAGGACTAGTAGGTGAGTCCGGCTGTGGCAAATCCACTGCAGGCAGGACTATACTACGGTTATTAAAACCAACTGAAGGCAGTATTCTTTTTGACGGAAAAGATATAACGAGAATTTCCGGTAAATCACTGCGAGAGATCCGCAAAGACATGCAAATGGTGTTTCAAGATCCATATGCCTCTTTAAATCCGATGCAAATGGTTGGAGATATCATTGCCGAACCTATTTGTAATTATTCTAAGAAAAGTAAAGCTGAATTGAAACAGGAAGTCATGGATTTATTGGATAAAGTAGGTTTACCACAAGATGCCTATTATAAGTATGCACATGAATTTTCCGGGGGACAGCGCCAAAGAATCGGAATTGCCCGTTCTCTTGCGCTACGACCAAAATTAATTATTGCTGATGAACCGGTCTCTGCCCTTGACGTATCCGTGCAGTCACAGGTTTTAAATCTATTAAAGGATTTACAAGAAGAATTTGATTTAACCTTCCTATTTATAGCTCATGATTTAAGTGTTGTTAAACATATGAGTGATCGGATAGGTGTTATGTACTTAGGTAATATGGTAGAGATTGCGGATAAGGATCTCCTTTACGCAGAACCTCTCCACCCCTACACACAGGCTTTAATATCGGCAATTCCATCTCCGGATCCAAGGCTAAAGAAGGAACGAATCATTTTAAAAGGAGATGTGCCGAGTCCAATCAATCCTCCATCGGGATGCCCATTCCATCCCCGGTGTCCAATGGCGATGGAGGAATGTTCTAAGATAAAACCTGTATTAAAGGAGGTGAAGCCTTCTCATCGAGTTGCTTGCCACCTTTACTTGAAACGCGGAAGCTTGACTAGCTAAAGCTAGACTGCAATCAAATTTTACAAAAAAATCTTTTAGGGGGGAAATAAATGAAGAAAAGAAGTATGCTATTGCTAGCTGCGTTAATGCTTGTTCTATCGGCATTTTTGGCGGCGTGCAGCGGCGGCGGAGAAAAAGCAGGTACAAAGGAAAAGGAAGGCACGAAGAGTGGCGAATCATCTGATAAGCCACAGGATGGCGGAACATTAGTTTATGCACTTGACTCATCTCCAAAAGGTATTTACAACTGGGCATTCTATGATGATGCCGTTGATAATCAAGTGCTTGATCTCTTTGATGAAAACTTAATCGATTACGATGAGCACTTGAAGGCACAACCACATATTGCTTCATGGAAAACAACAGACAATAAGGTATTTGACTTTGAAATTAAAAAAGGCGTGAAATGGCATAATGGTGAAGAGTTATCAGTGAAAGACTGGGAATTTGCACTGTACACACTTGCAGATAAAGATTATGACAATTCCCGCTTTGAAAATGTCAGAACAATTGAGGGCGCGCAAGATTATCATGATGGAAAGACGGACAAAATCTCAGGTATTAAAGTAACTGATGATTACCACATCCAGATTACTTTTGATAAAGCACGCGTAAACAATTTGGAAAATGTTTGGACGTATCCATTGTCGCGTAAGGAATTCGAAGGTATTGCTGTAAAAGACATGCCTACTGCTGAACAAGTTCGTACAAAGCCAGTTGGTTTAGGGCCATTTAAAGTAACAAAAGTTGTCCCTGGTGAATCTGTAGAAATGGAACGCTTTGATGACTACTTTGGTGGTAAACCGCATATCGAAAAACTTGTCGTAAAGGTGATTGACCCATCACTTTCAGTCGGAGAACTAAAGAATGGTACTCTTGATATGACATCGTTCCACCCAAGCATCATTGATCAAGTAAAAGCACTTGATAATGTAAATGCTATCACCTATCCTGGCTTAAGCTACTATTATATTGGTTTCCGCCTAGGCACTTATGATGGCGAGAAAAATATCATGAATGAACCAAAATATCAAAATCTAAAACTTCGCCAAGCAATGTACTATGCTATTAATCGTGAAGAATGGGTTAAAGCGTTCTTCTTTGGTGTAGGTAAACCAGTTAACCGTCCAGTCCCAACTAATCACTGGATTGCAGCCGATAATAAAGAATTAGAACAATTCAAATATGATACAGAAAAAGCAAAAAAATTATTAGACGAAGCTGGTTATAAGGATGTTGATGGTGATGGCTTCCGTGAAGATCCAGATGGCAAGAAATTTGTTGTTAACTTTAGTCACTATGCTACTTCAAATCCAACTTTTGAACAAAGAGCAAAAGCGATAACACAATATTGGGAGGAAGTTGGATTAAAAACCAAACTGACTATGACCGATGCAAATTTATACTATGACATGCTTGATAAAGCTGATAAATCTATGGAAGTATACTTTGCTGGCTGGTCAACTGGTACTGATCCAGATCCAACAGGACTCTGGAGTTCAAAAGCACTTTGGAACCATCCGCGTTGGGTAAATGAAGAGAGTGATAAATTATTGGATCAAGCACTTGATATGAGTGTTGTTGGTACAGATACAAATAAACGGAAAGAAATTTACGTGGAATGGCAAAAGCTATTCATGAAGGAACTTCCAGGATTACCAATTGCTGAACTTGAAGAAACAATGGCAGTTAGCAAGCGGGTACAAGGTGTTAAATTCGACGTCTCTGGTATGAACCGTCCAAATGAGTGGTGGATTAAACAATAATATTAGCAGACTAACATGCATTAAACTATGTTAAATGCTTATATTATTTAGATTTAAGCTCGGGAAAGTAATTTGGGAGGGACAGGGAGGAACTGTTCTCCTGGTCTCTCCTATTTTAACGAATTGAGTGGTGTTACATAACCTGTCATATTTAACATAGTTATAGACAAGGAGAATGCACATGCTAAAGTATGCTTTTCGAAGAATTTTGGGCATGATTCCAATGTTGATCTTAACCTCCATCATTGTATTTACCTTGGCAAAATTAATGCCTGGAGACTCACTCAGTGGAGAGATTGATCCCTCTAATACAAATCCGGAATATATTGCAGAAATGCGCGAAAAGCTTGGCTATAACGACCCAATGCCGGAGCAATATTTTCGCTGGATTAGCAATTTTTCTGAAGGAGATTTTGGAAAATCAACTCGGTTTAAAATTGAAGTATCACAAGTGATTAGTGAACGTCTCCCTAATACACTATTATTAGGAATTTCTTCAATAATAATTACCTATCTTCTTGCTTTTTTTATGGGGTCCTATGCAGGCCGCAGACCATATACGCTAGGAGATAACCTAATTGGAGGAATTAACTATTTAGGATTATCCATTCCTTCATTTGTAGCAGGTGTATTTGCGATATTTTTCTTTTCGTTTAAACTCGGGTGGTTTCCATCCAATGGTTCGGTCGCTATTGGTATGACAGAGGGTACCCTTGAATATTGGTTAAGTCGTCTTCACCATGTATTATTACCTGCCTTTGTGCTAGGATTTTTAAATATTGCCAGTTATACACAATTTTTACGTAATGATATTATTGAAAACAGCCGAAAAGATTATGTCCGTACGGCAAGAGCTAAAGGAACTTCGGAAAGAAAGATTTATAATGTTCATATCCTAAGAAATTCAATTATTCCACTTATTACTTATCTAGGGTTTGATATTGTGGCCATTATTAGTGGTGCAATCATTACTGAAACTATATTTACTTACCCTGGACTTGGGCAATTATTCTTACAATCTGTTGGAACCAGGGATTATCCAGTATTAATGACATTGACAATGTTATTCTCATTCTTGACACTTTTTGGCAACTTTATTGCAGATATTTTATATGGTGTTGTTGATCCGAGAATTAGGTTAGATTAGGGGGAGAAAAAATGGAGATTGTTACTCAAAAAGATACCAAATTACCTGTAATACCCCCCAAAAAAAGTTTATCACCTTGGGCAATGGCTCGAAAAAAATTTATCAAGAATAAATTGGCAATGATAAGCTTAGTTTTCTTAGTTATAATAGCTATTTTATCCCTTCTTGCCCCATATATCACCACCGCAGATGTTGGACGAATTAACATCGGTCAAATGGGATTAGAACCGTCTAATAAACATTGGCTGGGAACTGATAAAGGCGGACGCGATGTATTTGCGAGATTACTGTATGGCGGCCGTATCTCGCTGCTAGTTGGTTTGAGCTGTACATTTTTCGTAATCTTTATTGGTACATTAATCGGATCAATTGCCGGTTATTTTGGTGGAGTAGTAGATAGTTTATTAATGAGATTTACAGACCTCATCCTAAACTTTCCTTTTCTTGTTTTTGTTATTGTACTAAATGCCATTCTATTCGGCAAAGTAAATGGATTATGGGTATTAATAGGCGTCATTAGTCTTTTATATTGGGGTGGCATTGCCAGGATTGTTCGAAGTAAAATCCTTGCTGAAAAAGAAAATGAATATATTATAGCTGCCATTTCGATAGGTTGTTCTCCTGCAAAGGTGATCACTAAACATTTGTTGCCAAACGTGTTATCGACCATCATTGTCCAAGCTACAATTACGTTTGCCTCGATGATAGTAATTGAATCTGCACTGAGTTATCTAGGATTTGGAGTTCCGCAAGAGACACCTAGCTGGGGAAATATGTTGAACTCTGCAAATGAACCGGATGTACTTCAATATAAGTATTGGATTTGGATGCCGCCTGCATTAGTTATTACAATCACCATTCTATCAATTAACTTTATTGGTGAGGGTCTTAAAGACGCTTTCAATCCTAAATCAAGAAGATAAAAATCTACCATCTCGATATGGTAGATTTTTGTTTCTCTTTATTAAGTACTAAACACAGTACAACCCCATAGAAAAAGGAAACTTCACTAAAATGTCAGGAGTAAACTGTAATTGGAGCAATAGGAATAATTTAACTAAGCTCTGCCCATACTGATTGACAAACAGTTTCTTGAAGTGAGGGGTTGTAAAATGTTGTATCTTCATGATGTTTGGGTAAATTGGTTTGAAGGGGAGGAAAACGGCTATAATGTCTGCCACTTTCATGAATGGCGTAAGGATGATGGAGTGGAATTGTTAGACCAGGCACCATTAATTAAAATAGAGCCTATTCTTTTTGACTATATTGAAAATGATTTGTCAGAGCTGCCCCAGCAGCTACTCGATGATATTTTTCAAAAGGCCTATTTAAGAAAAAATCATGAAAGAGTTCAGCTAGATTATTGCTTTATTGTCACAGATGGAGTGGGAATATTAGCAATAGATACTATTGGTTATAATATTCCAATACGAAAAAGCAGGTTATTACCAAGACAGGAACAGCTTGTGTATGAAATGATCAGCCAACATGCAGCAAAACAATACCATTTTTCCGCTCAGCATAAACATAAGGATTTTCATATTTTATCACCAGAACCAGAACTAATGAGAGGCTTAACAAGAAAAGAACGGCAGTTAAAACAGCTGTTATTTATGGCACTCGATCAGCTGTTTTCGTCAAATAACGAAGCAGAAGTGCGTTATTGGTATACGGAATGGTGTCCTGAGCAATATTCAACGATTCAAGAGTTGAACTTTGAAGATGCATGGGAACAATTATTTGAGGAAACCAAGTATGGCTGGTCAAAGCGGCACGAAACCTTTTGTGAAAATTTAATTAAAGGGCAGCCATTTTTTGAAAAGCTTTGGGAAATGGAGCATGGTCCAAAAGTAAATTAAAAGCCTGTCCCAAGAGGTGTGTCCCTCATACCTTTTGTGGACAGGCTTTTTATTTATTTTCTTCTTTTTCTCCCTAGCCCCATGGCATTTTCCATTTTCTTAAGTGTTTTGCTAGCCACTTGATTGGCCTTTTCTGCACCGCGATCTAAAATGTCATCAAGCTCCGTTGATTCTAACAAATTGTAGTATTTTTCTTGAATCGGTTTAAAGAAATTAGCTACCACTTCGCCAAGATCACCTTTAAAATCTCCGTATCCTTTTCCTGCATACATTTCTTCAAGCTCTGCAATCGATTTGTCGCCAAGAATGGAATAAATGGATAAAAGGTTAGAAACCCCAGGCTTATTGATAAGATCGAATTTAACAATTCCATCCGAATCCGTAACTGCACTCTTTATTTTTTTCACGATTTGGTTCGGCTCATCTAACGGCGTGATAATGGCCTTATTATTTGGATCAGATTTACTCATTTTTTTCGTTGGTTCTTGAAGGGACATAATTCGTGCCCCGACCTTAGGCAGGCTGATTTCTGGAATCGTAAGAATGTCGTTATACTTCTTGTTAAATCGTTCGGCCAGATCACGTGTCAATTCCATATGCTGTTTTTGATCCTCGCCAACTGGAACAAGGTCAGTATTATACAATAAAATATCAGCTGTCATTAATGGCGGATAGGTTAACAGGCTTGCAGAAACTGCTTCTTTTCCTGAAGACTTATCTTTGAATTGCGTCATTCTCTCTAACTCACCGATATAGGAAATGCATTGCATCATCCATCCCGCTTGAGCGTGTGCAGGAACCTCTGATTGTATAAACAATGTTGCTTTTTCCGGATCAATTCCGACAGCAAGATATAATGCCGCCAAACTGCGAATGTTTTTTCTTAATACTTGCGGATCTTGTGGAACGGTGATCGCATGCTGATCGACAATACAAAAGAAGCAATTGTATTCGTTTTGCAATTCCACAAATTGTTTCATCGCACCAATATAGTTCCCGAGTGTTATCGTTCCACTTGGTTGAATACCTGAAAAGATTGTTTTCATCTGATTTTTCCTCCTATATATAAATAAAAAAACCATTCATCCCTAAAATACTAGGGACGAATGGTTCGCGGTACCACCCTAAATTACTCAAAAAAGAGTCACTCAGTTCCAAATCATCTTTTAGATGTTATGGAGTCCTTTTAACGCAAGGCCAACGTCTACTCCTACTATTTTTATCTTTTAGATAAAAGGTTTCAGAAAGAAGCTCCAAAGTCCATTCCGTATTGTTTCGTGTTTGTTTCCACCAACCACAAACTCTCTGAATCGAAGGAAAATACGTACTACTCTTTTTCATTGCTTAACAGTTTTTATTTGATTAAACACATTATAAATGAATTGGATATTTAATTTCAAGTGAACTAAAAATAATATGCAATTAGGGCAATAAACATAAATAAACCAGTCATAAGTCCGTGAAAAAGGAGAGGCCTTTCATTGATTGTTATCATTTCTGATAATCTAGGGATGTCCTCGAATTTGCGATCTTCCTTCCCTCTTGAGAAAACAAGATTAAAGGATCTCGAAATAGCGTCATAGAAGCCGCTATGAATGGTATAAATCAGTAATGCAGCTAAAAGCAATGCTGCAGAAAAAAGGAAAGATATATTGATATAGCTAAGTAACGAAAGTTTTCGATGGGAAATTAATGAAATGAGTAGTATTGTCAATTGGGTAAAAGTTAGAATATAAAGTTTTTTCTTAAGACGGAAATTCACAAAATGACCTCCAAAACATCGATTAATAAAGGAATAGCATATGAATATTATACAAAAAAATACTTATAAGTCTAAATTATAACATAGCTTTTTGTAACGATTACGTAAAAATTGTATCTAATCTGTAAATTAAATTTGAAAAAATAATGTACAATTTATTTAAAATATGTATAATAGAGAATGTAGTAATTTTTCAGAATAATAGAAAAGGGAGGTCTACAAGTGAAAAAATCAAAACTTTCACTACTTCTAGTTTTATCTTTAGTACTTAGCATGTTCTTAGCAGCATGTTCTGGCGGTGATAAAACTGAAGGCACAGACAAGGGTAAAAACAAAGGCGGCGAAAAGGCTGCTGGAGAACAACTTGCTGATAAGCAAGAATTAAATGTTCTTGAAACTGCCGAAATTCCAACTATGGATAGTGTTATGAACCAAGATGTTTTAGGTTCAACTATGTTTAATGCAGTAAATGAAGGTTTATATCGCTTAGATCCAGAACAAAAGGTAATTCCTGGTGTAGCAGATGGTATGCCAACTTACAATGATGACAAAACAGTTTTAACAATCAAATTGAAAAAAGATGTTAAATGGTCTAATGGAGATCCTGTAACTGCTAACGATTTCGTATTTGCTTGGCAGCGTGCAATTACTCCAGATACCGCTTCACCATATGGTCCGTACTTCATGATGGACAAAATCAAAAATGCAACTGAAATTACTGATGGTAAAGCAAAGGTTGAAGACTTAGGTATTAAAGCACTAGATCCAAATACATTAGAAATTACATTAGTAAGACCGCTTCCATATATTGAATCGTATCTTACTTTCTCATTATTCTATCCGCAAAATCAAAAGTTCTTTGAAGCTCAAGGTGCTGACTATGCGAAGGATGCTTCACACTTACTTTATAATGGTCCATTCAAAATGACTAAATGGGATGGCCCTACTGCAACTGAGTGGGTAGTGGAAAAGAACGATGGTTATTGGGATGCTAAAAACGTTACTTTAACAAAAATCAACTTTAACGTTTCTAAAGATCCACAAGCTTCTGCTAACGCATTTACTGCTGGTGAAGCTGATATTACAGGAAAAATGGCACAAGCTGCTATTCTTTCTCAATTTGACGGTTCAGATGAATTGCTACGTTACCAAGAACCATCTATCTGGTGGTTAAAAATGAATGAAAAGAATCCTGCATTGAAAAATGTTAACATCCGTAAAGCTATTGCTATGTCTGTCGACAAAAAAGCATTAGTGGAAGATGTATTAGCAAATGGATCAATTGCTGCTGATTTCTTAGTTCCTAAAGGGTTTTCTTTCTTAGATGGTAAAGACTTCCGGGAAACTGCGGGTACTTACTTAAAGACTAATAAAGAAGAAGCGCAAAAATTATGGAAAAAAGGACTTGAAGAAACAGGCCTAAAAGAAGTGAACTTTACTTATGTTGGTCAAGATACTGAAACATCTAAACTTACAGATGCTTTCATTAAAGATCAATTAGAGAAAAATTTACCAGGATTAAAAATTAGCATTGAGAGCGTACCATTCAAAATTCGTATCGCTCGTGAAGACGCTGAAGAATATGATTTATTAATGGGTGGTTGGGGACCTGACTATGCAGACCCTATGACTTACATGGACCTTTGGGTTACTGACGGTCAACAAAACCACATGAGCTATGGCAATCCAGAATTTGATAAATTAATTGCATCAGCTAATAACGAACTTTCACTTAAGCCACAAGAGCGCTGGAAGGCACTTCAAGATGCAGAAAAAATTCTTCTTGAAGATGATGCAGCCATTGCACCTTTATACCAACGTTCAGTTAACCTTTTGGTAAATCCAAAAGTTAAAGGCTTTGCACATCACGCATTTGGTCCTGACTATAGTTACCAGTGGATAAAAATCACTAAAAAGTAACTATAACTAATCAAATAAAAAGAGAGTATATTAAACGAAATATACTCTCTTTTTACCTGTAACGGAATTGTCGAAAAATGTCGAATATTTAACTAATTAGGAGGTGTAGGCATGGTAAAATATATTTTACAACGAGTTGGCTATATGATTATTACACTTTTTATTGTAGCATCGCTTACTTTTTTCCTCATGAAGCTAATTCCTGGTAGCCCTTTCAATAATTTTGAAAAGCTTAATGAAGTTCAGCGTAATATTCTATTAGATAAATACGGCTTGAACGATCCCGTGCCTGTTCAATATTATAATTATATGGTGAATATGGTAAAAGGTGACCTGGGAATCTCCTTTCAATTTGATAATACCCCTGTAACAGAACTGATTGCTAACCGTATTGGTCCTTCTGCCCAATTAGGCTTGCAAGCAATGATTTTTGGTTCATTATTAGGTATATTACTGGGCGTCATAGCTGCGTTAAAGCAAAATACTTGGGTTGACTATGGGGCAACATTTATAGCGGTTGTTGGAAAATCCGTTCCGTCATTTATTTTTGCAGGATTAATGCAATATTACATTTCGGTAAAATTGGGCTGGCTCCCAGTTATGCTATGGAAGGGACCTGAATATACCATTCTTCCGACCATCGCACTTGCAATGTTTCCAATTTCAATTGCAGCTCGTTTCATGCGTACTGAAATGATTGATGTTTTGGGTTCTGATTATATTACTTTGGCTAGAGCTAAAGGGGCGAGCCGCTTTCAGATTAGTGTGAAGCATGCACTTAGGAATGCGCTAATCCCTGTTGTCACGGTTTTAGGACCATTAGCTGTCAGCTTAATGACTGGATCACTTGTTATTGAGCAAATTTTTGGAATTCCGGGACTGGGTGAACAGTTCGTTAAATCCATTAGTATGAATGACTATCCAGTTATTATGGGTACTAACATCTTATTTGCTGTTCTATTTGTTGTTGTAATCTTGATTGTTGATATTCTATATGGAATCATCGACCCACGTATTCGTATATCGGGGGGGAAAGCTAAATGAGCAACAAAGAAATAACCATTTCAAAGGATATGTTTGCACCTGCCCACATCGATCCATCAAAGAGTGAAAAAATTTCTAAAACAAGTTTAAACTTTTGGCAGGATTCATGGCTCCGTGTTCGAAAAAATAAAGGCGCGGTTGTTAGCTTAGTGATCCTGGTTATCATGATCATTATGGCATTTGTTGGGCCGTTGATTACACCATATGCTTACGATGACCAAAACACCAAACATAATAACCTGCCACCACGGATTCAGGGGTTAGAAAATGTTGATTGGCTACCCTTTGATGGCACATTAACAAGAAGAAATGGTGACGTATATAATGCATATGAAGTTAAGAAGGCAGAGGATTCTTATTATTGGTTTGGTACAGATAATTTAGGTCGCGATCAATTTGCCCGTGTTTGGAAGGGTACACAGGTTTCTTTATTTATTGCCTTTATGGCTGCATTAATTGATATGTTAATTGGCGTCGCTTATGGAGCAATTTCCGGATTTATTGGCGGACGCACAGACGGTATCATGCAGAGAATAATTGAGGTTATTGTGGGAATCCCAAACCTGATTGTCGTGGTACTATTGATGCTCGTGTTAAAACCGGGTATTATTCCGATTATTATTGCCTTAACTATTACTGGTTGGACGAGCATGGCACGTGTTGTACGTGCACAAGTATTAAAATTTAAAGGTCAAGAATTTGTATTAGCTGCTAAAACATTAGGAGCACCGAATTCGTCTATCATTTTTAAGCATATGATTCCGAATATGTTTGGTGTCATTATTATTAATACGATGTTTTCAATCCCGAATGCGATTTTCTTTGAAGCATTTTTAAGTTTTATTGGGTTAGGTTTACAAGAACCACATGCTTCTTTAGGAACATTGGTAAATAGCGGATTTAAATCGATGATTGCTTTCCCATATCAAATGATTATTCCTTCCATAATGATTGCATTAATTATGGTATGCTTTAACCTAGTAGCGGATGGATTACGGGATGCATTGGATCCAAAAATGCGTGATTAGAGGGCAGGTGAATTAAAAATGGATAAAATTTTACAAGTTAAAGATTTAAATATCTCGTTTCATACCTTTTCGGGAGAAGTTAAAGCCATACGTGGTGTGAACTTTGATTTATATAATGGTGAAACACTAGCCATAGTGGGTGAATCTGGTTCAGGGAAATCGGTTACCACAAAGGCGATTATGCGATTACTACCAGAACACAATTCTGAGATTAAAAGTGGTGAAATCCTTTTTGATGGAAAGGACCTAACAAAGTTAACAGACAAACAGATGCAAAAAATTCGCGGTCATGATATTTCAATGATTTTTCAAGATCCGATGACATCGTTAAATCCAACAATGAAAATCGGAAACCAAATTATGGAACCACTGATTAAGCATCAAAATATGAGCAAACATTCCGCGAAGGAAAGAGCGATTGAATTATTAAAACTAGTTGGAATTCCAAAACCAGAGATTCGCATTAATCAGTATCCGCATCAATTTTCGGGTGGAATGAGACAAAGGGTTGTAATTGCCATTGCGTTAGCATGTAATCCTAAAATTCTTATTGCCGATGAGCCGACAACCGCACTTGATGTGACGATTCAAGCACAAATTCTTGAATTAATGAAGGATTTGCAAAAGAAAATTGATACATCGATTATTTTTATTACACATGACCTTGGTGTTGTTGCCAATGTAGCTGATCGTGTTGCCGTTATGTATGGTGGAAAAATTGTTGAAATTGGAACAGCAGATGAAATTTTCTATAATCCGCAGCATCCGTATACATGGGGGTTAATCAGCTCAATGCCGGACATGGATACTGAAGATGAGGAGTTATACTCAATTCCAGGTACACCTCCAGATTTATTGGATCCACCCAAGGGTGATGCGTTTGCACCGCGTAACCCATATGCAATGAAAATTGATTTGGAACAAGAGCCTCCGTTCTTTAAGGTGTCTGATACGCATTATGCTGCAACATGGCTATTACATCCAGATGCGCCAAAGGTTGAACCGCCTGAGGCAGTAAAAAGACGTCAAAGTCAATATGTTGGCACTGTAGGAGTTGCAAGTGGTGCAGCAAAGTTGGAAAAAAGTCAATCTCCTGGAATAAAGGAGGGCAAATAAATGGCTCAGAGAGAGAAACTGCTTGAAATAAAAAATTTAAAGCAATATTTTAATGAAGGAAAGCCAAATGAAGTAAAGGCAGTCGATAATGTTTCCTTTGACATTTATAAAGGCGAGGTAATGGGTCTCGTTGGTGAGTCAGGCTGTGGTAAGTCAACAACTGGAAGAACCATTATTCGTTTGTATGATGCCACTGGCGGGGAAGTTTTGTATGACGGAGTAAATGTCCATGGTAAAAAATCCAAAAAGCAATTAAAAGACTTTAATCGAAAAATGCAAATGATTTTCCAAGACCCATATGCCTCTTTAAACCCAAGATTAAAAATTGCTGACGTTATTGCTGAGGGAATTGACATTCATGGTTTGGCAAAATCAAAGGAAGAAAGAATGGAAAGAGTCTATGAACTCTTAGAAACTGTAGGTTTAAACAGGGAGCATGCTAATCGTTATCCACACGAATTTAGCGGTGGACAGAGACAGCGGATAGGAATTGCCCGTGCGCTTGCTGTCCAACCAGAATTCATCATTGCGGATGAGCCGATTTCTGCTTTGGACGTTTCTATTCAAGCTCAGGTTGTAAACCTGATGAAAAAATTGCAAAAAGATAAAGGATTAACCTATTTATTCATTGCACATGATCTTTCAATGGTAAAATATATTAGTGATCGAATTGGCGTAATGTATTTTGGGAAAATGGTTGAGCTTACAACTGCGGAAGAGCTATACAAAAATCCGTTACATCCATATACGCAGTCACTTTTATCAGCGATTCCAGCTCCAGACCCAATCAGTGAACGAACACGTAAACGTAAATCCTATGATCCGGCAAGCCATCATTACGATGATAATGAAGTAATAGAATTTAGGGAAATTACCCCTGGTCATTTTGTTCTTTGTTCGGAGAAAGAATTTAATCAATACAAAGCACAATCTAAACAATAATAAAAAAAACGATCTCGGATTATTGAGATCGTTTTTTTATTATTTTTCTTTTCCCCCAACGGCCTTCCATCCTGTCCGGTATTTAGCGCTTTCATCTGTAAATTCGGTTCGACGTTTACCACCGAATACTTTTTCACCAATACTGTTTGTTATAACACCCATTAATGCGGTAAGGGCAATGATTAGTAAAGCCACAATAGTTAGATCTGTTATGTAACCACCCATGATAAAAACCCCTCCATTTTAAGCAATTCAGAATATTCATCATGCCAAATTAAATATCCCCTAAGCTTTATTGTAAAAGAACTTGTGTATTATTGAAAGAGGAAAATAAATAATCAACCATAAAGTTTCCTAAAATAATGAATGCGTTTTCATTGTTATTTTATAATTGAGAATAGAAGTTAATAATAAATTAAGCATATGTGAGTAAAATGTAGCTATTGGAAATGGAAATCGTATTATTATAAAAATACCCTCAAAAACATTTCCCTGATAAACGAATATTTTGGAAATGAAATGAAATATTAATATAAATATTTAAGCTGAAAGGGTAAAAAATTATGAAACTTTTAGAGGAATCATTCGTCTAATATAATGTAACCTAAATAAATGATTGTTTTTCGACAGTCAATAATTTTTTAAAAAATGATACCTTTTTTAGAAACAGTGGTGTATAATTAATGATATAAATTACTTATTTATAATAATTTTAATTATGTATGCATTATCTTTCACAATTAAAAGTTTCAATTCCACTATTCGGGGTATTATTAATATAAATCGTAAATAAAAGAGGAGTGTGAAGAACGGATGGTAACACTATACACTTCACCAAGTTGTACATCATGTAGAAAAGCAAAATCATGGTTAGAAGAGCATGAAATTCCATACACAGAAAGAAACATTTTCTCTGAGCCTTTAACAATGGAGGAAATTAAAGAGATTCTACGAATGACGGAAGATGGAACTGATGAAATCATTTCAACAAGATCAAAAACCTTCCAAAAATTAGATGTTAACTTAGATTCTATGCCGCTTCAAGATTTATTCGGTTTGATAAAAGATAACCCCGGTCTATTGCGACGTCCAATCATTATCGATGAAAAACGATTACAAGTTGGTTATAATGAAGATGAAATAAGACGCTTCCTTCCAAGAAGAGTGAGAACGTTCCAATTGCGTGAAGCACAACGCATGGTTAATTAAATAATAAGACCTTCTAATTTGGAGGTCTTTTTTATATATATCTTGGAAAGTTTGTGGTTTGAGGTTTATTTTGCTAAAATAAATAGAATATCTAGGAATAACCAATAGGCATTCTAACGGTTTTTTAGATTTTCGGTTTTTTTATTTCCCTTATTAGTGCTTTTGTCATAAAATGAAAGTACAAGATTATTCCCTTTTTTAGAGGAATTTGTTTACTGGCATGATCTGCTTGGGGGTATTTAGTCCCTTCAATATGGCAAACGGAAGGGAGAGGTTATGATGGAGATTGAACGCATTAATGAGAATACTGTGAAATTCTATATTTCCTATGGTGATATTGAAGAGAGAGGCTTTGATCGCGAGGAAATTTGGTACAATCGAGAACGCAGTGAAGAACTCTTTTGGGAAATGATGGATGAGGTTCATGGTGAAGAGGATTTCATCGTCGAAGGTCCACTGTGGATACAGGTTCAAGCACTTGATAAGGGTTTAGAAGTTCTTGTAACCAAGGCACAGCTTTCAAAAGATGGTCAAAAGTTTGAGCTCCCCATTCCTAATGATAAAATAAAAGATAATCCTGTTGATGATAAAATTGAAGAGCTTTTAGATCAGCATTTTAATCCAAATCATCCTAATGATGATGACTTGGTACTTGAGGAAGAAACATTGGAATTCCTGCTGGCTTTTAAAGATTTCGAGGATGTCATTAGCTTATCGAATCGATCAGGATTAGATGATTTAGTGACAAAACTTTATCACTTTGAAGGAAAATATTATTTATATATAGAATTTCCGGAAGATTTATTTGAAGAGGATGAAATTGATGACATCCTTAGTGTTTTACTCGAATATGGTTATGAAACACTGCTAACGATTCATCGCGTACATGAATATGGAAAAGAAATTATTTCTAAAGATGTTTTTGAAGAGGTACGAAAATATTTTAGTTAATAAGAATACCGATTTCATATTTGAAATCGGTATTTTTTATAAGTTAAGAATACATTGGTAGGTGATTCCTTTGAAAAACACGGTAAGGGTTATTCTATTTTTGGCAGTTTTGTCCGGGCTCCTGTTTTTCTTTAAGGATCGATTGGAAAGTGGAATATTTGGATTCTTAAGTGTTTTAATTTCGCTGTCGGTTATCTTTATCGGGTTTGTCATATTCCTTGAAAATCGTCATCCCACACAAACAATTACCTGGTTAGTGGTGTTAGGGAGCTTTCCGCTAATTGGCTTTATTTTTTACCTCCTATTTGGACGAAATTATCGGAAAGAGAAGATGTTTAGAAAGAAGTATTTCCTTGATAAACAGGCATTTCTAACGGTTGAAGGTGATGATGATCCCAGAAGTGAGGAAAAACTTAGCTTAATGGGTGAACATCAAGGGAAATTATTTAATTTGGCTCAAAAGCTGGGTAATAGTCCTATATCTTTTGATACCGCAACAAAAGTATTAACCAATGGAGAAGAAACCTTTCGCCATATTATTGAACAATTAAAAAGGGCCAGGCACCACATCCATCTTGAATATTATATTGTTCGTCATGATCATATTGGTCAGGAAATCAAAAATATTTTAATTGAAAAAGCCCATGAAGGAGTAAAAGTCCGCTTTTTGTTTGATGCGGTTGGTTCTTGGCAGCTATCGAAAACATATATTAATGACCTCCGAAATGCTGGGATAGAAACGGTTTCGTTTGGACCTGTTAAGGTGCCTTTCTTAAATAATAAATTTAATTTCCGTAACCATCGGAAGATTATCGTCATTGATGGTACGATTGGTTTTGTTGGCGGTTTAAATATTGGTGATGAATATTTAGGAAGAAACAAAGATATTGGCTTTTGGCGTGATACACATTTAATGCTAAAAGGTGAGGCCGTCCGTACTCTTCAGCTTATTTTTTTGCAAGATTGGTATTATATGACAAACCACAGCTTTTTAACAGCCGAATACTTATCTCCGCAAATCGATCATATAAGTCATGGTGGTGTTCAACTGATTGCAGGCGGCCCTGATAATGAATGGAGTGTCATTAAAAATATCTTTTTTTCAATGATTGCTTCGGCGAAAAAATCGGTTTGGATTGCTTCACCATATTTTATTCCGGATGAAGATATCTTTTCCGCAATCAAAGTTGCTGCACTAAGTGGTGTTGATGTAAGGCTGCTCGTCCCGAACCGTCCTGATAAACGAATTGTCTTTCATGCGTCACGATCTTATTTCCCAGAGCTTCTTGAGGCAGGTGTCAAGGTGTACGAGTATGAACGGGGTTTTATGCACAGTAAAATTGTGCTTGTTGATGATGAACTTGCCTCGATTGGGACATCCAATATGGATATGCGCAGTTTTCACTTAAATTTTGAGGTAAATGCGTTCTTATTTAGGACAAAAAGTACACAAAAACTCGTTGAGGAATATGTAAATGATCTTGAATATGCTAAACAATTAGAGCTAAAAACTTTTCAAGAAAGGCATATTGGCTTAAGATTATTAGAATCAACAGCACGGTTACTTTCACCGTTGTTATAGGGTTATAGGGAATTACAGAATCTCGTCGAATTTCGGCGAGATTTCTTTTTTTATATAAAGGATTTTCAGCAAAACTTGGCGAATTAATAAATTTAGAAGGGAGGAGAGCTTCAGTGTTAACTGCTCGAACAAAAACAGGTAAAAAGCTTTGTCTTGGGTATGATTATAGAAAGGAAACTCTTTTGGATTTACGAAGTAAAGAGGAATTCGTTTGTCCGATATGTGGAAAAAGTGTATTGCTGAAATTAGGCGACCAGCGGATTTTTCACTTTGCACATAAGCAAGGGAGCAGCTGCCGTGATCATTTTGAAAATGAATCATTAGAACACATGGAAGGTAAACGACAATTATTTCAATGGCTCATCAAGCAAAAGATCCCATCAGTTTTAGAGTTTTATGATAGGGAAATTCAACAGCGTCCTGACATTATGTTTAAGTACAAGGGAAAGAAATATGCTTTAGAGTATCAATGCTCTAAGTTACCGGAAAAGGTCTTTATCAAGAGGACGAAGACGTATCTCCAGAATAATTATATCCCATTATGGATTTTCGCTGGCAGCCACATACACCCAGAAAAGAAAAAAACAATCGCTTTATCTAACTTTCATTATTTATTTTTAAGAAGAACTACATCTGGAAATCTTTATATTCCCGCTTATTGCCCCGAAAAACATCTATTTCAATTAGTAGAGTCGATTACTACCTTCTCCATAAAAAATGCTTTCGTTAAACATTCCTATTATCCACTTCATAAATTTGTATTAGATGATTTATTGGAACCTGAGCGGAAAAATCAGTTTAATCTATCAAGCTGGAATACGGAGAATGAAAAGTTTATTCTGAATTGGATGCTCCATCCACAATCGGGTAATAAATATTTTCTCCATGAAATCTATAACAGAGGTTTGAACCTTTTCCTTTTACCTCCTGAAATTGGCCTTCCTGTAGATCACTCATTACTTATTCAAACTCCTCCGATTATTTGGCAAACTTATTTATATCTTGATGTATTAGCCAACAAGAACCCCAACGATTTAATTACTTTTCAAGAGATTACCGTTCATTTTAATAAGAGAATACGTAGAAATGATATCATCATAAGAAATTTGCCACAGTTGCAGCAATTAAATCCCATCCTAGCTCAAATTGAGTATTTACAAACTTTAGAACAACTAGGGATATTGACACGAAAAGGAGAAACTGCGTTTCAACTGCGTCAGAAAATAATGTTACCGAGATCGAGTCGAGAAAGAGAGGAGGCAAAAATGCTTTTTTTTCAAAAAAACAGCAATATCCTAGCAAAAAAATAAATGAAAATAGGCTATTGGGCATAATATAGTGAAGGTGTATTGTATTTTCCAAGGTTGAAAAAGGAAATAGCAAGGATTAAGAGAATATATTTATGAGTGGATTTTTTTCGCTTTCAAAAATTGAATGGAGGTTGGATCATGGCAAATGAAACGGCTGTAAAATCGCTCCCAGCGAGAAGTGAAATCGCTGTGGAGGACACATGGAAATTAGAAGATATTTTTGCAAATGATCAGGAGTGGGAGAAGGAATTTCAAGAGGTTAAAAATCAAATTTCCGGGATTAAACAATTTGAAGGAAAATTGGGTGAAAGTGCGGAAACGCTCTATAATGCTCTTCAGTTCCAAGATCAATTGCTAGAGCGGATTGGTAAGCTGTATACATACTCACATATGCGTTATGATCAAGACACGACCAACTCCTTTTACCAAGGTTTAGACGACAGAATGAAAAATCTTTACGCACAGACAGCGAGTCAGTTAGCCTTTATTGTTCCGGAAATTCTTTCAATTGATGAAAACAAAGTGATGAGTTTCTTGAATGAGAAAGCGGATTTAAAGCTTTATGAACATGCAATCGAAGAAATCAATCTGCAAAGGCCGCACGTGCTAAGTGCTGAACAGGAAGCTTTGCTTGCAGAAGCCAGTGAAGTGATGGATGCTTCTAGTAACACATTTGGGATGCTGAACAATGCGGACCTCAAGTTTCCAACAATCAAAGATGAAAACGGTGAAGAGGTTGAAGTGACCCACGGACGCTATAGTCGTTTTTTGGAAAGTGGAGACCAGCGTGTTCGCAGAGATGCCTTTAAGGCCGTTTATAAAACGTATGGGGATTTTAAAAATACCTTTTCAAGTACGTTAAGCGGTAATGTGAAAAAGGACAATTTTAATGCTAGAGTAAGAAAATATGATTCAGCAAGACATGCTGCACTTTCAGCAAACAATATTCCTGAAAGCGTCTATGATAACCTTGTTAATACGGTTACTGAGAACCTTCACTTATTACATCGATATGTAAAGCTTCGGAAAAAAGTATTAGGATTAGATGAGCTGCACATGTATGACTTGTATACGCCACTAGTTAAAGATGTAAAAATGGAAATTAAATTTGATGAAGCGAAGGACTTAGTGATCAAAGGGCTGGCACCATTAGGTGAGGAATATTCCAAAATCCTAAAAGAAGGCTTTGAAAACCGCTGGGTGGATGTCCATGAGAATAAAGGGAAACGCAGCGGCGCATACTCTTCAGGCGCATATGGTACACATCCATATATCTTGATGAACTGGCAGGATAATGTAAACAATTTATTTACATTGGCCCATGAATTTGGTCATTCCGTGCATAGCTATTATACTCGGAAATCGCAGTCGTACCCGTACGGAAATTATTCAATTTTCGTTGCCGAAGTAGCTTCCACGTGTAATGAGGCACTATTAAATGATTATTTATTAAAAACTATTGATGATGAACAAAAACGGATTTACCTCCTCAATCATTATTTAGAGGGTTTTAGGGGTACCGTCTTCCGGCAGACGATGTTTGCGGAGTTTGAGCATTTGATTCATCAAAAAGCACAACAAAATGAAGCGTTAACGGCTGATGCTTTAACAGAGGCCTATTATGAATTGAATAAGAAGTATTTCGGTGAAGAGGATATTGTGATCGATGAGGAAATCGGCTTAGAGTGGGCGAGAATTCCGCATTTTTATTACAATTATTATGTGTACCAGTACGCAACAGGTTTCAGTGCTGCAACTGCCTTAAGCAAGCAAATTTTAGAGGAAGGCGAGCCAGCGGTGAAAAGGTATATCGAAGAATTCCTCAGTGCCGGAAGCTCAGATTATCCAATTGAAGTGCTTAAAAAAGCTGGGGTGGACATGACGAGTGCCGATCCAATAAAGGATGCATGTAAGGTATTTGAAGAGAAACTGAACGAATTAGAGCAATTGTTATCATAATCAAAGGGAAAAGGGATGGTGCCAATCTTATCTGGCGGCCGTCCCTTTTAAAATCCCCTAAATCGTTTTCGGTTATTAAGATAAACGAGGAGGCTTAAAATTGAAATAAACAAAATTGGCGTACTGAGCAATAGTGGAAAAATCTTTAGTAATGCAAGTAAATGGAGAAAAAAAGCAAACAAAATAAAGAGAATCAAAATGATGAAAGGAATTTTGCCCACAGTAAATTCCACCTTTGTAAGTATGTTCACTACTATGTCTATTGTCCATCTTATGAATATATGACAATATTGTGAAATAAAGCACATACTTATTGTCAACAGTTCTGAATACATGTTATATTTAATGCGTGAAGTTGATCACTACAAACATATACCCCTTTGTTTGACCGTGAAAAATTTCTCCCATCCCCTTTGTTCGTATTAATAAAAAATGCCTTGCAGCATAATAACTGCGAGGCATTTTTATTTTCCTGACTTTCATAGTAAAATGCCGGATCACTATGAACCGACATGTGATTATTCTTCAATATATCTCCAAAAAGTTCCGTATTTTGCAGGAATCTGTTCTACCACTTGCTTTAACAGCAGTTTTTTCATTTCCCGTTCAATTTGTGAAATCGACATATTATAGACAACCGCAATTTCCTTTGAACCAACAAATTTAAAAAACTTCATAAACGTCTCTAATGAAGGCGGCGGAGATTGAACCGGCTTTTCTGAAAGCATTTCTTCTAATATTTGGACATACACCTCATATGGATAGGAACCTGTAATTTTGATGCCTTCATCCTCGATATTTTCATTAAAAAATACAAGGGTAGGAATTTCAACAACATCCATTTCGGAAGTGATTTTTAAATCACATTGGAAGGCTTTGGCGGCACTATCAGAATGAATATCTGCCATGAATTCTTCTACATCCAAGCCTGAACTACTAGCACATTCCTTTAACACTTCGAGATTAGAAGTATTTTGCTTTTCTAAAAATAACATTTCTTGAATTCTACGAAGAAAACGCAGACCTGCACGTCTTCCTTGTAATTCTGCTGCTTTAAGGGCAATTGAAACAATATAAGGATTGTCCACTGGATTCTCTAACCATAGGCTGCCATCACATGACATTCCCGTTCTGCTTGCTGTCTTTTCCCAAAGCTGAGCGATGTTTTCATAGTTCTTTTTTTTACATAAATTTAAATCGGCCAACCGTCCGCTTAAAACATGCTTAATTGAAAAATATCGCCCATACTCTATTTGCAGCTTCTTCAGTATCGGCTCAAGTGCCCAGCATTCGGGGCATAAAGGATCAATAAACATATAAATTTCAATAGGTTTTTTATCACTGCCGCTGCACCGTTTCTTTGAGCCCGGCAATTTAAAATTACTCACGATTTTCACCTGGTATCTCGCCTTCATCAGGCGTATTAATCATATGTTGCGCAGTAAGATGAAGCCGATAGTAAAATTCATCTCTTAGCGGACCTTGTAAGCCAACCATGTCCATTGCGTCTTTCATACAAGATAACCATGCTTTTGCACGGATTGGTGTAACTGGGAATGGCAAATGACGCGCACGCATCATCGGATGTCCATGTTCCTCTGTATAAAGCGGCGGGCCGCCTAAGTATTGTGTTAAGAATTGCTTTTGTTTGCGCGCAATTTCTGTAAATTGATTCGGGAATATTGAAGCAAGATCAGGATGTTGTGCAACAAGGCCATAAAAAGTGTCTACAAGACGGTGTAATGTATCTTCACCAATGGCCTCAAATGGTGCAAGGTTTTTCTCAATCATGTTGACAACCCCTTTAATGTCTTTTGTATTCATATTTTAACAATGCCTATTTCATATCTCAAATGAATTGCCTTGAAAAGGGCTATTTTTAAGCTAAACATGTTATTAATGTATACAATGGTATGTTTTCTTAGTAAAAACACGAGAAACTAGTCGGATGGTAAAAAAATCCTGTAGCTTAATAATGACTACAATATCATATTAGGTCATGCTGTTTATATTTTTGATTATAAAAACGCCGAATTTTATTTTCAGTTTCACGTTTAGGAATCATTAATTGAGCAAGTAGCTCTTCGAAAGTTTTTAATCCTGCTGGATAACTTTCAACTTCATATTCTAATTCATAATCCTCAATAGTTAGATAGGAACTATGGTCGAGAACAAGTAAACCGTTTTTGTATTCAATTTCAACTCTATTTGTGATTAACGAGCCAAAATACTCCATGTTGGAAAAAGGGATTCCATTTTCTTCGATTAACTGTTGCACCAATCCATCTGGAAGTCTGCCAAGTTTCAATGCCAATGAAGCTTCTGTTGCACTTAAAATTTGATTCGTTTCAAGTAGGCCAACCGTAGCTGGCTGTTTTAGGGTCATCTCATTAACCCCGCCTTTTTTACGAATTCGTAATGCTGCACCTAAGTTCTTTAAGGCAAAATCAGGTGTATCGAAGTAGTGGTTTTCCTGCGAGAAAATTTGCTTTTTATCAATGTTAAACTCGATAAGGAATCGTTCATATTCCTTTTTGGTGAGCATATTTTTAAATTCGATTTCAATATTTTGTGACATCGTCAGTCATCCTTTCACAAGGGTGTTCTTTAATAATACCTATGAACTTTGCTAACTGTCTACTTCGGGCACTTACACTTTCTTTTAAACTGCAATCCTTGGGAGAAATGGATGAAATATGCTAAAATAGGGGGGTGAAAGATGGAGGGTAAAAAATGAAGAAAAGAATAACAATTCTAAAGACAACTATAACAGAAAATAAGCTATTATTAGAAACCAATGAATCCATTAATGACTTAATTCCAGGTGAGCAGATTCTTGTGGATTCTGACCAATTATCATTCATTTACTTAATGGAGGACAAAGAAGATTATACATATATCGTTCTATCTGAACATATCTGGCCATTCTTAAAGGCTGCAAAAGAGCAAGTGAAACCTATATGGCTTTCATTTAATGAAGGACAAATAGAACTAATTAATTTTCATGATGAATTAGAATATGTAATAACTAATATTAAAGGTAATAGTAACTATGGTAAAGAAATGGTTACAAAAGTTGAGGGAATTTTCTAAACATAATTTGTTTTTATCGAGGTGGAATCATGAAGCATTGGGATCAATTTTTAGCCCCATATAAGCAAGCTGTATTAGAGCTGAAAATTAAATTAAAGGGAATGAGGGGGCAATTTGAACTGGATTCTACTCATTCACCAATTGAATTTGTCACAGGACGCGTTAAACCAATCGCAAGTATTCTCGATAAAGCGAATCAAAAAGGTATTCCATTGGATAGATTGGAAGAGGAAATGCAGGATATTGCCGGCATGCGTATCATGTGTCAGTTTGTCGATGATATACATATGGTTGTCAACTTATTAAGAAACCGCAATGATTTAGAGATAGTGGAAGAAAGAGATTATATTTCCCACAAAAAGACGAGCGGGTATCGCTCCTATCATATTGTGATTCGTTACCCTGTTCAAACCATTCATGGCGAAAAGAAAATTCTTGCCGAAATTCAAATCAGGACGCTGGCGATGAATTTTTGGGCAACAATTGAACATTCATTAAACTATAAGTACAAAGGAATATTTCCTAAAGATATCCAAATGAGACTGCAAAGAGCTTCCGAAGCCGCTTTTCGACTTGATGAGGAAATGTCATTAATCCGTGGGGAAATTCAGGAAGCTCAGGCTTTTTTTACAAGAAAGAAAGAGTTGAAGCATGAGGAAAAAAACTAGTGAATAAACTACCTTTTTGAAAGCCAATCAGTACAAGGAGCATAAAAATATGAAATTTGCGATTACTTCAAAAGGAGATCAAAAATCAAACATATTGATGCACAAAATGAGGACGTACTTACTTGATTTTGATCTTATATATGATGAGGACCAACCCGATATTGTTGTTTCCATTGGCGGTGATGGGACATTGCTTTATGCCTTCCACCGCTATAGCAGTCGATTAAGTAAAACTGCATTTGTTGGGATCCATACTGGACACCTCGGATTTTATGCCGACTGGATACCAGATGAAATTGAAAAGCTTGTGATTGCAATTGCTAAAACCCCTTATCAAGTCGTCGAATACCCCTTGCTTGAGGTCATCATTCGTTACGCGCATGCCGGTAAGGAATCAAGATATTTAGCTCTTAACGAATCAACCGTAAAAAGTGTTGAGGGGACACTCGTAATGGATGTCGAAATCCGTGGGCAGCATTTTGAACGGTTTCGTGGTGACGGTCTGTGTGTTTCGACCCCATCGGGAAGTACGGCATATAATAAAGCACTCGGCGGGGCGATTATCCATCCGTCGATATCTGCCATTCAAGTCGCGGAGATGGCATCCATAAATAACAAGGTGTTTAGAACAGTAGGCTCGCCGCTCATCCTTCCGGCGCATCATAACTGTATGCTGAAACCCGTTAACCGCTCTGATTTTCAGGTAACGATTGATCACCTGACATTGCTTCATAAAGACGTAAAATCGATTCAATTTAGGGTACCGGAAGAAAAGATTCGTTTTGCCCGCTTTCGTCCTTTTCCATTCTGGAAAAGAGTTCATGATTCATTTATTTCTGATTAAGCGGCAGGTACCTTTATGATGACTTCTCGCTTTCAATTGAATTGGGTTATTGATAACAATCATGCCGGACTGCTAATTAAGGAATTTTTAAAAAAAGAAGAGATCTCCCGTACAGCCTTAACAGATATCAAGTTTAAGGGAGGGAGTATCCAAATAAATAGAGAAGAAGTAAATGTCCGTTATAAGCTAAGGGCAGGCGATGTGCTGACGGTTATTTTTCCTGCAGAACACCCAAGCGAAGGGCTTCAGGGGGAGGATATCCCTTTAACGATTTTGTTTGAAGACGATTTTCTACTTGTTGTTAACAAACCTGCTGGTATGAATACGATTCCCTCAAGAGAACACCCTACGGGCAGTCTTGCTCATGCACTAGTCGGTTATTATCGGCGTGTCGGGCTCGAGGCAACGTCTCACATTGTCACCCGTCTTGACCGTGATACTTCTGGGCTTGTTTTAATTGCGAAGCATCGCCATGTTCATCATTTGTTTAGCAAAATGCAACAGAACGGGCTGGTTAAAAGAACATATGAGGCTTTTGCAGGTGGTTTGCTTGTGGCAGAAAGAGGTACAATTAAAGAACCGATTGGCCGAAAAGAGGACAGTATTATAGAAAGAGAAGTGCGTGACGACGGTCAATACGCCTGTACACACTATCAGGTAATTGAGAGACATCGTTCATTTACACATATCGAACTGCAGCTTGAAACGGGTCGGACACATCAAATTAGGGTTCATATGGCCTATATTGGTCATCCGTTGCTTGGGGATGATTTGTATGGGGGAGACGTATCATTAATCGATCGGCAAGCACTTCATTGTAAAAAAATCAAATTTCAGCACCCATTCCTGGAAGAGGATATGGCTTTTTCAGCACCGCTTCCACAGGATTTGAGTGAAATTATCGAGGCTGATCCGAGTTAATTTGGATCAGCCTTGTCATTTTTAATCAGTCAAATCGTTTAAATTTTTCCTCGATATATGGCATAGTAGAAGGAATAGAAAGCAAATCCATTTCAGGGTACCTTAATGCGGTAAGCTGACCTCCGAAAACGGCACCCGTATCTATGTTGTATGTATTATTGAGGATTCGTGGCTCCTTTACTGGTGTATGCCCGTAAACGATTGTGAAATCACCCGAATACGATTTTGCCCAATCTCTTCTTACAGGTGAGCCGTCAGGGTGTTTCTCACCGGTTATATCTCCATAAAGAACAAACTCTTTGACCTTTGCATGTGTCTGCCCGATCAATTCCTCCTTAATACCAGCATGTGCAATAATGAGCTTTTGATTGTCTAATACTAAATAAAGTGATGACTTTTCATAAAGCTCCATAAATTTTTTACGAATGGATTGCTGGTCTTTTTTATCTAATGATTCATATTCTGCGACAGTTGTTTCAAGACCGTGGGCAATCTGTACCTTATTCCCAAGAAAGAAGCGGTATAACTTATTGCAATGATTTCCGGGCGTGTAGTAAGCCTGTCTAAGCTTGATTACAAGCAGCCAGACAATCTCAATCACCTTTAAAGATTCGGGTCCCCGGTCAGTTAAGTCGCCAACGAAACCTAGAGCTCTGTTGTCAGGATGGACTGGTATCCCAGCTTCCCACCTGTATCCAAGCTTAAAGGTAAGTTCTTTAAATTCACTAAAACACCCGTGAATATCACCAATAATATCTATTTTCATATGATGCACCCTCCTGTTTATTATTTTTTATGAAAAGGTTTATTTTTATCAAAAGAATTCTTAATGTTATGAGGTGGTTCAAAATGGAACAACACATGTCCGTAATTTCCTTGCTGGTTGTTGTCACAATAGCATTTATAACTCCAATTATCCTTCATAGGCTTAAATTAAATTTTATCCCAGTAGTCGTTGCCGAAATCATTATGGGTCTGATTATTGGAAAAAGTGGCTTTGATATCGTTCATCAGGATATGTGGCTCTCCACACTTTCATCGCTTGGCTTTATATTCCTCATGTTTTTAAGCGGACTTGAAATTGATTTTACAGCCTTCACGGGTCGGAAAAAGCGGGAAATTCTCCCTAATGGTAAAAAAGAACCAAATACCTTTGTTGTGGCAACAGTAATCTTTGCTGGTATCTTTATTTTTTCTCTTGGGCTATCTTATTTGTTCGTCATGGCAGGTTTTATCGATAATGCCTTTTTAATGACACTAATTATTTCAACTATTTCATTAGGAGTTGTGGTACCAACCTTAAAAGAGGCTCACCTGATGAAAACAGTAATCGGGCAAATTATTTTATTGGTTGCCGTCATTGCTGATTTAGTCACAATGATTCTGCTCGCTATTTTTGTCTCGATTTATGAAGCGGGACATGGAAATACATGGCTTCTTTTGCTATTATTTGTTGCTGGAATCGTTCTTTATTTTGTTGGAAAAAGATTTAAAAATCGCACCTTTTTGGAGACATTGTCAACTGGAACTGTACAAATCGGAACAAGAGCTGTGTTCACATTGATTATTGTATTAGTTGGCCTATCCGAAACAGTCGGAGCTGAAAATATACTCGGAGCCTTTTTAGCGGGAGTTCTCGTATCATTATTATCTCCAAACCAGGAGCTTGTTCATAAGCTTGATTCCTTTGGCTACGGATTTTTAATTCCCATCTTTTTCGTGATGGTTGGTGTAAATCTCGATGTTTGGTCATTATTCAGTGAAAAGAAGCTCCTGCTTTTAATCCCGCTCTTATTAATAGGGCTGCTATTATCTAAGCTAGTGCCGGTCTATCTCTTAAAAATTTGGTATGACGTTAAAACGGTTATTTCTTCTGGCTTTTTACTCACTTCAACCCTTTCTCTCGTCATTGCGGCAGCAACAATTGGAGAGCGAATTGGGGTTATTTCAGAGCATATGAAGGGAACATTAATACTGGTAGCGGTTATTACTTCTATTTTTACCCCGATTGTGTTTAAAAAGGTATTTCCTAAAGAAGCGATAGCAGGTAAAAAGGTCAGTGTTGCTTTTTTAGGTGCCAATCAGGTCACCCTCCCTGTATCGCTTGAGTTGAAGTCCGATCTTTACGATCCCGTTCTTTATCATACAAAAATGGAAAAATCGGATCGACAAATTGCCAATTCATTATTTGAAATTGTAGAAATACCAGATTATGGACTTGATACTATTACAAAAACGAATGTGTATCAATCTGAGATTGTCGTCATCTCAACCGGTGATGAAAATTTGAATGCGACATTGTCAATTGCTGCAAAAGAGAATAATGTTCCAAGGGTTATAGCCCGGATTGAGAGTCCTGATTTAGAGCAAAACTTGCGTGAGCATCAGATCGAAATGTATTCTGCCTTTAAGTCTTCGAAAACCCTTCTCCGGGCGTTAATTGAATCACCCACCTTAATTAACATTTTGACGAATCAGGAGGAAGGGCTTTTTGAAATAATAATGATGAATATCCATTTTGAAGGAATGCCGTTACGTCGATTTCCCTTTACGGGTGATATCATTATTGTGCGGATTTTTAGAGATAAGGATTCAATTGTCCCACATGGTGACACAGAATTGCAGATGCATGACCGTCTGATTGTAACTGGTACGAAGGAATATGTAGATGAGTTGAAAAGGGAATTGGAATTTTGTGAAACATGTTAAAGAAAAATCACGGTACTTTCCATTTAAGACAAATTAGTGTAGAATTAGTACCAAGTACTAATATCTTGTAATTATAGTAGGGGGACTTTTAATAATGAATCTTTCTTTAGCAGGAAAAACATATGTCGTAATGGGTGTGGCCAATAAACGAAGCATTGCGTGGGGAATTGCCCGCTCACTGCATAATGCAGGGGCACGGTTAATTTTTACGTATGCGGGTGAAAGAATTGAGAGCAGTGTCCGTGAATTAGCTAATACTTTGGAGGCCGAAGGAACACTTGTCCTTCCTTGTGATGTAACAAGCGATGAGGCAATTGCTGCTTGTTTTGCAGAAATAAAAGAGGAAGTTGGGACGATTCACGGTCTGGCACATTGCATTGCATTCGCAAAAACAGAGGAGTTAAAAGGTGAATTTGTCAACACTTCAAGGGATGGATTTTTGCTTGCACAAAATATAAGCTCCTATTCACTAACGGCAGTTGCCAAAGAAGCACGTGGCTTGATGACTGAAGGTGGAAGCATTGTAACCTTAACCTATTTAGGTGGCGAGCGTGCCATACCAAACTATAATGTAATGGGTGTAGCCAAAGCATCTCTAGATGCGTGTGTACGTTATTTAGCTGCAGACCTTGGCAAAGATGGTATCCGTGTTAATTCCATTTCTGCAGGCCCAATCCGTACATTATCAGCAAAAGCGATTGGCGAATTTAATTCTATTTTAAATGAGATTGAAGAAAGAGCCCCATTACGCAGAACAACATCACCAGAAGAAGTCGGTGATACTGCACTGTTCCTTTTCAGTGAACTATCCCGTGGAATTACCGGAGAAAACATTCACGTCGATTCCGGATACCATATTCTTTAATAAAATGAACCAAGCCCGCTTAAAAAGCGGGTTTTTATTATGGATTCTTTTAACGATAGTGAAATTCCTAGTGACGAGTATAGGCAATTCGCATACATATAATGTGTAGGATTACGTTAATAGGAGGTATGAGGTATGTCGAAAATGAAGAGTAAGGGACCTCTTTTATATGTCCATCAGTCGTTTCCATGGACGCCAACAAAAAACAGCATGCAGGAAATATATACTACTAAGTGGAAACCGGAATCATTAGATGAAGAAATTGAGGAAATAATGCAGCTAGGGAATGGGAGCGATAAGAAAATTTCCCATACGAAAAAGGAGCTTATCCATGAAGCAATACCAATTGATGTGACTAACTCAGAAAATTTTGAAATTGGTCAACATCAGAAAACACACCGAGGTTCATTTAATAGGGTAAAACCCTTTAAAGAAATGGACTTAAATGAGCGCTTAGACTATTTAATCAACTTTCCAAAAGTACTTCCCCCAGTTCCATGCGTCTTTTATACGGCTGAAAAAAATTATCAAGGGTACCTAACGGAATACGATCAAGACCAAGTAACGATTCAGTTTCATGATCAAACAGTTAAAACTTTCCCGCTTGGGGAATTAAGGGATGTCATCATGATTGGGATTAAAAAAGTCTAGATTACAAAAAAGCCAGCCGATACACGACTGGCTCATTTTAACGGCCGCTTTTCTTAATTACAAAGACCTAGGTTAACGTCAGCAATACATTGGACTGCACAGAAGCAGCTTAAATCAACTGTAATGCAGTCATTGCTTGCGCGGAATCTGTCAACCTGGCAAACTTTTGTTAAGTCAACGCAGCATTTATCGCTGCTTGACACAAGGTTTACCGATGCAAAGTGTCCACTGCTTTCGCGGTGTCCAGGTACTAAGACACGAAGTGTAGCACAGCAATTATCAAATACTTCTTCGACACGGAAGAAGATAGATATACAAGCATTTCCTTCGTGTGTTAAAAATGCATGAAATGGAGACCCGTCTTCTGTACTTAAAATAAATACACGTGTATCAACAGGCTCTCTTCTAGCTGGTGATACCAATGTTCCTAGTGGTTCTGTAAAGCAACTGGAACATTCTGTACATTCTTCTTCTACAGCATTATCTTGGATTTCTTTAATGGCTCGAACTACTTCGCAGACACAATTTCCATTACGAAAATCGTCGTGTTTTTTTCCACTACCCATTATTTTTCCTCCTTAATCAGTGATATATATCTTACATTATTAACATATTTCATTGAACGCTTTTGGGTTACGGACAATTGCCTTGTTTGGCAAAATTAGGCGGATACATGCACTATTTGGAAAGGAAAGGATCAATTCATGATGAAAATAACTATTTTAAATTTCCTGATTTTATCACTTTCAAGCTTCAGGCTGACACGTTTACTTGTTTTTGATAGAATTACCGAATTTATACGCGCACCTTTTTTCGATGAAATTAGTGAGGAAAATGAGGATGGGGAAAGAGAGGTTTATTACCTACCAAAGAAAACAGGGTTCAAAAAATTTATGGGTGAACTTCTCAGCTGTTATTGGTGTACAGGTATTTGGGCGGCAGCCCTTATTGTAGCGTTTTATTATATATCACCAGATTTTTCTACACCAATAATCCTTATATTAGCGGTTGCAGGTCTTGCATCGATACTAGAATTATTCGTACAGTATTTTATCGGCTAATAAGTACTCTAACGAAAGCTTCGAGAAACTACGCCTCTGTCTTTGCCCTTTGGGTCTCACCAATCGGTAAGTTTTCTTTAAAAAATAATTCTTATGCTGAGACAAGACTTTTATTGGCATCATATTCTAACTAGTAGGAAAAGAATTGACTTCGAAGGAGAGAGAAATGATGAGGAACAAAAAGAAGAGCAAGCAAGCAACACAATCGATTCAATCATCAAACTCTAAGAGGAAAAAGGGCTGCGGATGCGGTAAAAAAACATCTAAATAAAAGGTTAAACTGCTAGTGATCTGGCAGTTTTTTCTTTTTTCGAAATGTAGATCGTTATTAAAAATTAAGTTAGCTAGTCATAATTTTAGTCAATGTCGAAAAAACTACATAATAACAGTACCTTAAAAAATGGAACAAGGAAAGGGATAACATGGTCATTAGATATCGTTTAATTTTGCTCACTTGTTTATTAGTATTGGCAGCGTGTAATCATAATCAACCGGGTAAGGACAGTCAATTAGCCCTGTTGAAAACGATGAATCCTAACCCGGTCGTGACGGACAAAACAAAAGACAGCGACGGGGTGGATGAAATCAAGAAGGACGTAAGCTCTTTGCCTGAAATTTATGATGTTGCCGTTGTAAAGGGGAAAAAGGATACGCTTGTTGTTTATAAAGTGAAGCATTTGCACCGATTTAAAATGAAAAAAATCGAAAAAAATATTAACAAAATGCTTGAAAAAAAATATCCGAAAGAAAACTTCACCGTTTCCAGTGATTATAAAATTTTCCTTGAGACCGTTCGGTTGGATGAGCGGATGAAATCTGCTAAATTTTCTCATCGTGAGGCTGAAAAACAATTTAAGAAAATCGTTAATATGACAGACAATAAAAAGTAAGAAAGGGCGAATGATGATGGAGAGTAAGCAAAAAAAGCAAAACACGACGCTTCAGCAGCGGAACTATCAACAGCTTCAACAAAAACATGAGATAAAAAGACCAGTTCTGAAGAATTGTATCAAGGCATTTTTTGTTGGCGGGCTCATTTGCGTAATTGGTCAAGCTGTCAGTTATTTTTACATATATTTTTTTAATTTTACTGAACAGAGTGTGGGAAATCCGACTGTGGCAACGATGGTCTTTTTCTCAATGCTGCTAACAGGATTTGGGGTATACGATCGCCTTGGGCAATTTGGAGGTGCAGGAAGTGCGGTGCCTGTTACAGGGTTTGGAAATGCTGTAATCTCTGCTGCAATTGAACATCGGACAGAGGGTTTTGTACTTGGAGTGGGCGGGAATATGTTTAAGCTTGCAGGTTCAGTAATTCTATTCGGAGTATTCTCTGCATTCGTTGTTGCATTGATTAAAACGCTGCTCATAATTTGGGGGGTTTTATAATTGTTAAAAGGGCATCAATCATGGTTATTCGCAAATCGGCCAATGATTACCGCCACAGGGGTAACAGGTGGACCATTTGAAGCAAACGGCAAATTGGCGAATGACTTTGACTTATTATATGAAGATTTATGGATGGGCAAAGAATCCTACGAGAAGGCCCACCGCTTATTACTGGAAGAGGCGATAAAAATGGCATTGCAAAAAGGGAATGTTCAAAAAGAACAGGTGCAATTTTTATTTGCCGGTGATTTAATTAATCAAATAACGCCAACGAGCTTTGCGGCAAGAACGATGCAGGTTCCCTATTTTGGTCTTTTCGGGGCATGCTCCACTTCGATGGAGGGCTTAGCACTATCATCCTTTGTGGTTAATTACCAGGGGGCAAAATACGTGCTGACAGGGGCATCAAGCCATAATGCAGCCGTAGAAAAACAATTCCGCTATCCGACAGAATACGGCGGTCAGAAGCCACCGACAGCTCAATGGACGATAACTGGTGCCGGAGTTGCACTTGTCGAGCCTAATGAGCCTGGAAAGCAGCATCCTGTGACAACCTCGGCAACGATCGGGAAAGTTATTGATATGGGTTTAACAGACCCATTTAATATGGGAGGGGCGATGGCACCGGCAGCAGTAGATACGATTATCGCACATTTTCGGGATATGCAACTGGACCCTTCATATTATGATTTAATAGTAACAGGTGATTTGGGAAGAGTCGGTCATGATACGGCATTTGAATTGCTCAATAAAAGCGGCCTAAAATTAGAACGGAAACAATTTCAGGATTGCGGCTTATTAATATATAAAGATGAACAACCAGTCCAGTCAGGGGGAAGCGGTGCAGGGTGTTCAGCCACTGTTTTATATGGACATCTCCTAAATCAGTTAAAAAAGGGAACATATAAACGAATGTTAGTAGTAGCGACGGGGGCATTGTTATCTCCGCTCAGCTTTCAACAAAACGAATCCATACCATGTATTGCACATGCAGTAGCGATTGAGATGAATGAAGAAAAGGGGTGATTCAATGCTTGCAATGTTTTTTTGGGCATTTGTGATTGGCGGCCTAATCTGTGTCATTGGGCAGCTTTTATTTGATGTAGCTAAACTAACTCCGGGTCATACCCTAAGCTTACTTGTTGTCATCGGAGCGATTTTGGATGGTTTTGGACTGTATGAACCATTAATGGATTTTGCCGGTGCCGGAGCGACCATACCGATCACCAGCTTTGGAAATTCCTTAGTTCACGGAGCGATGCAGGATGCGCAGGCACATGGAATCATTGGCGTCCTAACAGGTATGTTTCAAGTGACTAGCTCAGGAATTTCTGCAGCTATTATATTTGGATTTATTGGGGCGCTTATTTTTAAACCTAAAGGGTAAAATGCACATTTTTATATCCAATATTTGAATAGGTTGTCATGCCTATACACATTAATAAGTAATTTCATATGTTATTAATGAGATTACTAAAGTGAGGTGACAGTCTATGTGCTTTGGATATGGCGGTTACGGCTACGGTTACGGCGGCGGTTTCTACGGCGGTTCTACTTTCGTATTAATCGTTGTATTATTCATTCTTTTAATCATTGTCGGTGCAAGCTTCTTTTAAGAAATAGTAAGCTTGTTTCGATGGGAGGGGTTGGCCCAAAAAAGTGGCCAGCCCTTTCTTTTGTAACTTTTATATAAAATCCATTTTAAGTATAAAATTTAAGTAATGGTAGATAAAGGTAATGGAATTCAAGATTAATAATTCAAAAAAGGTGTTGTCTAAAAAGTAGTAGATAGGCTCATTTTCATCGCAAACGGCAAGGGCGCCTGGAGCTGCGGGAAAGCCTGCCGGCCGAGCCCCCGCATGGCGTAAGCCTGAGGAGGCTCGGCGCGGCTGGCCCGCGGAAAGCGACCAGAGCCCCTGACGTTTGCATGCCTTCTATCCAAAATCTACTTCTCGGACAGCCCCTTACAATATAAACAATGTATGGGTAATATTGGTGTTGTTTTATTTCAAACGATAAAATTTAATTTAATATTTATGAAGAAGATCTTACTTCTTTAGTTGTTAACACCCGTAAAGCATCTCGGACCTCCCGAGCAAATCTAATTGGATTTTCAAATAACCAATGATTGTGGAATGCTGTTACTATAATGTTATGTCGGTGCAATTTGGAAATAAATGGATTTAGTTCTTCTTGAAGAATGACAGTTTCACCACTACAAAGTGCTCGTCCATCTGGAGTTAACGATTCAAATGTAAACATTTGAGGAATTAAAAGGAAGGACCTTCCTGGTCTTCCTAATACACGTGGTTTTATATTGTTCCGTAATCTCATAATTGAACAAATGCCATTTTCAAATGTATGCATTCCACCTAAAATCCTGTGAAATTCATCGCATAATTCTTTCTCAAAATTGTCTAATCTTTGAGGTTGGTTGAGATTGCGCTGACATTACTGGTTGTCAATACCTCTAAAGCATTTCTTACTTTTCTTGCAAAAGAAAGGGGCACATCGATTGCTTCGAAGAGGATATACATTAGGCGAGGAGTATTCAACTATAATCATCTCTTAAATTTACCTTTTAGAAATAATATATTCATCAATGTTTTTCTTGCATGTGTATCAAACTCAATTATTAAAAAGAAAGTGGAAAAACCTAATCCACTTTCTATCTATTCCTTTTGAACATTTTGACTTTAGATAGATCATTTGGATTATCTAATCTATAACGATAATTTTCTCTAAGGTTAAGATTCTGAAGTCTTTCAACCGCTTCTTCAAATTCCACATTGTTCATTTGTTTTGTTGCAAGGAGCGAGCATAATATTGCAAAAGCTATTGCAGTTGTATCAACGTGTACATCGATTTGTATATCTACATCAGAGTTACCACTTTGCCCAATTGAATTGATACTTTCATTCCTGATTTTGATATCGTCTTGTTCAAAAGTATGAGATTCAGAACTATTTTTGTTATTGATCAATTCCCTTTGTGAATGCCGACCCGCAACATTCATCCATTTCTGAGGCATATTTTGTCGGCGTTGTCTATGTTCCATATTTTCACCTACCTCTAAAAGGGTGGGGTTTTAAAACCCCACCCCCATTGTTAGAAATTAAAAATCAACATCAACATCAGTATTTTGATCTTGGTCGTTTTCTTGCTCTTGATCAGAGATTACACGGGCATTGCTTCTGCTATTTAATGTAATATCTACTCTTGAATTTCCAGAATTCGTTAATGTTGTGCGCGCTACATTAGTATTTTTATCAGTGTTCCGGACTTCTGCCTCAGCCTCTGATTCAGTTCTGTTTCGCAATTCATTTTCGAAATCATTATCAACATCTACATTTACATTTGTATTAGTGTTATTTCGACGGTTCATACCTGAACGTAAAATATTTTCATTTCGTTTTCTTCTTCTTCTATTTGCCATTTGAAAATCCTCCTTGTTTTATGCTCTATTGTTTTTCCGTTATATAAATCCTTTTAATAAACCAGTGGTCAGATTTGCATATTAATTCATGGAGTAGGATTAGTAGAATTACGACCGATCATATCTAAGAACTCTTCTCTTAGAAATCGATATCAATATCATTATCTTGTTCCTGCTCACTATCTTGTTCTTGATCAGCTCTAACTCGGGTATTACTTTGGCTATTTAACCTTACATTAACCCGGGAATTCCCTGAATTAGTAATAGTTGTACGAGCAATATTTGTATTATTATCTGTATTCCGAACATCCGATTCAGCTTCAGATTCATTATTATTTCTAATTCTATTTTCAATGTCATTATCTACATTGATGTTTTCGCGATTTCGATTATTACTTCTAAAGGAGTTTTGGTTTCCTAAGTTATCAAATTCTCTTGAACCCATTAATATTTCACCTCCATGATGTGTACTTGCTTTCCAGTTTATTCCTAAAAATTAAAATGGATTAGTCATTTTACCAAGGACAAATACCTCTTTTTTTGTAACCCAACACTTATCGATTTAGGCTTTTGAAAAATGGAACAGGGGGATATTTTCCGACAATTCTTAATCACCATTTTCACTTTCATTCATACAATAAAGTAGTTTATGAAGGAGTGTGAGTTTTGAACATGGATAATGGATTCTTTAAAAACATAGAAAAGAAAACGGGCGTTAACATGAAAGATATTTTTGATTTAGCAAATTCCTTACAACATGCAAATTTTAAAGATGAAAAAACGGTCCGTAATGTAATTCGACGAGTTTCTGAAATTGCCAATAAACCGGTGAGTAAAGATATGGAAAACCAAATTGTTAAATCCATCATTAATGATGGTAAGCAACTGGATTTCAATACTATTGCAAATATGATGAATAAAAAATAATAAAAAGAAGGAGCCCTTTTCCTAACTTAGGATTCGGACTTCTTCTTTTTATTAATGGGGGCTAAGAACCTAGAGCGGTTTGTCTTTTTTCCTCTTCTGCTGCTCGGCACGGAGATCTGAAGCTGCTCCTTTGCACGAGTCATCGCTACGTAAAATAATCTTCTCTCTTCTTCAAGAGCAGTAAAGTCGCCATTTCGATAAGCATCTAGGGCAAAGTCATGAGGCAGGCTTCCGTCTACAGCACCGATCATATATACTGATTGGTATTCAAGACCTTTAGCCCGGTGGATGGTGCTAAGACTGATGGCATCTGAAAAATGCTTACTTAAATTCTTAATTTCCTTATTCATTGCTGATATATGCTCGGCATGTGCCAACAATGCCTCGATTGTATTAAAGCTCTTTGCGGCCACTTTAAGGTCTTTAAGATCGTCCGATCCTTTTTCCAGCTTACTCGACTCATTACCCCGTTTCTTAAGAAAATCAAGAAATCCAATATCTTTTTCAATTTTTTCAATGGCGGTAGCAGGGGACAAATGCTTTAGGCTGCGAATGACGGTTATCGCCTTTTTTACCTTTTTCTCTTGAAAGGCATGGGCAGTTTTCAAATATGAAAGCGCCTCAAGAAAACTGCAGTCTTTTAAGATGCTCTCTGCTTTTAAATCTTTAAGGACAGTCTGTTTTAAAAATAATAATGGCAAAATATCAGTCAGTGCCTGTGGATCATCTTCGTTTAAGCTAACCCTTAAAAATGAAAGGGCACTTCTAACAATATAGCGGTCGTAAAATGATTCTGCGTCCTGGTCAATTTTAAATGGAAGGTTTGAACTGGCTAATCGTTCAAACACCGCACGAGACCCGACATTCGTTCGGTATAGAATTGCAAAATCGCCTGGCTTTGCTCCCCTTGAGATCTTCTCTTGAATATCAGTGACAATCATCGTCGCTTCTTCCTCTTCATCATATGGGAATAATAACAGCGGCAGCTCTCCAGATGAAAATTGTGCTTTCATCTTCTTCGTTCTTCTCACTTTATTCACGGCTATCATTTGATTAGCGGACGCCACAATTTCATGCGAGGAACGATAATTTTGGTCAAGAGTAACCAGTTTTGCGTAAGGAAAATCCTTTTCGAAGTCGAGTAAATAGCTTGGGTCACTTCCTCTAAATGAATAGATTGCTTGATCGTCATCACCGACTGCACAAACATTTCTATGTTTTGCAGAAAGGAGTTTGATAAGTTCATACTGGACCTTATTTATATCCTGAAACTCATCGATTAAAAAATAATGAAAGCGATTCTGATATTGTTCAAGCAGGTCAGGTGACGTGCTTAAAAGCTGATAACAGCCAATGAGCATATCATCAAAATCAAACAGTCCTTCACGTTGTTTGTATTCCTCATATTTTTGATAAAGGAAGGCAACCTTTTCTTCCCACTCAGATAGGGGCTTAATCTCATTTGGAAACAGAAGTGAGTTTTTCCAAAAGCCAATCTGCTGCAGCGCTAAATCATAGGCAAATTCTTTTTCAGACAAGTTAAGCTCTTTACCGGCCGCCTTCAGGATTTTATCTCGCTGCCATTCTTTTTTTAGCAGTTTGTTAGATGACCAATTCGCTCCGTCATGGTACATAAGAATACGATAAAAAATACTGTGAAACGTGCCTGTGACTAGCCGATTAATATTTTCTCGTTTCATATTTGGATAGGAAAGCAAACGATTCTTCATTTCAGTGGCGGCTTTTGACGTGAAGGTAACAAGCATGATGGTACTTGGTTCAACATGTTTCGCCTCCAGCATATACGCTGTGCGTGCCGTAAGAACTCTTGTTTTGCCGCTTCCTGCACCAGCCAGGACTAATATCGAACCCTCCGTTTCCATGACTGCCTCAACCTGGCTTTTATCTAGAACGGTTCCATTTTCAGCAAGCTTCTGTATATATGGTGGAGAATCGTGTTGAATTTCTCTGGTTATTTGGTTAAACGGGACAGTGTATTCAATGTTTTTGGCGGGTTTGAAGTGTTCAAAGTCATTAGGGGTTGCTGTAATGGTCCTGCCTTGCGGTATTTTAAAACCGTTTCGTTCGATAAAGTGTTCGGTATCTTCCAATTTATTTATTGGAGGGAGCGGATCTAGACATTGTTTTTTTGGAGCGTGAACATGAAAAAAATGTGGGTTCACCTGAATACCAAGAAACAACCGAACCTTCTCATTACAGACAGGACAGTGCAACTCACCATTTTTTCCAGCGAGAAATATTTTTTGATATTGATCTCGAGCTAGTTTCTCTAGAGCAATATATTGATTTTGATAGATAGCTGTTTTCATATTTTTAAACCTCTATTTCTATAAATAAGACATGTTCTATCATATCAAAACCTGCCTCTAACTAAAAGGAGTTTCGTAGTCATAAGTAGAATTACCAAAAAGCATAAGGTACAGGGGGGATGGTACTGAAATAAAAAATGACGAGTGCTAAAATTCACCCGTCATTTCAATTACCATTTTTGAGTTTTGGACCCAACCCTTTCAACAGCCAGGTAAGACCAAGATTTACCTTAAATTTCTTTCATCATCGTTTTATGTGGAATACCCGCGTCTAAAAATTCATCTGAAACCACTTCATAACCAAGTCCGCCATAGAAGGGGATGGCATGCGTCTGGGCATTAAGCTTTAATTTATGCAAGCCCTGAGCCTGCGCATGGGTCTCGATTGCTTTCATCATCGATTTTCCAGCACCAATTTTTCTTGCTTTTTTTAACACACAAATTCGTTCCACTTTCCCGTAGCCATCAACCACACGAAATCTGCCAGCACCGACAGGCGAACCTTCATGGTACATCACAAAATGAGTCGCTTCCTGTTCAAATTGATCGATTTCTTCATCAAGCGGGACATTCTGTTCTTCAACGAAAACAATCTTTCTTACTGAAAAAGCATCTTCAAGTTCCTTTTGATTTTCAACAACCTTAATTGTCACGTTCAACTATTCCTTTCCAAGACGAAATGTTTCATAAACGGTCCAAGAACCATTTTCTAATTGATAAAGTAAATGGAAGCGGTCGATCGTTTCTTCATGATTCACTTTTGTCATCCGCAGTGAACCAAAGACATCGGAATGCTCATCATTAGAAAGCTTTTGACCAATGGTAATGTGGGGAACGAAGGCATAATCTAAATTCTGCCTGTTAAATTCCTGATTTATTTCATTATGGAGGTTTGTAAGTTCCTCCGTCGGCTCTACTTTAAAATAGATGACATTATTTACAGGCTGAAAAGAGCTGATTTTGGATGTTTTTAATGAGAACGGCTTTGTATCACTAGCGATTTGCCGTAATTTATCTGCATAATCCTTTGCATCCTCTTCATGTGCTTCAAAGGCATTCTTTAATGTTATATGTGGTGGAATAAGAGCATAATGTGGGTCATAGCGTTTACGATAAGAATTCACTAAATCTTGAAGCTTTTTTGATGGGAAAATAACAACACCAAATTTCATAGGTTTACCTCCATTTATAATAAATTATTTTTTTAGAAAAATAATACAAAGAAGATCCTTTATGTTATTATAGCAAATTTTCGAAATATATTAAACAACTTAACTTACCAGATGAAAACTTGTGCCAAAAGTCGCAAGACTAAAATAACATTTTTAGTGCTCGTCGTAAATCCGGCTGCCAGTATGTCCATGTATGATTTCCGTTGAATTCTTCATAAAAATATGTAAAAGGTTTTTCTGAAATCATTTTGGAGAGCTTCCGGTTTGGGCTTAGGAAATCACTTATTCTTCCGTCTGTGGTTGTTACCTCTGTTTCCTGGGTACCAATCACATGGTAAATTTCAACAAGCTGGGCTTCCGAAAAGTCCTTGACTAATTTCAACATCTTTTCGTTGACTAAAGGTGACTGAAGCAGAACCTTTCCAAACGTGTGCGGGTATTGAAGGGCAGTCATTAACGAAACCGTTGCCCCTAATGAGTCACCGATTAGCGCTCTTGTCGAGCCCATATGATAAGTAGGAAATTCTTTATCAAGAAAAGGCACTAGCTCATGTGCAAGAAACCGAATATATTGCTGGTTCTGGTCACCATCCGGATGGTACTTTTGCTGGCGATCCTTCACATCCTTATAAGGTATCCCAACAATTATAATATTTTCAATTTCTCGTTCAAAAAGAAACTCGTCTGCCAAACGCCCTATTCGGCCGAGCTGAAAATAATCGCGGCCATCCTGGGCGATCAACAGAGAGTATTTATATAATGGTGAAAAGTTTGCTGGGAGATAGACAAGGAGCTGCAGGTCCTCTCCAAGTTCCAAGCTTTGAAAGGTAAGTTCTTTAATTGTGCCTTTTGGAAATTCCATTACGACAAATCCCCCCATGATTCAATTATTACAAGTGCATTTTAACATAACTGTAGAGGAAATGCTTTTGGTAGGATAAATGTTAGTGGGATGTGGGTGGGAGTGGGATTAATGAAGAAAGCGATGATTGGAACGAGATTCTGGCATAATCGATAAAATGTTTTCACGTTTAAAAGTGCGCATTTGTTTTCGAGTCAAACAATACGCGCGAATATAGTCATCATTCACTTCTTTCACAATGAGTTTTCGCTGTGATAATTCTTGGTTTGAAGCAAGATAAATCATCTCTAAAGGCAAATGTTCTTCAATTGACCGAAACAAAAGTCCATCTATTTGAATCACCCCCTTCTTAGATATAATATTATTATAACCGAACATTAGTTCTTTATGCAAAAAAACAGAATGAATGTTCCTTTTTTAGAACCTTAAAATTGGAATGAGAATGGAAAGATAAAAATAGTATTGACATTTTGAGCTTTTTCACTATAATTAGTTTTGTAGCTTAATAAGAGATCTGTTAGCTCAGTTGGGAGAGCGCAACCTTGACAGGGTTGAGGTCGGGGGTTCGAACCCCTCACAGGTCATCGTTGAGAAGAGGCTGAAATCCTTGAAATATCAGGGGTTTTGGCCTTTTTGCTTTTCCTGAGAATCCCCATATTTTTGTTCCATTTTGCTATTTGCTAACGAGTTTTTTCAAAGGCTTTATGGAAAATATTTGCTACTTCATTATCCTCATTCTGTCACTTTAGGATTTATTTTGCATCTTTTTTAAGTGTTATTTTGCACATATAACTTTAAAACCCAGCTACCTTCACATGAGAAGATTAGCTGGGTTTCTTAATTATTTACATCCAGGTTCTTTTTGTGTTCCATTAATTCTTTTGAAAAAGTGTTTTTGCCATCCCAAAATGACCGAAAGTTGACGGTGTTGCCTGTCCAGAATTAGACGGTTATAATGACCATATATACATATTTCGGAACATTTCGACATTTGTAATTCTGGAGAAAGGAAAAGAC
>Ga0213822_1000039_pt1 | contig 156144 bp, 130 predicted proteins | sample MC6MC0908MG_FD_179872 | JGI IMG/M metagenome (GOLD analysis project Ga0213822, IMG submission 179872) | Enriched soil aggregate microbial communities from Iowa State University, Ames, United States - MC6-MC0908-MG | ecosystem: Environmental > Terrestrial > Soil > Unclassified | place: USA... | reverse complement strand
ACTATATTCACTATTACAATCACAAACGAATGAAGGCAAAATTAAAAGACCTAAGCCCGGTGGAGTACCGAACTCAGATCTTAGAAGTTGCTTAACTAAATATGTCTAACTTTTTTGGGTCAGATCAAAATATGGTTCGTCAGTTTTTTTCAATAGGGGGCAGAAATCGCGTAGTCCTTTTAAAGACTACGCGAATTGTTATTAGTCTTGGTTGCTTGGAAAGGCAAAGGACGAAGTAGCGTCATGACCTTGTGTCAGCCATTTTTCTGAAATGGTCTTGGTTTTTGTAAAAAAGCGTACTTGATCCGGACCAAACATATGTCCTTCACCAAATCTTGAGCGTTTCCAGCCACCAAAATTATGATAGCCTACTGGTATTGGAATAGGTACATTGACACCAACCATTCCTACTTCAATTTCTGTGGTAAATTTGCGAGCAGCTGCACCATCGTTCGTAAAAATTGTCACGCCATTGCCTAATTCATGTCCATTTATGAGGGCAATCGCTTCATCCAAGGATTGCACACGGACAACATTACGTGCTGGCCCAAAAACCTCTTGTTCATAAATCTCCATACCTGGTTTGACATGGTCGAGTAAGGTAGGGCCTAGATAAAAGCCTTTAGATTGTTTGGCAATAGCAGGATTTCGTCCATCACAAACAATTGTAGCTCCTTCCGCTAAGCTACGATCGATAAAACCAATAATTGCTTCTTTTGATTGTTGAGTAATAACTGGACCAAAATCAACATCGGAATCTGTATAGGGTCCCACTTTTAATTTGGCAATTTTATCAGCGAGGATCGTCACTAATTTATTCGCTGTATCTTCACCTACAGGGATAATGGTAGAAAGTGCCATGCAACGTTGAGATGCCGCACCATAAGCTGCACCTAAAAAGGCATTCGCGACATGCTCTAAATCGGCATCTGGCATGACCACCATATTATTTTTTCCGCCACCTAGCGCGGTAACACGTTTCCCGTATTTAGAAGCTGTTGTGTAAATAGCTTCGGCAACTGGAGTGGACCCTACAAAGGAAATGGCTTCAATTGCTGGATGCGATAAAAGTTCATTTACCACATCTTTATCACCATTAATGACTGTCCAGACACCATCTGGTAAACCTGCTTTTTTCCACAGTTCTGATAAATATAGTGTTGAGCAAGGAACTCGCTCAGAAGGTTTTAAAATTACGCAATTACCTACTGCAACAGCCATGCTTGTAATGGCTAGTGGTACCATGACAGGGAAATTAAATGGTGAAATGGCTGCCACTACGCCTAATGGAGCTTTTGTAGAATAAGCATTAATTTGACCACCAACGTTAACGGAATATTCACCTTTTAGTAAGTGAGGAGCATTGATGGCTAAATCCACAGATTCTAAACCACGTGTAATCTCACCCTTCGCATCTTCCACGGTTTTGCCACTTTCCGTACAGATCATGTCGATGAGCTCATCCATATTTTCTGTCATTAATTGACGAAACTTGAGCATAATTTCTGCTCGTTTCCCAACAGATAATGCGCGCCAGGCAGGAAAGGCTTCTTTGGCAGCATTGATGGCTTCTTGTACCTCTTCTTTCGTTGCTAGGGGAACCCGCGCAATGACGGAACCAGTGCTTGGATTGTATACATCAGAAAAATGTCCGCTTTTACCTAAAACTGTTTGTCCATTGATAAAATGGCCTAATTCTTGAATGTCCGTATTCGTTACCATTGAGCTTTCCTCCTATAATTTTATAGAATGTAAGGCTTGAGTGAATTTTTCAACAATGAAATCTTTCTCCTCTGAGGAGATGACTAGTGGAGGAGATAGCGTCAAAACATTATTAAAGCCTGCAACAGTTACGCCATTCTTGCCAATGATTAACCCCTGTTCCTTACATTGCGCAATGACTTTATTAACAAGTGTGACATCTAGTGGAGTTTTGCTATTTTTATCTTGTACAAGCTCTATTCCAATTAAAAGCCCTTTCCCACGAATATCCCCAACATGTGGGTGTTCCTTTAATTGCTCTTGTAAGGTCTTAAGGAGCGTAGCACCTAGTGCAGCCGAATAGCTAAATAAATTTTCCTCTTCCATAATTTCAATATTTTTTAATGCCACGGCACAAGCGGCTGGCGAGCCACCAAATGTGTTAACATGACGGAAGAAATCGTAATCCTCATTCCCCGAAAAAGCCTCGTATATTTCACGGCGAACAGCTGTAGCAGACAGTGGCATATAAGCACTTGTTAAGCCTTTTGCCATTGTAACGATATCAGGCTGGATGCCGTAGTTTTGGAAGCCGAAAGCTTTGCCAGTGCGCCCAAAGCCACAAATCACTTCATCAACAATTAGCAAAGCACCATGTTTTTCACAAACTGTTTTTACCCCTTGCAAGTAATTTTCATGTGGCATGATCACACCGCCACCTGTGATGATAGGCTCCATGATCACAGCAGCAATTGAATCGGACATTTCCCATGTCATAACATGATCAATTGCTTGCACAGATGGTAATGCACATGGATCCTTGCTTTTAATATGGTCTTCATTGGCACGATACGCATCGGGTGGTGTGACATGGATAAAACCAGGTGCCAATGGCTCATATTTGTATTTTCGTTGGGCCTGTCCAGTTGCGGCTAAGGCTCCCATTGAGCTGCCATGATAAGTACGATAACGTGAAATAATTTTCGTTCGATTGACATGGCCTTGTTGTTGATGATATTGTCTAGCGATTTTAAAAGCAGCTTCATTTGCCTCAGAGCCACTATTCGAGAAAAAGACGACATAATCATCTCCTAATAACTCACTAATCTTTTCGCTTAATTGAATAGCTGGGATATGTCCAACAGATAAGGGTGTATACGTATTTTCGAGCAATTGATCATAGGCAACCTTAGCTATTTCCTCTCGACCATAGCCAACATTCACACACCATAAGCCTGCCATAGCATCTAAATAGCGTTTTCCCTCAGTATCGGTAATCCATGCGCCCTTAGAAGATTGGACAATCATTGTTGCTTTTGGATTGTATGGCTTCATGGAGTGCCATACAAATTGTTCATCTTTGACTTGCCAATTTGGTCTTGTTACGTTGGTCACTACACTTCACTCCTTCTTAACAGGTAGTTATTGAGCATGCATATGTTTTAAGTCAGATGTGGACAACAAAAATGCAAAGTCGACCCCATTTGTACTTTATATGTATGCCTCAAGTATTTTAGAAGGAATATTTTTATGATAGAAAATTCAGATAATTAAATAGTTATTTTGCTATTATTGATGTGTTAAAACATCCTCTATTAAAAAGGCGATATATAAGTTTGTCTTTGTAAATGGATTACTCAAGTCCATGTCTAAAAGCATTTCAATTTTTTTAATTTTATAGAGAACCGTGTTGCGATGAATAAACTGACGCTCACTGATTCTACTTGTACTACCGTTTTCCTCAAGAAAGATGCGTAAAAATGGTACATAATTTGTGTTGTGCAAGTCATCGTAGTGATAGAGGTGACCGAGAATATCTTGGCTGAAGGATTTCATGAGTGGTTGGTTTTGCACAGCCATGATAATTTTATAGGCACCTATTTCCTTATATTTGTATAAGTAACGGTTGTTGTGGAGCTGAGCCAAATGAATGACCGTTAATGACTCATCATAGCTTTTGCGTACATTTTCAAGCTCTTTGTGAAAGTTACCTTTTCCAATAATAATATCCAAGTAACCATTTTTTAGTGTGATTTTTTCATAGATTTCTTCAACGATTTTTGAGAAGGGTATATTTGGTGTATTGATCTGTGCTTTATCAATTAAAAAGATGAGGTGGTTTTTGTGTTTTAATTTTAAGAAGCGTTGGTAGCGATTTTGAAAAGCGAACTGTACCATGACCTCATATCGGTCAATAGAGGCCCGTGTACCAACAGTTGTGCAAGTAATGATAGCTAATTCTCTCCCTTGTGGAAATCCTAGCTGTGCTAATTGATCTTTAATCGAGTTAGCGTTTTGTTTGTAATGAAATAATAAATTCAAAAGAACCTTTTCTTCGATGGAAAGCTCTTGGTGGTGGTTGGCAATAAACTGAAAGGTCGTTTTTAGTAGATCAGCAATACGATAACTCCATGGCATTTGGAAAATAGGGAAATCATGCTGATCTGCAAATGAGATGACGGCTTCTGGAATATCAGGAATGAATGGCCCTGTATTAATGATAAAACCAGCTACTTTTTTTGAGTAGGCTTGTTTCACAAGTTGTACTAATGAATCTTCATCTGCATCTGCATCTAAATTAATACCTGTTGTGACGACTAATTCATTGGGCCTACAAAACATGATTAAATCACTGCTTTCAACAACATTAATACCAGTTACTCTTCGATACGTACCACTATGTCCAGCGACTAATGTGAGCATTGGGAATTGAACTCCCTCTACGATTTTACGAATCGTCCCCATATTTCCCCCCCTTAATTATGAACATAACTTACCATATATGATGTGCAGTTGCACATATTTTTTTAGTTTTCTATCCATATCTCTCAAATTTTATCTATTTTAGAATGTTTAATAACTACTGTGAAAGAGAGGACTTGCATATGTATAAATGTAATAGTAGACGATTGCAAGAGTTAATTGAACAATTTAGTCAATTTGGGGCCACTGACAATGGTGGTGTCACACGTTTGTCTCTTTCGGATGAGGATGTTTTAGCAAGAAACTATTTTTGTGAATGTTGCGAAGCGTTAGGTATGGACATTCAAGTGGATGATATGGGAAATATTTATGCTACGCTTGCTGGGAAAAAGGATGTGCCACCAATCGTTATGGGCTCCCATTTAGATTCGGTTGAAAAAGGTGGGAGATTTGATGGTGTGTTAGGTGTCCTAACAGCTATCGAGGCAATTCGAACGATTAAGGAAAATGAAATTGAAGTGGAAATTCCGCTTATGATTGTCAATTTCACGAATGAAGAAGGAGCTCGTTTTGACCCAGCAATGATGAGTTCAGGGGTTATCACCTCGAAATTTGACAAAGAAAAGATGCTGCAATCCACAGATAAAAATGGCGTTCGTTTCCATGAAGCATTACAAACAAGTGGTTATGAGGGAGAGCAAGGCAATCGTCTGAAGGAAGCACTTGCTTATATTGAATTGCATATTGAGCAAGGGCCTGTTTTAGAGGCAAAACAACGGGAAATTGGGGTTGTAGAAGGTGTACTCGGTATGGTTTGCTATGAAATTTCCTTTACTGGGCAATCGAATCATGCTGGTACGACACCAATGTCAATGCGTAAAGACCCTATGATTGTTGCCTCAACAATCATGACAGAGTTACATGAGCAATTAGGAAAGATTGACGAACAACTTGTTTTTACATTTGGCCGTATGAATGTTTCGCCAAATATTCACACAGTCATCCCGAATAAGGTGATATTTACGATTGATTCGCGTCATCAAAATCCTGAGGTCATGCAACAGGTTGAGGATATTCTTAATGCGCTTCCAGAAACGGCAGGAGGATGCACTATTCAGCCAGTAAAGCTATGGGGTAGGGAGACAGTATATTTTGATGCAGCCATTTGTAATGAAGTAGAAAGAGCCTGTCAGAGCTTCGGTTATATGGCACATCGCATGTTTAGTGGAGCAGGACATGATGCCCAATATATAGCGAGTATGGTTCCATCTGCAATGATTTTCGTCCCAAGTATTCAGGGGAAAAGTCATTGTGAGGAAGAGGAAACAACCTTTGAGGATTGTGCAAAGGGAGCTGATATTTTACTAGAAACGGTTCTAACGTTACAAACAAAGTTTAGTATGGGCGAAACCTATACATTGCATTAAAAATTAAGCATTTTCTAATTTTGTGACGAAGGGTGAGGGGCACATTGAAAAAAATCATTAAAGGTGGACGAGTAGCAACTGCTGCTGATGTATTTGAGGCAGATATTTTAATTGATGGCGGAAAAATTGTGCAAATCGGTCAAAATTTAAATGAGGATGGCGTTGAAATCATTGATGCGACTGGTAAGTACGTGTTGCCAGGAGGGATTGATCCTCATACGCATTTAGATATGCCATTCAATAATACAGTGACAGATGATGATTGGAAATCAGGAACGATTGCAGCGGCTTTTGGTGGGACAACCACTATTTTAGATTTTTGCTTAACAGCTGGTGAGAAAAAATTATCAGCAGCCGTAGAAAAATGGCATGACAAGGCGAAAGGAAAATCAGCAATTGACTATGGATTCCATTTGATGATTGGCGAGTTAACACCTGAAACCGAAGCCGAATTACCTCAAATTTTGGAGCAAGAGGGAATTACCTCTGTCAAAGTCTTTATGGCTTATGCTAAAGAGTTCCAAGCAACAGATCGAACACTTTTTAAAGCCTTTAAAATTGCCAAAGATCTTGGAGCATTGGTGATGGCCCATTGTGAAAATGGTTCTGTAATTGATGAACTAGTCGAGGAAGCTAGACGTGCAGGGCATAAGGAACCGATTTATCATGCTTTAACTCGTCCAGCCGAATTAGAGGGCGAGGCAACAAAACGTGCTATCGAATTAGCTCATATAGCTGGAGCAAAGCTGTATGTTGTGCATGTAACATGTAAAGAAGCGGTGGATGAAATTATTGCTGCTCGTGAAAAAGGCTATGACGTCTATGGTGAAACGTGTCCACCCTATTTAACACTTGATCAATCAGCTCTTGCTCAGCCAGGCTTTGAAGGAGCCAAGTATGTTTGGTCACCACCTCTTCGCCCCAAATATCATCAAGAACATTTATGGAATGCCTTAAAGGCGAAACAGCTTCAGACAATTGGCTCTGACCAATGTTCCTTTAGCTTTAAGGGCAAAAAGCAGCTAGGCTTAAATGATTTCTCGAAAATTCCAAATGGTGGGCCATTTATAGAAGATCGCTTCAGTATTTTATATTCTGAAGGGGTCGCAAAAGGTAGAATTTCTATACATGAATTTGTCGATATGATTTCAACAAGCGCTGCAAAAATATTTGGTTTATTCCCGCAAAAGGGAACAATCGCCATCGGCTCTGATGCAGATATCGTTATTTTTGATCCAGAGGCGAAACGCCAAATTTCGGCTAAAACACACCATATGAACGTCGACTATAACCCATATGAGGGATGGGAAGTGACTGGTGAGCCAGTAAGCGTGCTAGTACGAGGGGAATATGTCATTAAAAATAAAGAATTTGTAGGTGTACTGGGGAGCGGACAATATATTAAACGTCCATTAAAATCAGTAGCTGCGGAAGCCTTAAATATCTAGCTTCCTTCAGTATAGGACCGATTGTTTTGGCTGGAGAACAAAACAATCGGTCTAGTAATTGGTGTACGGAAAAAATGAACACATGAGGGGGATGTGGAATGGTTCCGATTCAAGAAAATGCGATGACCATGCAGCTTAGACGTAATTTTGTGGAATTAAAAAACAAGATGACAAAGAATGAGGCTATTGAGGAAGCCAATCGTTGTCTCTATTGCTATGATGCACCATGTATTAAAGCTTGTCCGACTAGTATTCAAATCCCTAATTTCATAAAAAAAATTGCATCCGGTAATATGAAGGGTTCTGCTACGACTATATTAGAAGCAAATCCTATTGGTGCAAGCTGTGCAAGGGTTTGTCCAACGGAGGAACTATGCGAAGGGGCGTGTGTCTTAAATTCTTCAACAAAGCCAATTAAAATTGGTGAGTTACAGCGTTTTGCCACGGATTGGGCAATGGAAACGAATGCTCAGCTATTTAAACCAGGACAAAGTAATGGACAGAAAGTAGCCATCATTGGTGCGGGTCCTGCTGGTTTATCGGCGGCACGTGAGCTCAGTCGTTTTGGCTATCAAGTAACTATCTATGAAGCTGAAGCGAAGGCTGGTGGCTTAGGTAGTTATGGTATTGTAGCATTCCGATTACCAAACGATGTTGTGGATTGGGAAGTGGAGCAAATTGAACAGCTTGGTGTGGATATTCAAACAAATACCACAGTTGGTGTTGATATTGCTGCGGAAGAAATCTTGGCGCAATATGACAGTGTTATTTTAGCTGTCGGTATGGGCGCTGTGCCAAATCTGGGCATCGAAGGTGAAGATTTAGATGGTGTCCATGATGCTATTGAATTTGTAAGAAAAACAAAAATGGGACCGCTTACAAATGACATCATAGGGAAACATGTAGCTGTTATTGGTGCTGGAAATACAGCCATCGATGGTGCTACAAGTGCAGTGCGTTTAGGTGCAGACAATGTTCAAATTCTTTATCGAAGAACGCAAAAAGAAATGACAGCCTATAAATTTGAATATGAATTTGCCAAGCAGGATGGTGTGGAATTTAAATGGTTGACAGCACCAAAGAAAATTATTGGCAATGAAGCAGGCCATGTGACAGGCATTGAATGTGTGAAAATGAAGCTTGGTGAGGCAGGACCTGATGGTCGTCAAAGACCAGAGGAAGTGAAGGACTCTAATTTTATCATTGAAGTAGATGCTGTCATTAAAGCTATTGGGCAAACTCGTTTTGTTTCATTAATTGAAGCCTTCGGTTTAGCGCATACAAATGGGGTCGTCGATATAGATGAGACGACAATGCAAACGTCCAATGACAAAGTATTTGCCTGTGGAGATGTTGTCTTTGGCAATGGGCAGGGTGAAGCGATGGTGGTGACCGCTGTACAGCAAGGAAAAGATGCAGCATACAAGATTCATGAACGTTTAAGAAAACCAAGTGAGATTGCATAAAGGGGGAACTTACATGGCAGACTTACGCATTAACTTAGCGGGCATCCAATCGCCGAATCCATTTTGGTTAGCATCTGCACCGCCAACGAATTCAGGTTATCAAGTACAACGCGCATTTGAAGCAGGTTGGGGTGGTGCAGTGTGGAAAACATTAGGGGAGCCAATTTTAAATGTATCCTCCCGTTTTGCGGCTGTTAGCTATAATGGCCAGCGTGTAGCAGGCTTCAACAATATTGAATTGATTACGGATCGACCGTTAGAAGTAAATTTACAAGAAATTTATGAGACAAAAAAGAAATTTCCTAATCACGCGATTATTGCCTCTTTAATGGTGGAGCCAAAGCAAGAAAAGTGGCATGAAATTGTGAAACGCGTAGAAGATGTGGGGGTTGATGGACTTGAGCTTAATTTTGGTTGTCCACATGGGATGGCAGAACGAGGCATGGGTTCTGCCTCTGGTCAAGTCCCTGAATTGGTGGAAAAGCAAACGTACTGGGTAAAGGAAGCGGCACGTACACCTGTAATTGTGAAACTAACACCAAACATTACAGATATTACAGTTACGGCAGAAGCGGCTACAAAAGGTGGAGCAGATGCAGTAAGTATGATTAATACGATTAATAGTTTAGCCGGTGTAGATTTAAATACTTGGAACACAGTCCCTCATGTTGCTGGTAAAGGAGCACATGGTGGTTATTGTGGTCCAGCTGTTAAGCCGATTGCGCTCAACATGGTTGCAGAATGTGCCCGTAATCCATTAGTCAATGTGCCGATTTCGGGCATTGGGGGAATTTCTAATTGGCAGGATGCGGCAGAATTTATTTTAATGGGTGCAACGGGCGTGCAAGTTTGTACGGCAGCGATGCACCATGGCTTTAGTATTGTGGAAGATATGATTGATGGGCTGAACAATTATTTAGACGACAAGGGTCTGGCTTCAGTTATGGATTTAGTGGGTCGCTCCGTTTCAAGATATTCAAACTGGGGTGATTTAGACTTAAATTATAAAATTGTCGCAGAAATTAATAATGATACTTGTATTAATTGTAACAAGTGTCATATCGCTTGCGAAGATACATCACATCAATGTATTGACCTCTATACAGAGGATGGTCGTCCAATGTTAAAAGTTCGTGAAGAAGACTGTGTAGGCTGTAATCTATGCTCTATTGTTTGTCCAGTAGATGGCGCCATTGCGATGGTTGAACGTAAATCAACCGTTCCACCAATGACATGGAATGAACGCCAATCGCTCATTAGTAGTCTCTCAAAATAAAGACCTATCATCTTTATTCAGTAGTAGACATCTATATTGGTGAGCTTTAGCCTTTCGAACACCAGCTGAATGAAGATAAAAAAGAATAAAATCGAAATTCCACCTTCTTTCATCAGTTGCGGTGAAGGAAGGAAAAACTTCAAGTAAGTTGTCACGGAAATTAGAGAAAAAGGAGAGAAACATTATGGAACGTGAAGGGAATTATTTAAAATCCCCAGATTTACTTCCAGTGACACATCAACAAAGAAATATTGGAACATTTGGTTTTGCGGTGATTTGGATAGGAATGGCGATTGTTTTAGCGGCTTTTGCAATTGGTGGTTCTGCAATTATCAATTTATCCTTACCAATGGTTATTTTAGCTACGTTGGTAGGCTCTTGTTTAATCGGTGTTTTTATGACGTTAATTGGTGATATAGGTATTGAACATGGATTATCTTTCCCTGTTTATATGCGTGCACCATTTGGCACATTTGGCACCCATATTCCTTCCCTAGTGCGAGGCATAACAGCTGCATGTTGGTTTGGTCTTAATACGTATTTTGGTGCGTTAGCGATTAACGGCATTTTAAATTTATTGTTTGATTTTGATAATTGGTTTATTTGTTTCCTTGTATTTGCGGCACTTCAGTTATTTAATACATCACTCGGCATTAAGTCTATTGAGCGCTTCGCTGATTTAGCAGCGCCTGTCATTATTTTGATTTCTTGTTGGATGTATTACACACTCGCTGATACGGCAACAACCCAAGGGAAAAATATTTGGACGTGGGTGGAAACTCCAACAACAGGGCTTGCTGCCTTTACAGCATTTATGGTGGTGGTCATGGCAAATATGGGCTTTTGGTCAACGTTGGCTGCTGATATGCCATCATTATCTCGATTTTTTAAGGCACCAAAAAATGAACGGAACTGGTTCAAACGGAATAAAACACAGCTCGTGGGTTCATTAATTGTCATGCCTATTACCAACACGTTTATTGTAACTATTGGTGCCATTTGTTATATGGCTGTAGCGTCGGCTGATCCAATCAATGCTTTACAGCAAAGTGCAAGTGGTTTTATTTTAGGTATCCTATTGCTCATGATTGTGTTAGCACAATGGTCAACAAATACTTCTGCCAATGTTGTACCAGCAGCTACTATTTTCTCCAATATTGGTGGACCAAAAGTACCGTTTTGGGTAGGGGTTGTCATCGCGGGCATCATTGGTATTCTTGCACAGCCATGGAGCCTTTTTGATGTGATGGTCAATGTTCTATTAATTATTGGTGGAATATTAACGGCGATTGTGGGCATTTTATTTGCTGATTATTACCTCATTCGTAAACGTCGCGTACATGTCAAAGAACTCTATGAATTAAACGGGCAATTTAAATATTATAAGGGTTTTAATATCGCTGGGTTAGTGGCCTGGGTAATCGGTGGTGCTACCGCCAATATTTTTTCAACCTACTCTTCTTTAGTAGGGTTCTTTGTAGGAGCTATTGTTTATTATGTATTAGCAAAGTATTGGTGGTTTAAAAAGTATCCACAAGCGGAGCTAGAAGATCCAAGTGATGCGAAGTATTTAGGCATTACTGTAGGGCATAATTTGGATGAAATATTTGGCCAACAAGTACCTGCACCACAGTCAGACCAAGAGGAAAAAGAACTTGTGGAGCAACCAGATCCTCTGTTAGAAATGAAGGGTGCCGAATAAGCGAGACTACATCAAGACATTTTCAAAAGAAGGTGAGGTGATGGCATGTCTGAATTCCAACAAAGTACAGAGGAAATCCAAAAAGTGGATCATTATTTAGATAGTGGCTTTAAAATCAAATATGTCTATGAAAATTTAAGTGGGATGTTTGTTGAATTTGCTCGTCAGGAAGAAGTGGCATTGGTGCAAATTCTAACTGCTGAAGCTCGAAAATATTTCACTGCAAAATTACAGGAACAAACATTACTACAATAACGAAGTAACCTCTATTCCATTTGCCGAATGTGGAATAGAGGTTTTTATGTTTGAGTTTTTAAGAAGAAGTTTAGCTAAACAAAGGTGCGATAAACATCTAGGTCAATGGAGGAAGTGACAAATAATGCGAAAATAAGTGAAAGATCAATTTATCATGTTTAAGCAAAAAGGTGTCTCTACGGCTATAAGAGACACCTTGTACTTATCATTTATTCATTTTACTATGCTTTTGACCATAGACCATATACACAATGAAGCCGATGATGAACCAAATCCCACATGCAATCCATGTAAGGACGGAAAGCTGTGAAATTAAAAATAGACATAATAAGAATGATAAAATCGGTAGTACTGGGAAAAATGGAACTTTAAAGCCCCCAGATGGTATATTTTTATGTTTACGCAAAAACACAACACCGATGGATACGATCGTAAATGCCACTAAGGTACCCATATTTACTAATTCGGCAAGCTTAGAAAGTGGCACAAAGCCTGCACAAAAGGCTACTAGTAATGCAAACATCCATGTGTTTTTCACTGGTGTTTTAAATTTGGGGCTTAGTTCAGCCATGCTTTTTGGAAGTAAACCGTCACGTCCTAAGGCAAACAGTAGACGTGTTCCTCCATAAGACATAACTAATATAACCGTCATCATTCCTACAACTGCACCAAGAGAGATAATTCCTGCAATCCAATCTTGATGGACAAGCTGCATAACATAGCTTACTGGGTCACTTACATTTAAATCCTGATAGGGAACGATACCCGTTAATACCATTGAAACAGCAACATAAAGCACCGTACAAATAAGTAATGAACCAATGATGCCGATGGGCATATTACGTTGTGGATTCTTTACTTCCTCAGCAGCTGAAGATACAGCATCAAATCCTAAATAAGCAAAAAACACAAGTGCCGCACCACTGAAGACACCGTTTATGCCAAATGGTAAGAAGGGTTCCCAATTAGTAGGCTTTACATAAAATACCCCTACGCCAATGAATAGTAATATTACAGCAACCTTTAAGAAAACCATCCATGAATTGAATCTTGTGGATTCTTTAATACCTAGCGTTAATAAAAATGCTGTAGCAAAAATAATAAAGATCGCTGGTACATTGATATATGTGCCAGAAGCAGGGTTAAATGCTCCTGAAATAGCTGAAGGTAGAACAATATGAAAGCCAGCAAGGAGTGAGTTTAAATAAGATGACCACCCTGTCGCAACTGCGGCAACGGCCAGCCCATATTCCAAAAGCAAAGCCCATCCTACTAACCATGCGATAACCTCTCCAAAGACAATATAGCCATACGTATAGGCACTCCCAGTTACGGGTACGCTTGATGCAAATTCGGAATAACACATGCCTGCGAAAGCACAGACAATTGCTGCGATGATAAAGGAAAAAACAATCCCAGGTCCTGCATGTGTTGCTGCCACTGTACCTGGCAAGATGAAAATACCAGTGCCGACAATGGCACCGACACCTAATAATATAAGATCAAAGGCTCCTAAAGTTTTCTTTAGTTGAATAGTCCCTTTGTTTTGTAATAAATCTTCAATTTTCTTTCTTCTAAATAATATTTTACTCACAAACATTCCTCTTTTTCTTAGAAATATATAAAAATGTTATACTTTTTTGATAATTTGGTCAATTGTAATATTTAGAAATTTTTGAACTAAAGGTGATGAGAGCACAATACAACATGCCGAAAGGTGGAGAATCTATCAAAAAATCATTATTTTTTGTTTTTCCTAAAAATACATTTGTCTTTTTTAGAAAAATTGATTATTATTTTAAAGTAAAAACATCGTAGAAAGAACAACAGGAAAAGAGGCGTTACAGAGTGGCCAATAAAGAATTAAAACGAGGATTAGAAGCACGTCATATCCAAATGATCGCACTTGGCGGGACAATTGGTGTGGGCCTATTTATGGGTTCAGCAAGTGCTATTCAATGGACCGGTCCTTCTGTACTCCTTGCCTATGGGATTGCAGGTATTTTTATATTTTTCATTATGAGGGCAATGGGTGAGATGCTTTATATGGAGCCAAGTACAGGCTCTTTTGCAACATTTGGCTATAAATATATACACCCTTTAGCAGGCTATCTAACGGCATGGAGCAACTGGTTTCAATGGGTAATTGTTGGAATGTCGGAAATTATAGCAGTGGGCACGTATATGCAATATTGGTATCCAGATTTACCAGCATGGATACCTGGTTTAATTGCGATGGTGATATTAGGCGTAGCAAACTTTATCTCGGTTAAATCGTTTGGAGAATTTGAATTTTGGTTTGCTATGATTAAAATCGTAACGATTATTTTGATGATTATTGCAGGGGTTGGACTGATCTTCTTTGGATTTGGTAATGATGGTATCGCGATTGGTTTATCAAATTTATGGAGTCATGGTGGCTTCTTTACAGGCGGCTGGACAGGCTTCTTCTTTGCATTATCCTTAGTTGTTGCGGCTTACCAAGGGGTAGAGCTTATTGGGATTACAGCAGGAGAAGCAAAAGATCCGCAAAAAACGATTACGAATGCCATTCAAAGTATTATTTGGCGCATTTTAATTTTCTATATCGGTGCTATTTTTGTGATTGTCACGGTGTACCCTTGGGATGAGTTAGGCACAATTGGTAGTCCTTTTGTTGCGACATTTGCCAAGGTTGGTATTACCGCTGCAGCAGGTATTATTAATTTTGTTGTCATTACAGCTGCTATGTCAGGCTGTAACAGTGGTATATATAGTGCGGGCCGTATGTTATATACACTGGCGATGAATGGGCAAGCACCAAAATTTTTCGCCAAGCTTTCTAAAAATGGCGTACCTTTATTTGGTACAGCTGGCGTGTTGATTGGCTTAGTGATTGGAGTTATCTTAAGCTATATTGCACCAAAGAATTTATTTGTCTATGTGTATAGTGCGAGTGTTTTACCAGGAATGATTCCGTGGTTTATTATATTAATTAGTCAAATGAACTTTAGAAAAGTAAAAGGTGAACAATTAGCGAATCACCCTTTCAAAATGCCATTTGCGCCGATTACGAATTATTTAACGATAATCTTTTTAATCATGGTGCTAGTAGGCATGTGGATTAATGACGATACTCGTATATCATTAATTGTAGGGATTGTTTTTTTAGTAGTAGTAACCATCAGTTATTATGCATTTGGTATTGGTAAAAATCGATACAGTACGGATCAAGGCGAATAACAAAAAAGGATGCTTCTCTCAAAAGAGGGGCATCCTTTTTTATGCCTATTTTTGCTAGCACATTTTTTACATAATCATTCACAAAAGTGCCAAACTACTAAAAAACCTACATGTGGACTGGTATTCATCGGAATAAAAGGGGCTGAACGGAATGCATGAGATGCCGGAACAGATTGTTGCTAAATTAAAGAAGGAAATCAACGATGTAGATGATGTCAAACTAAATATGATTGCAACAGAAGAAGGGGATGTTACCCTTATTTATTTTTCCTCGCTTATAGAAAAAATGACCTTACAAACAATGGTTTCTATTCCGTTAACCAATAATATAAAACAAATTCATCAAATGGCCCAATATGTGGACCCTAAGGATGTACAGGGAGTCATTAAAAGGTTAAATACTGGGCAAACGCTGCTATTTTTTCATGAAACCAATGCACTTTTAAGTATGGATACGTATAGTGCTCCCACAAGAGCCATTACAAATACTGAAACGGAATCAACCGTTATAGGGCCTCAGGATGCATTTACAGAATCATTGGAAACCAACATTTCTCTAGTGAGAAGACGAATTCAAAGTGCTCAGCTGAAAAATGAAAATCGTATTGTTGGTTCTGAAGCTAATATTAAAATTTCCATTATGTATATGGATAATATTGTGAACCACAAAAACTTAGACGATCTCAGAAATCGTATCGATCAAGTGGAATTCCCACTATTTACGGATATTTCAGTGTTGAAGCAATTAATTGAGGATAATCCGTTATCACCATTTCCTCAATATTATATGACGGTACGTCCCGATAGTATTTGTCGCTACCTCATTGACGGCAGGATTGTCATGTTTATGGATAATAGCCAATTAGCGATTGTCTGTCCTACCTCTTTTTTTGAAATGTTCGTGTCGATTGAGGATTATTATAACCGATGGACAACAGCCTCATTACTAAGGATGCTACGCTTTTTTGGTTTTTTCTTAACCATCATGATTACACCCATGTATATATCAGCTTTAACTTTTCATCCAGAAATATTACCATATGAGCTATTGTTAAATCTTCAAGAATCGAGAAGTAAGGTGCCTTTTCCACCTCTCATTGAAGTGTTATTTATCGAGCTTATTGTTGAGGTATTACGGGAAGCGGGTTCTCGAATGCCTGCCAAAGTCGGACAAACGATTGGTATCGTAGGAGGTATTGTTATTGGGACTGCGGCTGTGCAGGCAGGGTTGCTTAGTAATATTCTCATTGTGTTGGTGGCCACTTCTGCACTATTATCTTTCCTACCACCGATTTTCTTAATGAGTAATACCAGTCGATTTGTGCGTTATATTTTCATTTTATCTGCAGGGTTATTTGGTCTATTTGGGCAAATGCTAGCCTTTGCATGGTTAATTCATCATTTGCTAAGTCTAAAATCATTAGGGACACATTATATGACGCCAGGCATACCGAGAAAACCAACAGATTTGTTAGATAATGTAATCAGATTTCCTATAAACTATTTAACGAAAAAGTCGGGTATTTCGAGAACTCAGGAAAAAACGACAGAGGAGAAATGAGGTAAAAGACTTGGGCTCAGCTAACTTAAAGATGTTAAATCGCTATCATGTCATATTTTTGGCCCAGAGTATTATGCTTGGGACCGGAATACTTTCATTGCCGCAAAAATTAAGTGCTATGGGTTATACCGAGTGGTTTATGCCTATATTATTCGGTATTGTCGCTACTTTAACTCTTTGGCCTATAGTTTGGCTTTGCTCTAAATACCCGAATGAACATTTATTTCGTATCAATGAAATTCTTTTGGGAAAAGTCTTAGGGAAAGTCTTCAACTCTTTATTTGTTATTCAATTTATTATCTTTAGTGCAGGTATTATTAGTAATTATATGCACCTTATACAAAGTACAGCGTTACCAGAGCAAACCATCACATTGCCTGTTCTTTGCTTCTTACTTTTACTGATTTATATTGTTAGTGGGGGCATCAAATCCATTGCCAGATTTTGCATGATGAGTTTTTTTATTACGATAGGTATGTTCTACTTTACACGTTGGGCTATTGAAAAGGGGGAGGTAAGTCATTTACTTCCTTTATTAAATTTTAGTGGGAAAGAATTTTTTAATGCGTTTAAAGAAGGGTATCTGTCAATCCTTGGCTATGAATTAATTGTGTTTTACTTTCCATATATAATTGATCAAAAAAAAGCCTTTCGTCATTCATTAATTGGCATTTGGATTAGTATTTTTCTATGTTTTTTTACGACAGTTGTAAGTGTCATCTATTATTCTGAATGGCAGTTGAAAAATGTAGAGTTTTCCGTATTGAATCTATTTAAAGCAGGCGAGTTTACCTTTGTGGAACGAATCGATATTATCGGTATAACATTATGGGTATTTTTAATATTATCCACGGTCACCGCCTATGTATGGTGTGCCAAATTAGGTGTAGATTCCCTTTTTAAAAAGAAAAACAAATATGAATTATATGTGATTGCAGCGATCATTTTTTTGATTATCAGAATGCCATTTTCTCGTGAGTTCCAAGATAAACTTTTTACAGCAAGTAATTATATTGGTTATATGCTCATTATTTGGCCAATCTTCTTAAGCATGATATACGTAGTCCGAAAAAAGAAGGTGCAGCAATGAATAGAAAACTACTAGGCATCTCCCTTTTACTCTTAGTGTTATTGGTTGGATGTTCAAGAAAAGAGCTGAAGGTACCATTAGAGGATATTGGTATGGTTGGGATAATGGCTTTTGATTATATTGATGAAAACCAAATGAAATTAACGGTAGCCATACCTCAGTATGCACTGGAGGCACAACAAAAAACACAAGTTTTCTCAGTGGCTACAGACCTTGTTTCGAACGGTATAGTAGAAATGGAAAAACTTTCGGATAAAAAAATTGTCTTTAACCAATTACGTGTAGTGCTTGTTAATGAAGATTTTGCACGAAAAGGGGAAGTACGAAAGGTCATACAGCATTTGTATAGAAATGCTGAGGTGGGCAATAAAGTGCTGATTGCTGTTGCAAAAGACAATGCAGAAGCAATTTTAAAGGGAGATTATCCGGATAAACCAAATATTAATATTTATATTAATGATTTATTGGAGCCAAGCATAAATACGGCTTTTAATCCGAATACGAATATTCATGATTTTATGTATACGATAACGAATCCTGTGACGGATACAATCATTCCTTATATAGAAAAGCGTGATGATAAGATTGAAATTAATGGTGTTGCTGTTTTTAAAGGAAATCAAATGCATGAAGTGATTAAGCCTGAGGAAGCACTGATTGTCCAAGCTTTACTAGGAAGAAAAAGTCTAGCGCCTCTCCATTTAGATTTACATGAGGGACATGGGGAAGAAAAATTGATGATTGATTTAATTGAGAGTTCTATCAAAATGCAAAGTAATAAGAGTATTAAATCGCCAAAGTTAATCATTAACCTTAAGATAAAAGGAACTTTAAGTGAATATAAAGGGGAAAGAGAGTATGAACTGAATACGGTTGAAAGCATTAGCCACTTAGAGAAAGATATTAATAAGCAGCTAGAGGTGGATATCACAAAATTTCTAGATAAACTAAAAAATATGCAGGTCGACCCTAGTGGGCTAAGTGAAAAATTTAGAATGTACTATCATGGAACGTGGACGACCAAACAAACGAGGGAAGTCATAGGCAAATTAAAAACAGAAGTACATGTTGAGACGTCGATAATTAGTACAGGTACTTTAAAATAAAAAGGACAATCCCTATGAAGTGGAAATGGATTGTCCTTTCATTTGTTTATGATTTCCGCATAATAAAGCTTAAATGCCTGCCTGCCTGTTTGTCCTGCCGGTAGGAGAAGCCATCAGGGCTAAGGAATGTACAAGTGGCATCAATTTGAATCTGCTCAGATGGGATACCAGCAAGTTCACATTGTTTTTTCACAGTTTTTTGATTATCAATATGGTATTTATTCGTTTCAGCATTAAAGTACATGAATTCATCTGCATAACCAAGGCTATGGAACTTTTCGTAGACATCTGCGTCCACTTCAAACTTTTGTTGGCTTAATGCCATGCCAATTTGAATGTGAAAATCCTCTGGTCGGCATTGTTCTACCTCCAAGAGGTGTTGAAACAGTTTGGGTGTAATTTCTTTGATAGTTCCTTGCCAACCTGAATGAATGACGCCCACTAAGCCGTTTGTAGCATTATAAAATATCACAGGGACGCAATCTGCTGTAAAACTGCATAGTAATAAATTAGGCTCAACTGTATACAGTGCATCAGTATTTTTCACTGCCGTATCCATTTGCTCGGCACCACGGCCTCTATCGGCTATTGTAACACGATGGAAGTTGGCACTATGTGTTTGTTCCGTGCAAATGAAATCTTGCAAGCCGCAGTTCAATGTTGTTGCTAAATGTTGCCGATTGTCAATGACATCATGGATATTATCGCAAACATGCAACGCCATATTATTGTGCTCTAATTCCATTGTATCCTTTAAGGTAGTGCCAGCGATAAATTGATCATTATCTACATATATTTTTGATTTCATTCAATCACCCCGCTTTACTATATAGGATTCCATGCTGAATGTATAGGTTCCTTTTCCTTGAATATTTGTTACTCTTTTCTCTTACCCTACTAGCAAACTTTTAGACATAATGAGTAGATTTCCTCACATATAGTATGGGGAATCCTATATGGAGGGAGAGCGTAAAAGTTGGCTCAACTAGATATTTTATTGATTTGCCAATTAGGCATGGGTCTTTTTTGGATCATTACATATATATTAATTATTTATAAAGGATGGAAGGATAAAAAATATGCCATGCCTATGGTTGCTATTTGTGCGAATATCGCCTGGGAGTTTATCTTTACTTTTCTTTATCCGCCAAATGACCTTCAACGAATCATTACGTTTATTTGGCTGGTATTAGATATCTTTATACTGATGCAATTTTTACGCTTTGCGCCACCAGAATTTCGAAAAGTCCTTTCTAAAAAACTATTGTATGCCTCCTTTTTGATCACATTAATTTTCAGCATGTTAATGATTTTAGGAATTGTTCATCAATTTCAGGATTTTGAAGGGAAGTACGCAGCCTTTTTCCAAAATCTCATGATGTCAGTATTATTTATCGGTCTATTGTTACGAAGAGGGAATCTGGATGGTCAATCTATGGGAATTGCTGTCTGTAAGATGATTGGCACTCTGTTTGCTGCAGTTGGTTTTTATCTATACTTCCGTACACCGTTGATTACGATTATTTCGATGGCGACCCTCTTTTATGACGGTCTCTATATACTATTAATTTATCGAATGAAGCAAAAAATATTAGTAAGATAGGAATTTATAAGTAATATTAATGATTCATTAAGTTAGTAATTTATGTTAATTACAATCGTATTGCAACTTTATGACAAGGTGGATCACGTAAAACGGCGGTAAATTGGGGATCGTCCATTCATATTGTTTGCCTGTCATACAATTGTAAAAATCCTTCCAAATATTTTGTGATGAATATAGCGCCGAAACTATTTACGATAATAGTAGAGCAAACAGGAAGGATGATTGACATGTTGAAAAAAATAAAAAATGCAGCACTTGCTTCAGTTATTGCAGCTTCATTATTAGTACCAGTAGGGGCAATGGCGGCTGAATCCTATACAGTCTCATCTGGTGACACGCTTTGGAAAATCGCATTAAAAACAGAAACGGGTGTACAAGAATTAATTGATGCAAATCCACAGCTTGCAAATCCAAATCAAATTAATCCTGGACAAAAAATAAATGTCCCTGTAAAGGAACAAGCAAGTGTTGAACAAGAAGTTGTTAAACTTGTAAATGCAGAACGTGCTAAAGCAGGTCTTGCGGCATTACAAGAAGATTGGGAGTTATCAAGAGTAGCCAACTACAAGTCTCAAGATATGCATGATAAAAAATACTTTGACCATACAAGCCCAACGTATGGTACGCCATTTACAATGATGAAAAACTTTGGTATTTCTTATCAATCAGCTGGTGAAAATATTGCCATGGGTCAACGCTCAGCACAGGAAGTCGTTACGGCTTGGATGAACAGTGACGGACACCGTGCCAATATTCTCAACAAAAACTACACACATATCGGTATAGGGTATGTAGCGGATGGCAACTACTGGACACAAATGTTTATACAAAAATAAAAAAAGAACTGCCCAAACTCAGTAATGACTGAAGGGGGCAGTTCTTTTCCTTTAGAACCATCAATCCGTTTGTTTGCTAAGCCACTCATATGCGGATGGTGTCAAATAATGTGTCATACACTGGATGCCTTTTACTAGCTTTCTACTGAATTTTTAGGGCAATGGCTTTAGCGCGTGAGTTGACTCCTAGCTTACTGTAAATTGTGGATAAATAAACACGAACAGTTCCTTCTGATAAATGCAACAACTTAGCTATTTCACGATTTGTTTTACCATCTACTAGCAAATCATAAATATCTTTTTCTCGTTGTGTCAGCATTTCTGGAGCTCTTACATTGAATGATGTACCTTCTTTCAGATAGTTAAAATAAACGGTCGGTAAGGTTTCCCACCTTTGAGGAAGTTGTTCGAAATAAATTTTTAATAACGGTTCTAAATCTTTTTCATCTAAAAATGTTCGAACATAATAGAAGGGTGCTGCTAGTTCGAATGCTTCGTGTAAAGTTTCTAAGGCAAGTTCTTGCTGACCTAAACGGTACTGACAAATTGCTTCAAGTATTGAGGCTTCAATAATTGTGGCAATCTGTTCTTCCTGTTGCGCCTTCATTTTTACTTGAATCAGGCTCGTTAAGGCTTCGTTAGGCATTTCCTTCAGTAATAATAAACGGGCGTGCACCAAGAGCCAAAAGGGTTGTGTTGTTTTGGTAGACTGTAAGATTAAGTCAGCCTGCTGACTATCGCCAGCCATAATATGACAGTAGGCTTGCATAATGTGTATAGATGTTCGCCAATGCTTTTCAGTCACATCTTCTAAAAGCTGTGTCAACATGGCAAGGGCTGAACCCATCTGATTTTGCTGTATATAGATTTTTGCTTTCAGAAGATACATTGGGATTAATAATCCGGGATCTTGTAATTGATGACCTAGCTTGAGCGCCATTTCAAGCTCTTTATGGGTAAAGATTAATAGATTGCGTTCATATAAAGATTCAGCAGAAACCCCATAGGTAAATGCAGTAACATTGGCCGTTTGTAAAGATGTTTCTCGAAATAGCTCACTAATGATTGTCCCTTGTTCTAATGTTTGAAGTTTTCCCTTTGAACCAATGCTTGTCCGTAAAAGTTTATATTCAAAAATATTATAGGGAATAGGAACTAAATCCCATCGTGAAGGCATTGGTCCTTTTGCGAGTTGTTTTCGCATAATTTCTTCAACTAACTGTAAATCTCCACCAGAGGCCACGATTGCTAAAGCTTTTGCACTTTCATAGATATAGGTCATGGCTGCATGTTCCTCTTGCTCCATCCACTGTTCTGTCAGTTGTCGCATTTCAAGTTCTTGCATAAGGGATGAAGCAGTTTCAACTGCCATGGTTGAAATCGATGTCAGAAAGCCAATAATTAGCATTTCGTAAGAGACAGTATATTGGGCACGACGAAGCTGATGCAACCATCGCATAAACGTTGCCGTCTGACCTGATAAATAAAGTTGAACAAGGTGATCAGTTATCCATGGAGCCGCTTGATCATATTGTCCATGTTCAAGTGCTAGTTCAATGGCAGAGATATAATCCCCTTGGTTATAAATGAATTGGGACGTTTCTAGAACAAGATTATGAATTTCTTGTTTCGAAAATTGTCTAGTTAATTCCATTTGTAAAGCTTCAGCTAATAAATGATGGTAACGGAAAATGGGCTGTTTGGATCGCAGTCGAATCGTAAAAAGACCCTTTGCTTCTAAATTTTCCAATTGTTCAAGACTATTCTTTTGCTTTGTCAATTGGTCACAAATAGCAGGATCCAGCTCATGTAATAGGGAAGTACGCAGCAAGAATTCCTGTGTTTCAGATGGTAGTTTATGAATAATTTCTTGCCATAGAAATTCAGAAATAAAGGGCTGTGCCGTCTCTTCAAATGCATCTATTTCATGTTCATTGGCCAAGCTTGTTAACAATAACCCAGCTGCCCAACCTTCTGTTTTGTCCAAAATAGTTTGTAATTGTTGGTGGTTTAATGTAGCTAAATGCTTGCTGGAAAAAAACCGCTTCACCTCTTGTAAAGTAAAACGTAAATGTCCAGAATGAATTTCATGTGTCCATTGCTTAACGCGCCATTTAGCTACTGGTAGTGAAGGGACGGAACGAGTAGATACATAAATATGTCCGTGACAAGGTAAATATTCTACGAATTGTGTCATGAGTTGATGAATCACTGGATTTTCTATTACATGATAATCATCTAGTACAATCGCTATTGGCTGTTCCATTGCATTCATTTCTTCTAATAAAGAATAGATAAAAAATTCAAGTGTTGCAGGGTCCTGTGAGTTAAGGAGCGGTGCAAGAATCTGATCTATTTGACTTTGAGACGCCCTAGCAATGGCGTGTAAAACATATGTCCAATAACGTATAGGGTCATTATCAGCAGCATCTAGTGAAACCCATGCAGTAGCCTCTTTCTTATATTTAAGCCAACTACTAAGGGTACTGGTCTTTCCATAACCTGCTGGAGCACGTAAAATGGTTAGTTTGACATGTATATGTTGATCGAATAAATCGAATAATTGTGTTCGTTCTATTAGGGTGGGTGAATGGTCTGGCATTGTTATTTTAGAAGATAATAATGTTTGAGGCATCTTAACTTCCTCCTTTAGTTCAGAAAAGTTCCATAATTTTCTTTCATTGTACTAAACTATTATCATTTTTTCGTATGTTAATAGTCCTATCATTACCATTTTTCAGTATCATTTTGGTGTATAAATGTAATTGTGGTGGATATTCAAAACTGAGTCAATGGTTCTTCCTCTTTTATCATATCCAATTCAGCATACTGCTTTCTTCCCACACGCATAAAAATTTCGTGGACAAGGAATCTAATGATGCTTGGAAACTAATTTAAAAAACCAATCTGCACTTTTCGGAACTAGTTAGATTAGGTGAATGCACAAGAAACCGATTTCTGTGGGCATATAGTAGCCATATATGTCAGGAAGGATGTTCAGTGTGGGAAAAGAACAAAAATTTTTTAGGATAAAGTTTAAGTCAAATCCAGGTTGTCATTGTCATTGTTGTGGTTTTTGTTGTCCTTGTCGTTGTAAGCCTCCTTTTTTACCTGTACCACCAAGTTGTAACTATCTCGTATATGTGACAGACGCTGGACAGTTAGCGACCCCTGATAATAGAGTATCAGTGATTGATACAGCAACCAATACGATAGTCGCTACCATTCCAGTAGGAACAGCCCCACTAGAAGTAGCGATTACACCAAATGGTGCATTTGGTTATGTTCCAGCGCTCTTCTCCGATAATGTCACAGTTTTTAATACTGAAACAAATATGGTAGTCACTACAATTCCCGTAGGAGATGAGCCTCTTGGTATAGCGATTTCACCAAATGGAGCCTTTGCTTATGTCTCAAATCATGGACCTGCAGCTAACTCTGTATCTGTCATAGATACAGCGACAAATACCGTAACTGCTACTATTCCAGTCGGGCTCCAGCCTCAAGGTATTGCTTTTACACCGAATAGTGCGTTTGCTTACGTGGCAAATGAAAATTCAGGTAGTGTATCTGTTATAAATACAGCTACCAATACTGTGGTTGCTACCATCCCTGTTGGAATTCGCCCAAGGTCAATTGTTTTCACACCAAGTGGACAATTTGCTTACGTTACAAATGAAAATAGCAATAATGTATCTGTCATTAATGTTGCAACAAATACAGTAGTTGATACAATCTTTGTGGGAACAGGCCCAGTAGGAACAGCCATAACACCCGATGGAACACTTTTGTACATTGTCAATAAAGGTAGTAATACTGTATCTGTCATCAGTACAGCGACAAATACGGTGATAGCTACAATCCCTGTAGGATCTTCTCCTGACCAAGTAACCATCTTGCCGAATGGAACTTTTGCATATGTCACAAATCAAACTGACAATACGGTGTCTGTCATAGATATAGCAACCAATATGGTAGTGGATACAATCCCAGGATTTAATGGGCCAACTGGTATAGATACAGGGGTAATTTGCCAATAAAAGTTAAAACGATTTGATTTCATCATCCGATGTCTGTGTGGCTCAAGGATTTCAAACAAAATAACCACTAGTAATCTATGGAAGGATGCGCTATTTGAACCAAATTGAGGTGGTAAAAGAACAATAATGGGAAAAGTACGTTCTGACAGAATTTTGGGATAGCGGTCAATTACTTCTAAAATGTATTAGTACCCAAGCTATCCCAGCGTTACATAATAAACTTATCAAATGTGGTCTTCCCTTGTTTGTTTTTATTTCAAGTAGACGTGAATGAAGTTTCATTATTTCGGACAAATAAATATCTACAAAAACCACACACTATTAACAATATGCGAATAAGATGTCTCTGTAGTATGACCATAGAGGTAGGTGTTTATTGTTGAAAAAGAAGTGGATGGCAGCGTTTTGTATTTTCTGTATGATTGGACTAGTAGGTTGTCAAAACAATTCGACCTATGACCAAAGACTAGAGCAAGAAAATCAACAATTAAAGCAGCAAATCGAAGAACTTCAAAAGCCCGTTAACTATGAGCAAGCCCCACAAAACGAGCCGGCTATAGTAGAGATTGTAGATCCTACGACCAAGAAGATTATTGAAACTATTTCACCAAAGGATAGTGGCTATGAGACTAATCTGCCAGCCTATCAACAGCATATCGAGCAAATCGCAAAGGAATTAGCAAGAGGGACGGAAGCAACAGAAGGCTATGACCAACGGATGATGCTCGATCGATTGGATGAAGAAGGAAAAATCATTAAGGGAAGACCACAAATGATTTTAAAAGAAAGTGAACTAGTGGAGAGAATTTTAGAAGCCTCAACGACTGGTGGTCAAGTAGAAGTGCCACTTTATATTACTCAAAGTGGTTATTCATTTGAGGATATTCCTTATTTAGATGAGGTCGTTGTGGCATCCTATACGACTTATTTTAATAGTGCTGATGTGGGAAGAAATAAAAATATTGAGCTTTCTGCCAAGGCCATTGATAATGTCATTGTTGGCAGTGGGGACCATTTTTCGTTTAATACGATTGTAGGACCTCGAGATGAAGCTAATGGCTATCAGCCTGCACCCGAAATTATTAATAAGAAAGTTGTTATGGGGATTGGCGGGGGTATTTGTCAAACTTCTTCAACTTTGTTTAATGCAGTGGATCAAGTACCAGTTAAATATGTAGAACGTCACCACCATTCCTTGGATATTGGGTATGTACCAAAGGGAAGGGATGCGACGGTCTCTTATGGAAGTTTAGATTTTAGGTTTCAGAACACAAGTGATGTGCCATTTTTAATTCAAACTACCTATGGAAAGAATTTTTTGACTATCGAAGTTCGAACAGCTGAAAAATATGTAGAAATATTGACAAAGGGCTAATGAAGTGTAAAGACACCATAGGACGTTGGTGTCTTTTTTTAGTGTCATGATATAGTTAAATTAGAATATATTACAAAATATTTGGGGAGGGGGACAGACAAAATGCACCCAAAATTGGCGGCCGTAATAGAGGCAATGGATTTATACCAAGCAACATACCCTGAAGATGCTTGTGTCATAGTGGCAGATACCGAAAAAGTTCTTGCTTATAAACCTGGGAAGCATGTTGACTTAAAAGTAGGTGTTGGGGAACCGGTACATAAATATCGAAGAACGGCAACAGAAATCGCGTTGAGTACAGGGCGATTTGTTAAAGAGGAACGAGGAGCAGAGGGGTTTGGTATGGCGTATATCGCCTCCGCGCAGCCTATTTTTGACGGGGGCCATATCATAGGTGTATTAAGTGCCATCATATCCAATGAAAAAATGGATAATATGCGCCTATTAGCGACAGAACTTTCGAGTGCTGTTGAAGAAATGACTGCCACAAATGAAGGGTTAGCCACAGCGAGTATAGATGTTTCCAATCGCTTGGGGGAATTATCGAATTTCTCCGAATCAATGGCAGACGATATTGCACAAATTGATGTGATTGTGAATTTAGTAAAAGAGTTAGCCACGAAATCCAAAATTCTTGGCTTGAATGCGTCAATTGAAGCTGCGCGTTCGGGTGAGCACGGACGTGGTTTCGCTGTTGTTGCTTCTGAAATCCAAAAAATGTCCCAAAGTAGTACAGAAAGTGCTGATAGTATTACAAGACAATTAGAAAGCATTAAACAATCAATTGATCAGGTCAATGCTTCTGCTAATCAAATTGCTGCTTTTACCCAACAATTTGCGACGAGTATGCATGAATTAAGCGATGCTTATAAAGGGGTAAATAGTACAGCTGAAAAGCTAATGCATATTAGCGAAATCAACGTTTAAAGAACATAAAAAGGATAATAGCCATGAACTAGGCTATTATCCTGCAGTTAAATAATCTCTAAAATTTCCTCTGGTGTCGCTACCTTATACTCAGGTTCTTCTTTTTGTATAACTTCTATGGCATCATAGCCCCACTCTACCCAAATAATGGGTATACCTGCTTTCTTACAGGCTATAATATCCCTCTGTTCATCACCAATATATAACACGTCAGATGATGAAACATTCGATTCCTGTAAAAACTTTCTCATGACTTTATCCTTGCCAAAAATACGGTTAGAGCAAAGGACATCTGCTACACAGTGAATGCCATTCATTTTAAGAAATTCTAAAATATTGTCCTTTGAATTTGACGAGATAATCAAAATTTTATAACCTCTTCTATCAATCTCCAGCAATACTTCTTTCATGCCTTCGAAAAGATGCACATCGTTTAATGATTGGCGATACAGTTTATAGAATTGCGGTAAAATCATCGGCAATTTATACATCGGAAAATCAAATAATTTACTGCGTTCAGAGATCGATAATTTTTTTAATGTATCAATCTCCTTCAATTCAATGCCTTTAAATTTGTATTTTTGTGCTAGTGTATTCCATGCTGATGCAAACACAGCTGTTGAATCTGCTAGTGTTCCATCAAAATCAAAGATAATATACTTCATTGCAAAGTTACTCCTTTTTTATCTAGTTGTATTGACGTTTTATGCTTAAAAATGTTACAAGGAATGGGCGCCTGATTGTTACAAACTTCGGGGAATTATACAACAAAAATTTTAAGCTTTACGTAAACATCTTATGGTAAATATTATCAGATAATGCACCGTTTGCAATGGAAATAATGCAACAGAAAAAGATGCCTCAAAAGTATGGTGAGGCATCTCTTTTTTTGCTGTTTTATTGTATTTTTTTCAAAAAGAAAATCACCAGCACTTACAATAGCCGGAACGAAGCTTCTGGTAATTGGTGTTGTTTTGCGGAGAACTATGTAACTATTACCGCTATGTCAATGGCACCCGATACTTGCAAAGAGGTTTGCGTAATGACAATACCAAAGCATCTGTCATACATAAGTGATAGGACAGGTATTTATGAGGAGAGATGCTCTGTTTGTTCTCGTTTTCTTACTAAATAATAAGCATTGACGGAGGAAGCAATAGGAATGATGAGAGCTATGCCAATACCTGCACAAAAAATAGTTATCATCTCTGCACTAAAAACCTTAGAGTTGACGATTTCACCAATCGAATAAGATAGGTCCTTAAACCATATGAGTAGGCTTAAATAGCCTCCAAAGAATGCAAAAAATAGTGTATTTGTGTCGGTCCCTAAAATATCCCTGCCGATGCTTAGACCAGCTGCAAATAAATCTTTTCTAGTAATCAAGGGATTACGATGAAAAATTTCATGCATGGAAGATGCAATCGAAATGGCGACATCCATAATGGCACCAATTGTACTCATGATGATGACAGAGGCACTAATTTGTACAAAATTAACACCGATATAGAGGGAAAAGATACTAATTTCTTCTGTTGATTCTTCGCCAAAGCCCTGAATCATGGATTTTTTCGTGACGATTGTAATAAAAAGTAGTAAAACGACAATTGTCACCATCGTCGAAATAAACGCTGTTATGGTTTTACTATTTGTTTTATTGATAAAAAACAGGCTTATACAACTGATAACAGTACAAGCAATAAATGTAAGGATGATTGGGCTATTTTTAGGGTTTGTCATGAGAAAAATGGTCACAAAGAGCACACCAAAATTTAAAAATAATGAAAGAAAAGAGCGTAAGCCTTGCTTACCTCCAATTAATATCATTAATAAGCATAAAATGCCTGCTAATACAACGATGACATTCATTCTTTCACCCTCTTTCGATTAATGAAAAAAATAGCCGTATATTGACTAATAGGTATTGTTAGGACCACCCCAATCCCCCCTGCAAAGGCACGAGCTAACTCTAATGAAAGATTCAAGGACAACGTAAGTCCTAATGTTGAGGAATTTTTCAAATAAAGTATGATCATTGGTATGGAACCACATATGTACGCAAAGAATAAAATACTTGTAATGGTACCCATAATGTCTTTCCCGATTTCATGGCCAGATGCTTTTAAAGCTTGTAAAGAAATAGTGGAATCTTGTTCGTATAAGGCGAAAATAGAGGAAGCCATCGTAATGGAAACATCCATAACAGCCCCAAGCGAGCCAATAAATAATCCAGCCATAAAAACAGTACGGTACGGTCGTGTTAAAAATTGCATTTCCTCATAGCGTAGACCGTTTTCACCAGTTAACCACATCACAGCAGCACTAATAATGAGGGCTATCATTGTGCCTAAAAGCGTTGACACAATAGCTGCATACGTTTTTGTATTCATACCGCTTATGAGTAACAACGAAATGATGGTAAATAGTAGGACACAAACACCACTTATCATTAATAAATTTAGGCTCCCGTGTTTTACATAAAGGTCCAATGCGAATGATAAAATCAAGGCATTCACCACTAGACTAATTATGGAAAATAAACCTTGTCTTTTTCCAATAATGAGTAGAGCAAAGATAAAAATCCAAGCAATGATAACAATTGTTTGATCTCGTTTCAAATCGAGAATGGTGCCCGTTAAAGTGGACTGCATTGAATGGGTATCAATCCCGACAAAGATTTCATTGCCGACATGGTATTCTTGATCAAATGCACCAGATGCAGAATATTCATTGGTCAAATGAATCGCTTGTCCTTTATGCTGGCCATTTTTAAGGACGGCGGTAATATGCTGTGTATACAAATAATCGTCATTATCATACATATCTGTTAAAGGTTCAGATTCTGACACTGTGGCTTTAATCACTTCAGCGATGGGGCGATCATAAAACTGTTCATTATGATGAACGAAAATAATGGATATCAAGCAGCAAGCTATCAATAAGGCATAAAAAATACCTTGTTTATACGTTATGTTTCTTAAAAATTGCAAGTGAATGACCTCCAAACTGGTGGACTGAATAGTCACTTGTACAGGAACGATTTTAAGAGTGGTAAGTTCCATGATATCCTCAAATTTAACGAGTGAATTGTCAGTGTCGAAGATCTTCAAATCTAGAGAAGAAGATCAGAATAATAGAAGGACATTTGTATTCTAGAAAAATTTGTGGTAGATTAGTTGATACTATAATGTCGAAGGGAGGGCGAAGTAATGGAAACTGTCTGTGCGAAAGATTTAACCGAAGTAGAGGTAAAATCTTATAATCTTTGTGGAGATTTGCTGGCTAAGGGTGGAGTCTGCCCTTTTTTAAGCAAATTTCATATCGATACAGGGTCCGGTTGCTTTTTGCCTTCTTTATCTCAATGATTGACATCCAATGAAATAGGATGGATAGATAACCAAACGCCGGTTCCAAACGGCGTTTTTTTGTGTTTATTGTAAAATTTAACATGTCCCTTGTTTATCGGGATATTTGGTAGGTGCCGTTTTGTTACGGCACCTTTTTTGTGTTTGAAAGGAGTGAAAAGTGATGTGTAACCTTATAGGTCCATTTATTTCTTGAGCGTTCAGCTTGCTAATGGTGGATAAACTAAATAAGGAGAGTAAAAAAATGATACTTCAATTAAATGGAATTAGTAAAAGTTACTTGGGAGACCCGATTCTCTCAAAGATAACGATGAAAATGGAGCATGGGGATCGGATAGGACTTATAGGTGTAAATGGAGCAGGGAAATCAACGCTACTAAAGATAATTGCAGGGGACCTTCCTTATGATGAAGGGGAGATTTTTATGGGGAAAGGAGTCAAAATGGGCTATTTGCGACAGGACAGTGGGTTGCAGCCAGATCATACGATTTGGACTGAAATGCTAGGCGCATTTAAGCAACTGCTAGTGGTTGAAAAGGAACTTCGAGAGTTGGAAATGCAGATGAGTGAGTCTTCTTGCATAAATGACCCTGAAAAATTGGAACAAGTAATGAAGAGGTATGCAGGCAAATTAGATTGGTTTTCACAACAAGGTGGCTATGACATTGATGCGAAAATAAATAGTATTTTAAATGGTATGGGCTTTGGTGGTATCCCCAAAAACACACTTGTCCAAAAATTAAGTGGTGGACAGAAAACTAGACTGGCGCTCGCTAAAATCTTATTAGAACAGCCAGATTTGTTGCTATTAGATGAACCGACTAACCATTTAGATTTTGCGACTTTAAACTGGCTTGAAGGTTATTTACGTGGTTATCAAGGAGCCATTCTTGTTATTTCCCATGATCGTTACTTTTTAGATACTCTTGTCAATGAGATTTATGAGATTGAACGTACCCATGGCACAAAGTACCGCGGTAACTACTCTATGTATGTGGAAAGTAAGGCTAAAAATCATGTATTGCTAGAGAAAAAATATACGATGCAGCAGCAACAAACAGCTAAAATGGAGGATTATATTCAGCGGAATATTGCCATGGCCACTTCGTCTAAAAGCGCCAAAAATAAACGGAAGCAGCTTGAACGAATAGATCGTCTTGAAAAGCCGCACAAGGATCTAAAACATGCACAGATGGCATTTGCCACAGACAAGAAATCGCACAAAGAAGTGTTGAAAGTAACAGATTTAGAGATATCCTTTCAGCTAGAAGATAGCAGAAAAACATTATTGCAAGACATTCAGTTTTCCTTATACAGAGGCGATCGGGTCGCATTAATAGGACCGAATGGTGTTGGGAAATCAACCTTGATTAAAGCATTGTTAGAGGAAATTACACCGGACAACGGAGGTATTACATGGGGAAATGGTGTGACAATAGGCTACTATGATCAGGAACAAGAGACATTACATCCAAACAATACGATATTACATGAAGTTTGGAGTGCTTTTCCATCTATTGAAGAAGCAAGAGTACGTACAGTACTAGGTAATTTTTTATTTATGGGAGAAGATGTCTTTAAAAAGATAGCGTCTCTTAGCGGTGGGGAAAAAGCGCGTGTAGCCTTAGCAAAGCTTATTTTGCAAAAAGCAAATGTGCTCATTATGGACGAACCGACCAATCATCTTGATTTATTTAGCAAAGAAGTATTGGAGGAGGCCCTATTGAAGTTTGAAGGCACCTTATTATGTATTTCTCATGATCGCTATTTTCTTAATAAGATGGCAGATAAAATGTTGGAACTATCTCCAACTGGTGTGACAGCCTTTTCAGGAAATTATGATGAGTATGTTCAAAAGGTAAGCTATTAAAGGACTAAAGAGCCGCCTCTATCGCAAGAGACGGCTCTTTTTAAAAAAATTACAGGCAGAAGTATAGATAATATAATTAAATAGTGTTATTGTAAGGACTAGCTAAATAAAAGTATCCTTCGGGGTAGGGTGAAATTCCCGATCGGCGGTGATGAAGCAATTCAAAGTCCGTGAGCGCAAGCTGATTTGGTGCAAATCCAAAACCGACAGTTACAGTCTGGATGGGAGAAGGGTATAGATGCAAACTTTTTAAATTTGTATAAATTTACAAGGTTTATTTGACTATGCATTTATCACTTAACTTCCCATTCGTATTTTGGGAAGTTTTTTTGTCTTCGTTTAACATGAAGTTCAAAATACACCACCTGAAGGATGGAGATGCTTAGTAGATCTCACAGATTTAGCAATCCAAATGAATAGAAGATGTTCTTCGGGGTAGGGTGAAATTCCCAATCGGCGGTGATGAAGTTATTCAAAGTCCGTGAGCGCAAGCTGATTTGGTGCAAATCCAAAACCGACAGTTATAGTCTGGATGGGAGAAGAACAAATGAGATGATAGTCTATGGAAAAAAACAATATCCAATTAGGCTTATTTGTTGATATCTTATACTCCCAAAACCCCTTTATAAAAGGGGTTTTTCTTTTTTTGTTAGCTTAAGAAGGGAGACGGATAGAAAGTTAAAAAAGATGGAAAAATTACAGAACATAACGGTTAAAAAACCAAAAGTGATGGATAAAAACTACACAAATCAGCGGAAGTGGGTGAAGAAATGTTTACAGGAATTGTAGAGGATATTGGTACGATTAAAGCCTTGCAAAGCAATAAGAACAGTATGGAAATAACGATTCAATCATCCAAGGTTGCAGAAGATGTGGGGTTAGGGGACAGTATAGCGGTCAATGGTGTTTGTTTAACGGTGACCAAATTTACGGAACAAGAGCTTACGATGGATGTCATGCCTGAAACCATCAAAGCAACAAATTTACATCAGCTAACCGTAGGTGACCCGGTTAATTTGGAGCGTGCCATGCCTGCTAACGGGCGATTTGGTGGTCATTTTGTCGCTGGCCATGTAGATGGTGTAGGGAAAATTTTGCGAAAGCGTCCAGTAGCCAACGCAGTCTATATTGATATCGAGTTACCGGAGGAACTAACAAGCTTCTGTATTCCAAAGGGTTCTATAACGATTGATGGCACAAGCTTAACACTGTTTCAAGTTGAAACGAATCATGTCACCATTTCACTGATTCCTCATACTTACAAGGAAACGATTTTGGGCATGAAGAAGATTGGAGCTATTGTCAATATTGAGACGGATTTAGTGGGCAAATATATTTTGCACCAATTGAAAAATGGACAAGTCAAGCCCGCTATTACGAGAGATTATCTAGCACAACACGGTTTTTAAGATCACATTATGAGGAGATGACAATAGTGCTACATGCAATTGAGGATGCCATTGAGGATTTAAAACAAGGGAAAATGATCATCGTGGTGGATGATGATGATCGAGAAAATGAGGGGGATCTTCTAGCACTTGCAGAATTCATCACACCAGAAACAATTAACTTTATGGCGACTTATGGTAGAGGTCTAATTTGTACGCCGATTTCGCAGGAGCTGGCACAAAAGCTAGAGCTGCATCCAATGGTTCAGCATAATACGGATAATCACCAAACAGCATTTACCGCAAGTATCGACCATGTGGACACAACTACAGGGATTAGTGCCTTTGAACGGGCTTTCACGATACAAAAGATGATGGAGCCTCAAGCAAAAAATACTGATTTTCGTCGACCAGGACACGTTTTTCCACTAATAGCAAAGGAAAACGGTGTCTTAGAGCGAAGAGGGCATACAGAGGCGACAATTGATTTAGCCAAGCTTTGTCATAGTATTCCTGCTGGTGTAATTTGTGAAATTATGGGCGACGATGGTCACATGATGCGCTTTGAAGAATTGACAAAGTATGCAGCACATCATGGCTTAAAAATAATTTCCATTGAAGCATTAGTAGCTTATCGCAGTCAATTATTAACAACAAACAAATAACGATTTACAAAGGAGACATTCAAAATGGGTCAAACATTTGAAGCACAATTAATTGGAACGGATTTAAAAATAGCAGTAGTTGTAGGTCGATTCAATGAGTTTATTACAAGCAAATTATTAGATGGTGCAATGGATGGTTTGAAACGTCACGGTGTAGAAGACGCATCGATTGATATTGCATGGGTTCCTGGAGCTTTTGAGGTGCCTTTTATTGCGAAACAATTGGCAGAAACAAAAAAATATGATGCCATTATTGGTTTAGGAACTGTTATTCGCGGTTCTACAACACATTATGACTATGTATGTAATGAGTCGGCAAAAGGTATTGCAAATGTATCTTTAACAACGAATGTACCCGTTATTTTCGGTATTGTTACAACTGAAAATATTGAACAAGCAATTGAACGTGCAGGTACAAAATCGGGTAATAAAGGCTATGATGCAGCGATGTCTGCAATTGAGATGGCTAATCTACAAAAAATGATCGGCTAAGAACATTGTGAATAGGTTGTCACAACATTTGTTTTCTTGAATATTTTTTAAGTCCATGGGAAAAATATGCCTAAGTATATTTATTGAATGTTGCTGTTTTCAGAAATGTACTAATCTTGAGTAGGCTCAGTAGGAGATGAGAAGTATTTCAATGGAACAAATGATGAATTTGAAAATGTTGAAATCACTATTTCAACGCTCTGCTGATGTGATATTCCAACAGTATAAATTTCAGCAAAATACAGTGCATTTGATAACCTGTGATGCAATGGTAGACGATCAAATCCTTCAGACAGTTGTTGTCCAACGGGTCCAAGACTTATTTAATAGTGGTTCAGGTGAAATGTTAGAAGAACAAATCGAACAGCATCTTCACATCCCGTATTTACAAAAGGTGACAAAGAAAGAGGATATCATTACAAGAGTCTATAAAGGCCATGTTTTATTATATTTTGAAGAAGATCACTTGATTTATTCTAGTGATATTTCGAAAAGACCTAATCGTGAGCCGGGGGAAACAACGCTTGAATTAGTTGTTAAAGGGCCTAGAGATGATTTTATCGAAGATGTATTTATTAATATAGCTTTATTACGAAAACGTTTACCGACAAATTCATTTAGTGTAGAAACTTTAGAAATTGGCAAACGCTCTAAAACAACGGTAGCTGTGTTATATATGGAAGACATTGTGAACTTGAATATGTTAGAACAAATCCGATTACAATTACAAAAGATTGATACAGATATTGTTGTCAATGGAGACTTGCTAATGGAGGCAATCGAACAAACTGCTAAAGTCCTCCCCAGACATGATTATACAGGAAGACCGGATTTTGCCCTTCAAGCATTAATGAGGGGAAGAATACTAATAATGATCGATGGTGTTTCTTATGCCATGATTATACCTGCGAATATTATGCTGCTCTTTAAAACAGCTGAGGATAATGAATATCCTATCATTGTCAGTTCAATGGAACGAGTTCTTCGAATAGTAGGGATACTAATTAGTATGCTATTGCCAGGTTTTTGGCTTGCTGTGACGACTTTTCACCAAGAGCAGCTCCCTTATCTTCTTCTTGCGACGGTGGTCGAGTCAAGAACGGGATTACCATTCCCGACGATACTTGAAATAATGATGATGCTATTTATGTTTGAAATGTTCCGCGAAGCCAATTTACGTCTACCTAGTGCAATTAGTGGCTCTATCAGTGTTGTTGGAGGATTAATTATTGGAGATGCTGCGATTAAAGCTGGCGTGACGAGCCCTTCGATGATTGTCGTCATTGCGATTTCAAGTATTGCTGCATTTACACTGGTCAATCAATCCTTTGTGACAGCGATGAGCATTTTCCGGCTAATTGTCATTTTAGCATCTGCCTTTTTTGGTTTATTCGGCTTCTTTATTTCCGTATTTTTCATTATTATATACGCGGCAAATATGCGTGTCCTAGGTATGCCATATGTTAATTTTAGTGCAGATTTCGAAAAGGGTAATATTAGGAAGTCTTTGCTACGTTTATCGCCAAAGGGCTATAGTCGACGACCATCCTTCCTAAAACCACAGGATCGGACACGAACTTCTGATAACAAATCACAAAAAGATCAGGTATGATAGATACCTGATCTTTTTGTGTGACCTTCGCTTTAGAAGTTTTATGAATTTTCCCTAAGTATAGGAAATGAGACATAAAATGCGATGATTCACCTTTTTAGTTTACTTTCTTGTAAAGGATTATTAAACTAGTGTTTACGGCGTGTAATTTTAAGGATTGATAAAGTAATATTGATTTTATGTTTTAATTTATGTAGGATAAACAAGCACTGTTTGGTTTACAAGCAAAAAAATAGAGTTGATTAATATTCTAGAATATTAATAGATGAGGAAGTCCCGTGTTATATGAAAAATAGAAAAATAAAGCTAATATTAATTCTATCAACGATTTTATTATGTTTGTTTACAAGTTTAAACATCATGACATCCTATGTAAAAATTAAAAAGACAGTTGAAGAATCGATTGCAAATCAAAGTCTAGAGGCAGCCAATACCATAGCTTCTTCCATCGATACAGTTGCTTATCAGCAATTTTTGAATAATCCGCAGAAGAACGATTATTATTGGGAAGTAAGAAGTTACTTAAATGATGCAAGGATAAAGCTAGGAGCATTATTTGTTTATACATTAAAGGTAGATAATCCGAAAGTATCAAAAGCAATGGTTATGGGCCTGCCAAGTGAACTAAAAAAGGGCTTTGATATAGGTGAGGTTTGTACTGTTCCTGCCAAGGAAGTTGAAAAAGCCTATAACGGTGAAACCTATGTCACAGAGGTCATCCATGATTCTGTCCATGGCTCTTATTTATCGGTTGGCGCACCAATCAAAGATGATACAGGTAAAATAATTGGTTATCTAGGCATTGATATAGGCGCAGATACATTGAATGGCATTAAGGGAAAAGTGATTGAAGATAACCTATTTATTTTTATTTTCAATGGTGTATTTATTTTAATTGTTGCTGGTTCTTTTTTATTTTTACAAAGATGGTACCAAAAAGAGGTAGCAAAGGAAGTTGGTGCTACAGAAGACACTTATCAAGCAGAAATCAAAACATTAATTACTTCAGTGTCATCGTTACGTCATGATTTCACGAACCATATTCAAGTTTTACATGGTCTCTTACAATTAGAAAAAACAGATCAAGCAAAACAATATTTAGCATCACTATCTAAAGAAGTACAAGCGATTAAATCATTAAAATTAAATATAGATCATCCAGGTTTGTCCATATTATTACAAACGAAAAAACTAACGGCGCAAAATCATAATATTGATATGGATTTTACGATTTCACAAGGTGATTTTAATAAGATTAAAACGACAGATTTAATCAAGATTCTATCCAACTTAATTGACAATGCGATTGATGCTGCGAATGAATTACCTGAGGGACAACGTAAAATTGTAATTTGTTGTCAAGCAAATGAAGGACAGTATGAATTTAAGATTACCAATACTGGACCAAATATTGTAGATGCTAACCAAATATTTAAACAAGGGTTTTCTACGAAAAAACACGAGAATGGTAAAATTAGAGGGCAAGGGTTATTTATCGTGAGAGAAATTGTCCATAAATATCATGGTGATATTTCCATCGATTCATCGAAACATTTAGAAACGACTGCCATCGTCCATATTCCCTTCAAATAGCTAGAAAAAGCTTCCTGCAAAATGTAGGGAGCTTTTTTCTATTTGTAAGACATACATTACAGAGAATAAAGTGATAAAATGAAGGGGATGTAAAAAATGGCAAAAGATCTCCTGAATTTATTAAGAGAGGGAGGGCTCATTTTATATGCTAGACATGGGACAGCAACAGTTGGTGTAGATCAAGCAAATGGTACGTTTCAAAGTTGTCAATATCAAAGAAACTTATCAGAACAAGGACGTCAGGAGGCTGTATATTATGGCCAGATGTTACGTTATTGGCAAATTCCCGTCCTATCGCCGATCATAGCTAGTCCTTTCTGTCGAACGATTGAAACAGCTCAGTTGGCATTTCCAAATATTCAGGTACAGATTGACCCTTTTTTGTTTGAGATTTTTATGTTAGGAGGAAATCTTTCTACGGTTCAACAAAATACAATCCTAACAGCCTTTCAATCCATGGTGGAAATGAAACCGCCACAAGGAATAAATAGAGTTATCATTGGCCATAGTTTTCCAAGAGATGTAGGGCTTGGACCGATTTCGAGTATGGGCACGGTTGTTATAAAGCCCAAAGGCTTAGGTCAGGGCTATGAAATTTTGGGGAAACTGACCTTAGAGGATTTAGCAAAATTAGATACAATTTGAGAAGAGGGGAACTATGAAAATCAAAACAGTTTCACAATGTACATTAGAGGAAGTATTGAAGGCGTGGAACAAAGGCTTTGAAGGTTATTTTGTGCCAATCGACATGACGGCAGAAGTGTTTTTACAGCGACTTGTTGGGGAGGGACTGTCATCAGAGCATTCCATTGTCATTTTTGACCATGATGAACCGATTGGCATTGTGATGAACGGTTTTCGTGACATTGATGGAAGGAAAATAGCATGGAATGGGGGCACTGGCATTTCACCCGCTTATCGTGGGAAAGGCGTTTCACGATTATTAATGGAGGAAACCCTAGCCATCTATGAACGAGAAAATGTAGAAATCGCCACACTGGAAGCGATAAAAGAAAATCTAGTAGCGATTGCTTTGTATGAGAAAAACGGCTATGTGATAGCCAATCAACTACAGTTTTTAAGTGGGGAATATGAAGCGAAGGTCGAACATACAACGGCTATTCGCGCAGAAACAATTCGCCCAGAGCAGCTACAACATGTACCTTATTATCGGGGGGATGTTCCTTGGCAGTGTAGCTGGCATAGTGTTAAGCAGGGAGAAGCTAAGATTTTCTATAGCGAAACAAATGAAGTACTGGGCTACATGTTATATAAAACAGTATGGTGTAAACAGGGGGAGTTGGAGCGTGTCCTTCTTTACCAATTAGAGGTATTAAAAGATAATGTCGATTTACTGCCGCATTTCCTAGCTAGTGTGATACCCCATAAAGTCAATCTTACAGCTGTGAATTTCTTAGTTAGCAATCCAGTAACTAGCTATTTAGTAGCAAATGGACTTAAGGTGACAACAGAGCAGGTACAGATGAAAAAGCGATTCTAAACAAGGCTGTTAACCCGCTTGTGAAGGTCCTAGGGACAATATGTTGTGCAGCACACAACAAAAAGGGACACCCTTTGGTTCATGAACCAAAGGGTGTCCTTTTTATGAAGAAATAACGTGGACCTATTTATTATTTTGAGGGTCTTGGGACGTCTCAGACTTAGTGTTATCTGGATTTGCCAGAAGCTTAACCGAATTAATCGACGTGTTCGATAGCACATACTTTCCTTTTACTACAGTATATACCTTAGCAACATATTCTGTAGAGGAATTGGGTAGTCTACCAAATGCATCCAATGGTGAGCTTAGCGCTTGGCTAATAGGGGAAATCTTATTCGGATAAATTATTGTACTATTATTTGCATTGTTTATAGCATCCTCTACTCTGAAACCATCTGCTTCATCTTTAGGTAACATAAACACTCTATACTCCGTTACGTTTTGTCCATTCTTGACATCGAAGCTAATGTTAATATCAGAAAATTTATATCCTTCCCCTTTAAGTGTCACTTTCTCCACCGCTGCAGGCGCTGAAAGATCCTCTAAAGTAATGGGATTCGATGAGTAAGATAAGCTATACATTGCCTTCGAATTTTCACTACCTATGGACAGTATATATACGCGATATTCTTCGCCGTTAGTTATTAGTCTTCCATCTGTATCTCTACTAACCGCTCCCAATTTCATACTATACTGTCCTTTCATTATTTCAGTATAGTTAGAGTTAGTGACTCTAATAGCTGTATTCAGATCAAAGCCATTTGCCTTTGATGCAGGTACAACAAGAATACGGTAACTACCTATATTTGATTCATCAGAAGGTTTAGTAAATGATATATCTAAATCTCGACCATCTCCATAATCACCAATATCTTTTCCATTAACATTGCTTACCGCCTGAACAACTTTGCTTTTACTAAGTGTAATCACAGACGAAGGAGAAGATAGGGCATAGGTATTTGAAGAGTTACCATTAGCTACAGTCAGTACATAGACGCGATAGCTAGTTCCTTCCGTAATAAAATTACCACGTACGTCCCTAACCCCATCCAACGTTCTAGTTGGAGTTATATTTCCACCTTTGCTTTCTGCGATGTAATAAGTGCTACTAGTGGCTTGTGAAAGATTAAAGCCGCTGTAAGCTGTCGGTACGATTAGAATTCGATAATGATTGACATTCGATTCATCCGAAGGCTTCGTGAACGTTACCTGCACATCACGGCCATCACCAATATCATCTATATCTGCAACATTCAGATTGGTTACAGCTTGCACACTGAAGTTCTTATTTAGTGTAATCGTAGACGTCTGAGCAGTTAGCGCATTGTTTCCTAAAGAATTTCCATTCGCTACAGTCAATACATAGACACGGTAGTTAGTACCTTCTCTGATAAGATTGCCTCGTACATCCCGAGAATTTTCAGATAACGCTTGCTCATACATAGATCTTCCAGACTTGTTTACAGTCGTGTAATTGTTACTGGATACGCTATTAGCATCCGTCAGACTAAAGTTACTGTAATTTGCTGTTGGTACAACCAAAATTCGATAGTGATTAATAGTTGACTCATCCACAGCTTTATTGAAAGAGACAAGGAGGTCACGACCGTTGTTATAATCGCTCACATCGCTGGTATTGATATTTGATACAGCACCTACATTGTTGCTTAATAGCGAAATCGCATTGGATGCTGAAGATAACACGTTATTCGCAGAGTTATTCGCTACGGCCATCACAAATACACGATAGCTAACGCCATTTTGAATGGCATAACCGTCAGTATCTCTTGCTCCTGAAGAGAGTGCCTGTGTAATATTGTTGCCCGTCTTGTTCACTTGTGTGTAATAAGTGTTAGATAAACTGTTCGCTTTCGTCAATGTGAAGTTCGAAGAGTTGTTAGCTCTTACAACAAAAATCCGGTAAGAGTTAATCGTAGATTCATCGGACACTTTGTTGAAGTTCACTCTTAGATCGCGTCCATCCCCAAAGTCATTGAAATCGTCCACTTGTGTAATAATCGGAGTAGACACTGTATTTGGACTAAGTGCTACTGACGATGAAGCAGACGACAACTTATTACCAACTGCGTTCGTGTTACTCACAGACAGAACGAACGCTGTGTAAGATTCGCTATTCTTAATGAAGTCACCAGAGATATCACGTGAAGAGGAAGACAGAGTTCCTACCAACGTACTGCCATTGCTCCCCGATTTATCCACTGTTGTATAGTAGCTGCTGGATAAATTATTCGCAGTAGTAAGACTAAAGTTGTTAGCATCCTTGCTCTTTACGATAAACACACGGTAATTGGAAATATTGTTATCATTCTGCGGACGAGTGAAGCTAACTGAAACATCGCGTCCATCGCCAAAATCATTAATATCGCTAATCTTCACATTTGTTACCGCAGGAACAGACGACAAATTTGTTAAAGTAATCTTCGGAGAAGAAGTCGATAATACGCTAGAATAAGAACTTTTCCCAACAGCAAGTACATAAACCACATATTGCTGATCATTTTTAATGAAATCCCCGTCTACATCTCTCGAACTCTGTGATAATGTTACGGCACGATTCGAATTTGAAGTCGATACTACCGTATAATTAGAAGCGGAGACTTTCAAAGCAGACGCCAAATTGAAACTTTTTGAAGCCTTTAAAACCATAACTCGATAATGATCGACGTATGACTCCGTAGACGATTTGGAGAAGCTAACCTCCAAGTCACGCCCATCTCCCTGATCATCAACATCTCGAACCGAAACATTGCTCACAGGAGAAATACTGATATTACTCGGAGTGTCAGATTTAATATTTACGATCTGATCTCTCGAGTTCCAGTCAACATCCTGACCAAGCGCCTCACTAACGAAGCGGACTGGCACCAATGTTCTACCTCTTAATATCTGTGCTGGTACATCAAGCGTAACTTTCTGGTCATTAATAGTAGCTACCTTCGATTTAATCTTGAGGACTACCGTTGTATCTCCTTTAATCCCTGTTACTGTTTGACTCTTTTGATCCCAATACACTCTAGCATCCAATGCCTCAAAGATTGCTCTAAGTGGCAACATAGCACGCCCTTGAATCATCACTGGCGGCTGGTCGGTCTTCAATTGAACCCCGTCCACATAAATCGTGATGGCTTTTGCCGCTTGTGCGGTCGCCGGCTGCAGCATTAACGGTACAAAAAGTAGCGCTGCAAGAAATAAGGTACATATTTTTTTCATATTTTCCACCTTCCCTCATGCCATTTGATTGCATTAGCATGATAATTATCATCTAAGTAAACGTATCAGAAGGTTAAAAGTTTCATTCTTTTACCTCGCAATGAAAATTTAACCATTAGAAGCTATATCGATGCCATCTTCTGGTTCACTTCCCGGGCAAGCAGGGTGAACAGAAATAGCATTTGAAGGGGAAAGTGCCAACTATTCGGTGCAGGAGAATTGGAAAATATCGAGGATTATACTGAAGGACTTTTTGAAACAATAGCAGTAGGCAACTCTCTTGCACATAGTCGTTTCCAATGAAAGAAGTGGATCTATCTTCAGCTTGCTATTTTTAACTGAATCAGAAGGGGATTGATATCCTCATCAAAGGAGTTTGTCTTGACTATGGACAAAAGAATTGCCGAGAAATACCAAATAATATGGCTTGAACTATAAAAGGGGCTTGCTTTTTGATTTTATTCCACTGTCACAGATAGTTCCTTTACAAGTAGCGATGAGGAGCCATATCCATTTGGTAGGAAGTAAAGCTCAGAGCTAGCTCCTTTGATATCATTTAAGAACTCGAAGAAGTTTCCGGCTATTGTCATCTGCTTGACAGGGGAGGCAATTTTGCCATCCTGAATATGGAATCCTTTTGCAGCGACTGAAAAATCACCAGAAACCGTATTCGTACCAGAGTGAAGCCCAGATAATTCTGTAATAAATACACCGTTAGTAACTGTGTGAATTAACTCGTCTAGAGATTTTTCACCAGTTGAAATATATAAATTTTGGGGCGCAATAGATAAAGCTCCTTTGTAGGAATCTTTATGGGCATGCCCAGTTGTTTCACAGTTATCCTTTTTGGCCGTTTTTCTATTATGCAGAAGTGTTTGGAGTGTACCCTCTAAAATAATTGCCTGCTCTTTTGTTGCAACACCCTCACCATCAAAGCTTGCTCCAGACAATGCGGCAGGATGGAATGGAGTACTCAGCAATGTAAATGCCTCTGATGCCACTTTTTGTCCGACCTTCCCTTTTAGTAGAGATTGATCTTTTTGAGCATTTTCAGCTGACAGAATCGGCATAAAAGTACTCAATAAAGATGCTGATGCATCAGAGCGAAGAACGATTGGATATTTTCCACCCGGAATCGATTTTTCACCTAGATTCGCAAGAGCTTCCTCAGCTGCTTCTTTTGCAATATCATCAGCATGAAGTGAATGGAAATCACGTGTCATTTTCAAATAACTGCCTGATTTCATTTCTTCACCATCTTTTACAACTGTGGAGAGGAAAAGCACTAAGCCGTTCTCCTTATGGGATAAGGCAAGATTTTTACTATTTGCTAATGAACGTTCGGCCGTATATTCTTGAAGTAAACAATAATCAAGAGTGACAATGCGTGAATCGTAAGCACGAATTTTTTGTTCGATGGAACGAAGCAACTCTATTTTTTCTGGAATTCCGATAGTCTCTAATTCTTCATTGTAATAATCATAAGATGTGTATTTAGTGCTACCACCAAAAATATCGATGCCCTCATCTTCATCGAGAATGTTTGCATTTGCTTTTGCACTATTGATTAAAAAGGAAATAGAATCATCGTCTAACTTTTCCGTATAGGAATAGCCCATTTTTCCGTTGTAAAGTCCTCGTAGACTTAGACCTCCGTCTTCAGATGTTTCATAACTATCGATCTCTCCTTTATAGAGCATGCATTGAAAAGATTTTTTTTGTTCATAATAAACCTCAGCTTCTATAAAACCGGCTTCTAGCGCCTTGTCTAATAATTTTTCTTGGTACCTAGAAATGTTCATCAATTATTCCCCCTTTGTTCCACCAACAGTTATTTCACTTACGCGAATCATCGGCTGACCCACATTGACAGGAAGGCTACCACTAAGTGATCCACACATACCTGCACCATGTGCGAGATTATTCCCCACTCGATCCACTAGCTGCAATGTTTTTGCGCCATTGCCAATGAGCGTTGCGCCACGTACAGGGCGTTCAATTTTTCCATCTTTGACGATATAGGCCTCCATAACTGCAAAATTATAATCGCCAGTAGAAGGGGACACTTGTCCACCTCCCATATATTTTGCGTATATACCGTACTCTGTCGATGCGATAATATCCGCTGGTTCAGATGTGCCCGGTGCTATATACGTATTCGTCATACGTGATGTAGGGTTAAATCGGTAGGACTGTCGACGAGAAGAACCAGTTGGCTGTGCATCCATGCGGCGGGCATTAAATTTGTCAATTAAGTACCCCTTTAAAATGCCATTTTCAATTAAAACGTTCTTCCGAGTTTTTTCTCCCTCATCATCAATATTTAATGAGCCCCACTCGTTCGGGAGTGTGCCATCATCAATATATGTAACAATTTCTGGGGCAACTCTTTCGCCGATACGATTGGCAAAGACCGAATTATTTTTAGCAACAGCTGTAGCTTCTAAGCCGTGTCCACAAGCTTCATGGAAAATGACACCACCAAATTCATTATCAATAATGACAGGGAATTTACCGCTTGGACATTCATCAGCGTGAAGCATCGTGACAGCGATACGTGCAGCTTCTCCTGCGTAATGGTTCAGATCTAGCTTTTCAATAAATTCAAAACCTGCATGCGCACCTGGACCATAGAAGCCTGTTTGTACTTCAGTACCTTCCGTTGCCGTCGCTTGCATGCTAAGTCTACTGTAAACACGAGTATCCTCTACAAATTTACCCTCGGAATTGGCAATTAGTACATTTTGCTGTTCATCTAAATAGCGAACTTTAACCTGGTTAATTCGTGAATCATAATTTCTTGCAATAGAGTCTGCTTGGCGCATGACAGCAGTTTTTCTTGCGTGCTCCACTGTATGAGGCAAATGGAGGATTTGATGAATAGGTGTAATAATCTCTCTGTGAAGAGGGCGAATGGTACCTGATCCACCACCTTCGATGGCTAGGGCTGCCCGTTTTGCCGCTGCTAATAATCCTTCCTCAGAAAAATCATTTGTGTAGGTATAGATGCTTTGAAGACCTGAAAAAATACGAATGCCTATACCGAAATCTCGTCCCGCAATACTTTGTTCAATCTTGCCGCTTTGTAAAACATATTCGTTCACATATTTATCTTCAATGAAGATTTCAGAAAAGTCCCCACCAGTTGCTAGTGCTGCTTCAAGCACATTTTCAATAATGGATTGTTTGATCATATATCTTCCTCCTTTTCTTGATTATACCAAATAGTTCAAAAATTCTGCATTATCCTATTTTCCTAGATTTGTAGAGAAGTTCACATAAATTCATATATATTGCTCATAAAAAATTTTTATGACATATTTCTCTAGCCTTTTCACCAAACTAACGGAAAGACAGAGGAAGGTGAAGAGATGCAGCAACATTATAATGTCGGTGATATCGTTTATATTTTTTATCGCAATCCTCATATTCAGGATGTAGCGAATATACAGGAAGCGGCGGTGGTCTATCATCCAGAGCAACAGGATGAGCTTGCCATATTTCTATTTGAAACCTATTATCCCATCACGAATGACATGGTGATTTTTTCAAGCGAGATGGCGGCTGAGCAAGCCTATCATCAATACTTTCATTGAGGGAGGGGGATTATGAAGAAGCCATTTATTCCTCAGCTCGTCTATTTTGAACCAGATGCACTCCAATACCCACTAGGTCAGGAACTAAAAGAAAAATTTGAGCAAATGGGAATCGACATTCGCTATACAACTTCGCACAACCAAGTAAGAAATCTTCCAGGAGACAACGATTTTCAAAAGTACCGTGTAGCGAAATCGACATTAGTAGTTGGCATTCGGAAAACGTTAAAATTTGATACCTCCAAACCCTCAGCTGAATATGCGATTCCATTCGCAACAGGCTGTATGGGTCATTGTCACTATTGCTATTTACAAACAACGATGGGAAGTAAACCTTATATTCGTACTTATGTCAATGTTGATGAAATTTTGGAGCAGGCTGATCAATATATGGCTGAGCGGGCTCCTGACATCACACGTTTTGAGGCATCTTGCACTTCCGATATTGTAGGAATTGACCATCTTACACATACATTGAAACGTGCCATTGAGCATTTTGGACAAAGTGAGTTAGGTCAATTACGATTTGTGACGAAATTCCATCACGTGGACCATCTATTGGACGCCAATCATAACGGCAAGACAAGGTTCCGTTTTAGTGTCAATGCCGATTATGTTATTAAACATTTTGAACCAGGCACTTCACCGTTAGTGAAACGAATTGAGGCAGCTGGAAAAGTGGCGAGAGCTGGCTATCCGCTTGGCTTTATCGTCGCTCCCATTTATCTACATGATGGGTGGCAGGAGGGCTATTATCAAATGTTTGAGCAATTGGATGCAGAATTGCCAAAGGATGTGCGAGAAGATATTACGTTTGAGTTTATCCAGCATCGTTTTACAAAGCCTGCTAAACGCGTGATTGAAAAGAACTATCCCATGACAAAGCTTGAATTAGACGAAACCGTGAGAAGATATAAATGGGGGAAATATGGAATAGGCAAATACATTTACCAAAAAGATGAGGAGGAAGACATTAAGGAACATTTGTATGGTTATATGCAAAAATTCTTCCCGCAAGCTAAATTGGAATATTTTACGTGATTAGAGAGAACATTTATGTTCTCTCTATAGTATTATCTGTGCTACATATGGTTCAATGAGACGACGATCTGTTAAATCATGTGGCAAGTTAGCTAGGGGACAGTAAAGCATTGTCTCTGATTCATGATAGTCAATGACTAAGTCGCCTTGAACATTTCTTGTATAATAAACGGCTGTTACAGAGTATAATTCATCTCCATTTGAAACTTTCAAATAATAATCTGGCCCAGAAAAAACACCCAGTAGCTGCAAGTCTGTAACAACTAGTCCTGTTTCTTCAAGAACCTCTCTTTTGGCGGTATCTTCTAAGCTTTCTCCCATCTCCATCAAGCCACCAGGAAGTCCCCACCCTCCATCGTATCTTTTTTGTAATAACACTTCATTTGCACTATTAAGGATGATGACTACTGCGCCAGGTAAAATGATAGGTTGATGACCAACATATTGCCTTAAAAATTTATAGTATTCCATAATGACACCCATTTCTAAAATTGTTGTTACTTCTCTAAATTAGCTATAGATCAGAAATGTCCTTTTTTGTATTTGTATAATCCCCCTATCAATGGTAACGCTAACAGAGATCGAAATGCAGAAGGGGAGAATAAAGGATGAACTCTTTTCAAGTAAATTGTTGGTCGGAGCATGAAGAGCTAAAGGTTGTCATGCTTTGTGCACCTTCGGCAGTAGACGTAACAGATTCAAAAATAGCAGAGCAGGTTGGATGGAGTGAACCTGTTGACCATCAAAAGGCTATGGAAAATTTTATGGCACTAAAGACAACGCTCGAAGACGCTGGGGTAAGAGTGATAGATTATGCCAAAGAGCTATCAAATGAACAACAGCTGCTAAGTGAACAGCTCATTAATCGTTATTTTGTCCGTGATCTGGCTTGTGTTATTGGCAATCAACTTTTACTGGGCAATGCAGGAAGCCCGTTAAGGCGCCCTGAGTATCCACATGCTCATTCTATTTTAGCTAAGTGGTTTCCGGACCAATTTACAAGCAATACGCAACCTTCTCAATCACTCGAATGTGGAGATGTGATGCTATTAAATAAGAATGCTGTACTGATTAATCTTGGTATGAGGACAACATTAGAGGCTGTCGAAAGCATGAAAGAGCGTATCTTTCAACAAGGGTTTTCTGAAATTGCTGTCATTGATTTACCGAAAGGGAATGATACGCTGCATTTAGATATGAATTGTAATGTAGTAAATAGTAACTTGATGATGGCGAAAAGCTTTGTGCGTTACTTTCCTGTACAGGTGTTCACAGCCCAGGGCAATCGTTTTGATATGCTAGAACCATTTTTAAAGCGACATGGTCTCAATGTTTACTGGCTTGAAAAGTATAAGACAATACCAGACATTAACTTGATCAATCTTGACCCAGAAACATTAGTAATCAGTAAACAGGCCACAAAAGAGCAGTTGTTGAAGCATCCGTTATTACAGAAAAAGAAATTACTTGAAGTGGACGTCACAGAGCTTGAAAAAGGTGGTGGAGGCATTCGATGTATGACATTGCCTTTGGTAAGAAAGTAGTGAAGGGTTGATAACATGACATCAAATACAAGTAAAGGTAGGTTGTCCTGGTGGCAGCTTTCACTTCTCGGTATAGGCTGTACATTAGGAACTGGTTTTTTTCTTGGGACAAGTATGGCCATTCATAAAAGTGGGCCAGCTGTTTTAATTCCTTTTTTATTAGCTGCCATTTGTACCTATATTGTTTATGATGCACTTGTCAAAATGTCTGTTGAGAATCCTGATAAAGGTTCATTTCGTACCTATGCTAAACAAGCATTTGGCAGGTGGGCAGGATTTAGTAATGGGTGGGTCTATTTAATTTCTGAGATTCTCATCATGGGAAGTCAGCTGATGGCGCTTGGTATTTTTACAAAGTTTTGGTTTCCTGCAATGCCATTATGGGTTGCGGCGTCTATATACGCTGCTCTAGGTCTGGTTGTGATTCTCACAGGAATGAAAGGTTTTGAAAACTTCCAAAATGTCTTTGGGGCATTGAAGGCGGCAGCAATAGTAATGTTTATTATTGTTGCTGTGGTGATTATCATGAAAGGCACACAGACGGCGACACTTGATTCACTGTATTCGAATTATGAAGAATTTTTCTCACAAGGGATAAAGGGGATTTGGCTAGGGCTATTGTATGCATTTTACGCCTATGGAGGTATTGAAGTAATGGGATTAATGGTCATCGATTTAAAAAATCCCAAAGAGGCACCAAAAGCAGGACGAATTATGCTAATTGTTATCACAATCATTTTTATAATGGCCATTGCACTGGCTTTAGCGCTTGTCTCTTGGAAAGATTTTAATATTGATGAGAGTCCCTTTATTACAGCACTTCAGGGTCATCATATTCCCTTTGTGGCGGATATTTTTAATGGCGTTTTAATCATTGCCGGCTTTTCAACAATGGTAGCTTCACTCTATGCAGTCATTACGATTCTCATTACGCTTGCAGAAGATCACGATGCCCCCAAAATACTGGCGAAGAAAGGGAAAAGGAAAGTACCTTTTCCTGCTTTTATATTTTTAACTTGTGGCTTAGTGATAACAATTGTTATTGGCTTTCTCATGCCTGAAAAAATCTTTGAATATTTGATGACCGCAGCGGGTTTAATGTTGATCTATAACTGGCTCTTTATTTTAGTAACATATATGAAGCTCATGGAGTTATCCAAATGGGAGTATGTGAAAAATTGTTTGGGGATACTGCTCATTGCTATCACGGTGTCTGGCACGTTAGGCGAAAAAACAAGCAGACTCGGTTTTTTCGTGAGCCTGCTTTTTATTGTCCTCATAGGGATTGCAACTTGGATTGTTGTCAAAAGGCAAAACAGTAAAGCCTAATTAGACGTTATTTTTGTGACATCCGTAGGAAAGGACATTTGGACGGACTATTATTGTCATCACTTAAAAAGTATTGCTTCCATTCATAACTATCTTCTTGACCGTACCATTTTAAATCGGGATGCCCTGGGAGCGCATCATAATTGGCAATACGTTGACGGATTAGCTTTTTTAATTTTCGACCAAATGCAGTAGAGTCGTTTATTTCTTCAAATATCCAACGTGGTTGAATGGCCATTAGCAAAGTAGAAAAATGACGACTTCTACGCATTTTGTGTGCGGGTGTTGCACAGGAAATAAAATAGGGCTCACCGTTAAAACAAAACTCCCATTCATTGTGGGCGGGATCAGTTGGAATCTCCTCTGGCCAATCGATATCGTCCACTTTCGTTAAATGGTTTAGAATGGTCCAAAATAAATGCTGATAATCCACGACTTCATAACTAGCAAGCATATCATTAGGGATATGAAAGAAAACAGCGAGTGTCGTATATTTACCAAAAGTTTGTGAGGATTTTGCAAATTCCTTTAAACATTGTGCTAGTTCCTTAATCGATTGCTCCTCCCGTGGATCCCCAACAAAACTATAGCGTAAATGGTTCGATAAAAATCCCATTCTTGCAGGTACACACGGAAAAGTATTCGCTTCATCGGCAATCGTGGCAGCAAAATCCGAATAGGCAGACTGTTGCCAAAATGGAAGTGTCTCCAAATGTTCCTCAATCCACTTCCTGTCAAATACTCCTACTTCCACTTGAGTCTCCTCCTTCTATACACCTTTATTCTATTAAAGAAAAAGCTAATGGGTTACGAAATCATAATGAATATGTAAGTATACTTTGAACGATTATTAATCATTCAATAGAAGATTCGAATAGTAGAATTTTTGCTAAGACTGGGTCACTTTAAGGAAGTGGAGCGTGAATTTTTAGTAATAGGATACATTGAACAAAACAATCACTTTTGTTCAAATCATCGCTGCTTCAAAGGCTCACCTAAAAGGAACCATTGAAGCAGCACATTCTTATTCTTGTTGTTGAAAAACCTTTTGTTCAAGGATGGATAGGGCATGTTGAATGTCCTTTAAGTCATCCTGTGTGGCATGTTGAATAAGCTGTAAAAAGCGTTCTTCAACACATGCAAAGGCTTCCTCCATCATTTTATCTCCTTCATTGGACAAGCGAATATACTGCTTTCTTCGGTCCTCCGTGTCGTTATATTTTTCAATTAGATGTTGTTCTTGTAATTTTCGTAATTCACGACTTGTATTGGGTAAGGACATGTGATGACATTCGCTTATTTCTGTCGGCGTGACAGGCTGGCTTACTTTAATATATTCAAGAATTTTATATTGAAGCGGTGTTATATTGGCAACGGTCACGTTTTGAGTAAGCTCGTGCGTCACTTGATGGACGGTGGCTGTAAACGTCACAAATTGATGAAATAAACTGCTTTTATCCAATTGGATCACCTCTTATTGTCAAGATAACAAATAACTTGTCTTAAAACAATTATCATTTGACAACTAAAAAAGAATGGATTATTATTTAGTTATCAAATGATAAGTAATAGGAGGCACATAATGAAAACGTTAATTGTCTATACATATCCAAACCATAAAAGTTTAAATTATGCTTTTTTGCAGGAAGTGATCAAGGGGTGTCAAGAGAATCCTGCTATTGAAGAGATGCAACTGCTAGATTTATATGAAGAAGATTTCGATCCTCGTTTAATTTTTCATGAGCATAAACGACGTCGAGATATGTATCGTGATCCGCAATTGGAAAAATACCGCCAACAGCTTTCATGGGCAGATCAAATTGTATTTGTCTATCCAATTTGGTGGGGAAGGCCGCCAGCTATGCTGTTAGGTTATATAGATCAATTGTTTGCATCGAATTTTGCTTATCGGGATACAAAGGGTTTATTTCCAGAAGGACTTTTAAAAGGGAAATCAGTGGTTTGTGTGTCCACGATGAAGGGACCAACAAATTACCCACTTTTATGGTTGAATAATTCTCATAAAATTTTGATGAAAAGAGCTTTGTTTAAGTATGTAGGCATGAAAAAAGTGAAGTTCTTTGAGTTTGGAAACATGGAAAGTAAAAAAGGGCAGCAACAGCGAAAACTGAACAAAATCTACCAATATTTTAGAAAGGTAGCTTACTAATAAAAATAACTCGTGCAGACATCATTAGTCGTTTGCACGAGTTTGTGTAGTATCAATGGGCAATGTAAGTAAAAAGGTAGTAAATTCAGCAAGCTTGCTTTCTACGGCAATGGTTCCATGGTGCATATCAATAATTTTTTTGACGATGGCTAAACCAAGGCCACTCCCGCCATTTGCGGTAGTTCGTGAGTGGTCGGCCTTATAAAATCGTTCAAAAATATGCATTTGTTGTTCTTCAGATAGACCAATGCCAGTATCTTGCACAATGACAGTAATGGTATCTATGTGCTGCGTCATAGACAAAGCGATTGTACCTCTGTCGGGTGTGAATTTAATGCTATTTGTTAGCAAATTCATCCAAACTTGATTCATTAAATCCTCATCTGCGGTAATGTTTATATTGTCCAGTTGAAGATCAAAGTCGAGTTGTTTCGCTACCCAATTCGGTTCAAGGGACAGAACAACATTGCGCAATTGTTTATCCAGTCGATATGTTTTGGTCTCAAATGGATGGTGCTGTGATTCTAAAGAAGTCAGCTTGAGTAAATTATCACTAATTTTTGATAACCGATTACTTTCCAATTCAATAATTTCTAAGTAATGTTGACGCTTTTCTTCAGGTAGATTGATGTTCTTAAGTGCCTTCGCAAAGCCATTAATAGACGTTAAAGGTGATTGGATTTCATGGGAGACGTTTGAAATAAATTCTTGGCGCATTCTTTCAAGCTCTCCTAATTCAACAGCCATATGATTGATACCATGTATTAATTGGCCGAATTGATCTTCTTCATTGCCTTTTACATCTAATTGGATATTAAAGTCCCCTTTGGCCATTTGTCTTAATGCTTCGACAATGGTATCCCAGTAATTGCGTTGTCGGTTGAGTCCGATTAAGAAGGTAATAGCGGCCGAACAGGCAAAGAGCACAAAGACACCAATGACAGTGCCTAATTGTTGCCAAAAATCGTGTGGTTCTGTCCCTAACTGATCATAAAGCCATCCTGTTACATGATAAGAAATGAAAGCAAATAGTGTGTTTGCAGTAAGAAAGAGGACGAGTACCAGTAGAATTTTTACAAAGAATTTTCGTTTTCTCATGAAGCTAGTTCTAAGCGGTAGCCAAGGCCACGAATGGTACGAATGACAAAGCCACTAACTTCCTGTGGAAAACGTTCGCGTATTCTTTTAATATGGACATCCACTGTTCGTTCATCTCCCTCATAGTCAAAGCCCCAAATTTCTTCGATTAATTGTTCACGTGAAAAGGTTTTACCAACATAGCTGGCTAACGTAAATAATAGTTCGAACTCCTTTAAACGAAGGATAATAATTTCTCCATTCAGATCAACCTCGTGTGTATGGCGATTGAGTTTGACGTTGCCAACTTCTACAACTTGGGAGAGGGAAATGCGATACCGTTTTAATATCGATTTTACACGAACAATTAACTCGGCGGGTTCAAAAGGTTTCACCAGATAATCATCTGTACCTAAATGGAAACCCTTGACCTTTTGAGAGGTTTCTCCCTTAGCGGTGAGCATGAGAATTGGGAGATCAGTATTGAATGACCGAATTTCCTCACATAATGCCCAACCATCCATGTTGGGCATCATGATATCCATGATAACCATATCTACTTTTTCATAAGCTAGCTTGGACAGTGCATCGACACCGTCCGTTGCCTCAATAATCTCTAAACCTTCATTTTGTAGAAATACTTTTACTAATTCACGAATATGGGCATCATCATCTACCACTAATAGTTTGGTCATCTAAACAAATCCCTTCGTTAGTTCTCTTTAATTCGTAATTGCTGCATCGCAAACTCGCGATACATGGCATGTGTCTCAAAGAGAGTTTCATGTGTGCCACAACCTGTAATATGTCCTTTTTCTACAAATAGTATTTGGTCGGCATCTACTACCGTTGATAGGCGGTGAGCGATCACTAATGTTGTGCGACCTTGCATTAAATTATCTAATGCTTTTTGTACATAAATTTCTGACTTACTATCTAAACTCGATGTGGCTTCATCCAACATTAAAATTTGTGGGTTCCGTAACAACGCTCTTGCGATGGAAATACGCTGACGTTGCCCCCCTGAAAGCTTGATGCCTCTTTCGCCTACTTCAGTGTCAAACTTATCTGGAAGATCGTTAATAAATTGATCAGCATAAGCCATTTTAGCCACTCTTTCCAGCTCATCATCCTGCACTTCACGGTCAACACCATAGCAAATATTTTCTCGAATCGTTCCTGAAAGCAGGGCACTTTCTTGAGCCACATAGCCGATTTGACTACGCCAAGAGTGAAGAGAAAATGTCTCGATTGGTGTTTCGCCTAGTGTAATACTACCGCTAGTTGGTTGGTAGTAACGTTCTAACAGAGAGAATGTGGTCGTTTTACCGCCACCACTTGGACCTACAATGGCAGTTACTTTGCCTGGCTCTATTGTGAAGTTAATATCTGATAAAATCGGTTCTTCGCCATATGAAAAGTCAACATTTTTGACATAAATCGGTTGATCTATTTTTTCAACAATTAAGCCTTCTTCAATATGCTCCTCTTCGTGTTCAAGTAATGCACTAATACGTTCAGTGGCACCCATTGCTTTTTGAAGTTGAGTAAAGAACATTGTCAATTGTGTCATCGGCATGATGATTTGGATTAAATATAAAATAAATGCCACCATATCGCCAGCAGTCAGTTCACCAGAGGAAACGCGAACACCACCATAGCCAATAATAGCTACCAGAACTGACATGAGAACGAATGAAATTAATGGTGAAATAAGCGCGTGGATTTTTGCTTCTTTTAAGCCAAAGGTAAAGAGATTCGTAATGCCCTTTTTCCCACGCTCATATTCAATTTGCTCCGCATTAGAAGCCTTTACTAAGCGCGTTTCAGGTAAAACCTGGTTTAATACCGAAGTAAACTTAGCTGTTTCGTCTTGCATACCCTTAGAAATCACAAACATGCGTTTTCCAAGCAGCATTAAGATAACCATCGCTAATGGAACAGCGATTAACATCACCAACGTCATTTTCCAATCTAAGAATAAGAGAATGATGATGGAACCGATGATGGAAATAACACCCGATAAACAGTTTGCTAGATGCTCTGTGATGAGCTCCTTCACGACTGCTGTGTCATTTGTTACACGACTCAATGTTTCACCAGTATCGTTTTCATCATAATAGGGGATTGGTAAATGCAGAAGCTTGCGCCAAAGTTGGTCCCGTAATTTTGCCACAACATGGTGACCAACACGATTTAAATAATAGATAGATAATCCACTAGCAATAGCTTGAGCGATAAAAGCAATACCAAGCAAAATGATTTGCCAATAATTAAGCGATTCTAATGAAAAGCCGTCCACTAATTGTTTTGTAAATAATGGGACGATAAAACCCACGCCCGTAGTTGCTAAACTCATAATTAAAGCGATCACTAGGAGCCAAATAGGGGGTTCAGCTTGTTTTACTAATTGTATAAAACGTCGCCAATCTGGTTTTTTAGTAGTTTCTTTTGATGTCTTTTGCAAAAAAATAAGCCTCCTTCATTGTTGTCAAACAACGTATGTCGTTCCTATGGCTTTTACTATAGCATGCGTTTATGAACTGAATATGAAATGAATGGACATGAAATAAAAGGTGATGCGCAAGCTATCATCACCTTCTAAATATGTTAGTCTGCAAACTCATCGTGGTATAAAGTTTTACCGAGTAATCGATAAATTCTTAAGGCTAATTGAATTTGTAAGAGTTCTTCATAGCTTTTTAAATCGGTCTTTAATATCTCTTTAATTTTTTCGATACGGTAAATTAATGTGTTGCGATGAATAAACATTTCTTTAGCGGTTTCACTAATGTTCATATGATTAATAAAATAATTTTCTAATGTAAGAAGATAGCTTGTCCCATGTAAAAGATCATGCTCAAAGACAGCCCCTAAACTTTCTAGGAAAAAGTCCTTTAATTGAACTTCATTAATATTTGAATCCAAAAAGTGATAGATAGAGTGATCCGCGAAATGAGCCACTGCTCCACGTTCTTCGAATCGGTGCATCAGACGAAGTGCTTCGTGTGCCTCTGCAAAGCTCTTATGAACGTATCGAATATGTTTATATTCTTTTCCAATACCAATTAAGAATGAAGTTTCTGCTTGATGCTGAACTAATAATTGCAGGATATCCTCAGCGTATTGTTTTGTTTCATTGATGGTCATATCTTGCTTGCTTTCTTGTTGTCCCACCAATACGATAATTTGATGGTTTCGATAAAGGCATGTAATTTCACCATTGATGGTACTTGAGTGTTTATAAATTAAGTTCATACATTTTTTTGCAATATTATCGGATTCGTACTTTCGAGAAATTAAATCATGATGGTCATGCAGATTTTCTCGGATAATTGAGATCACGATGCAATAATATTTGTAATTGATATTTAAGCCATGGAGATCACAAAGTGTTTGGAGCGTCTCGCTAGATGTGATTTTTCCAGTCAATAAATCATCAAAAAACTCTTGTTTAATTTTTAGTCGCACGTCCTCAATTTCTTTCTGTTTAATCCTCTCTAATGCCACAATCGTGGAGGCTTGCTCTAGAACAATGTAATCAAATTCATTTAGATCACGAACGGTTTGCCAAATCACTATATAGCCATATATATAATTGGCTACTGCTACAGGAAGAATTCTACATTTTACAGCTAGATCCTCTAGATGATAATTTCTTGTAATGGATTTTTGCATTTCATTCAGGTCCTTGGGAATGGAATCGATAAACTCCTTTGAAAAAGTAGGACGATTTTTTTTCAGGTTGATGCCATAGGAAAGTGGCACTGGATTGGCATCGAGATCAGTAAAATGCAGTAAATTCCAATCTTGATCTAAAAAGATAATAGGATTATTAATGGTTTCAGCTAACTTAGAGGAAATGGATTCAATGCCTCCACCTTCTAGCGCTACCTGAAACAATGTATTGTGCATATCCAACGATTTTCTATTTAATAAATCATAGCGACCTGATGCCTTTTCATTGATGATCGAAATGACCTTAGACAAGGTGTAGTTATAAGGTAACTCCAATAATGGCAATCCATATTGATTGGCGATATCGATCATGTTTTGAGGCGTTTTTTGTAAATACCGTCTCATTTTAATAACGAGGCCAGCACAATTGATTTTAGAAATTTCTTGAATAATTCTATTTTGTAGCTCTTCATCATCTTGGAAGATATAACCGGTTGTTAATAATAATTCATTCGGTGTCAGCCAATCAAATGCATCGGGATTTTCGATAATATTCACAAGTGCGATTTCATTGTGAATGCCTTGCTCTCCCGCAACAATTTTAATTCCCTCCAACGCTTTTATTTCCAATATATCTTTAATTGTTAGCAAATGATTTCACTCCTTTGCCATAATCTTATCACAAAACATTGTACATATTGCCCAAATCATCTGCATTCTTTTTGGTTTTGCTAAACAATGATATAAACCGCACAAGGTAATAAAATAAAGCATGTAAGACGGGAATGTGAGAATACTAACATTCTCGCGGTTCATTTCCCTTTAGATGAAATGAACAATAGGTCGGGAAAATGGAGGTATGAAAGAAAGTGGAAGATACAACTATCGTCTCAGAATTTTTAGCTGCTGCTGAAGCAGGAAATATCGATACTTTGCAAAGTTATTTACAACAAGGTGTAGATATTAATGTTCGCAATAAGCAAAAGCGTACAGCAATTTTACTTGCTGCCATGAACGATCAATTAGAAACAGTGAAATTTCTAATACAAGAAGGGGCGGATATTAACCTCCAAGATCAAATTTGTTTAAATCCATTTTTATATGGATGTATTAACGGGAAATTAGAACTTGTGAAAATAATGCTCCAAGCAAACACAGATTTAGAACGTCTAACACGTTTTGGTGGTGTGGGTGTGCATCCAGCAAGTGAGAAGGGATTTGTTGAGGTAGTTCGTGAACTTGTAACGACTACAGATATTAATGTCAACCATACGAATATTTGTGGTTGGACACCATTAATTGAAGCAATCCTTTTAAATGATGGTGGCGAAAAGCAACAAGAGATTGTTCGTTTACTAGTAGAACATGGTGCAGATACACAATTAGTGGATCAATATGGTGTGACACCATTAGCGATCGCTAGAGAAAAAGGATTTACTGAAATTGAAAAAATTCTACTAGAAGCAGGGGCAAAATAGTAGTACTCCTACGACTTAAAGAGGTGTACATATGATACACGCTAAATCTGGTGATAACTATTTCCTTCAGCAATTAGTTGACAGGGAGTTTACGGGGACGGTTCATAGTGTTTTTAAACATGCATTAAACATTCGTAGTGTAGCAGATGGTGAGATTTTTACACTTGCAACGACTGCTATGGATAATGCGCCGAATACGCTTGTCATCGATCTCGATACTTTAGACAACTTGCACATTAAACAAAATGACAGTGTAAGGATGAAACGTGACCAGCTATTAATAGAAGATAAATTACAAATAGGGATTCAAACAGCCACTTGTTGGCAGTGTCATTTACCTATTTTCCCATCAGACACAACAAAGTTAAAAAATAATGTAGTCCAAGTGAAACGATTTATTGATTTATATGGAAAAAGTGGAGGAATGAAACGTAGCGATTCCCCAGTTAGTGAGTTTGAGGCAGAAACATCGAGATTGCTAAAACAGCGCACAACTTTACTCCATGATGGTCTTTGCAATCGTCGTTTAGACAGCTTTCAGCAATATGCACTTGATTTAGTAGGCTTGGGACCAGGGCTAACGCCATCAGGGGATGACTTTTTAGTTGGATTATTCACCATTATCCTTTTAGAAGGCAGTCCATGTTCGATTTATCAGCCATTGTGTGAAAGCGTCATCAAAATAATGAAGCCTTTAACGAATGATATTAGCTATACAACATTGAAAAAGGCCGCATATGGACAAGTTAGGGAATCTATTCATTCGCTTGTATGTGCAATGCTATCTGGTACAGAAACGGAATCGATTCAGGCACTGAAAAAGGTGCTAGCAATTGGCTCTTCATCAGGGACAGATATCGCCTTAGGGCTTATAAGTGGCTTAGAAGCCAATATAAAATTAGGAGGATAAAAATGAGTATTAAAGTTGTAATTAAGCGAAACACATATTTTGATTCAGTATCATTGATGTCACTATCAACAAAAGCGAATCAAATTGAAGGCGTTGAGCAAGCAATTATTGGTATGGGTACAGAAATGAATAAAGGAGTCATTCGCAACGTTGGTTTGATGACGCCAGAAGTGGAGGAAGCAACAGCTGGTGACTTAATGATTATTGTAAAAACTGCTAATGCGGATGAAACGGAAAGCGCTTACTTAGCGGTTGAAGAATTATTAACAAATAAAAATTCAGCACAAGCAAAAAGTGATATTAAATACGCAACGATTGATTCAGCTGCGCAAGGTATTCCTGATGCAAACTTTGCTGTAATTTCTGTGAACGGTGCTTTTGCTGTTCGCGAAGCACGCAAAGCTCTTGAAAATGACTTACACGTTATGTTATTCAGCGATAATGTAAGCGTTGAAGACGAAGTGGAATTAAAAACATTAGCACATAATAAAGGCTTATTAATGATGGGGCCAGACTGTGGTACAGCAATCATTGGTAATACAGGACTTTGTTTTGCAAACGCTGTAAGAAAAGGCAGTATAGGTATTGTTGCAGCTTCAGGTACTGGTAGCCAAGAAGTAAGTGTTCGTATCCATGATTTCGGTGGTGGGATTACTCAACTAATCGGTACTGGTGGACGTGATTTAAGTAAAGAAGTAGGCGGCATTATGATGCTTGATGGCATCAAAGCCCTTGATGCGGATGAAGCGACAAAAGTTATTGTTCTAGTATCGAAGCCACCTGAAGCTAGCGTGGAGAAAAAAGTGCTAGCACAAATTAAAGAGTGCAGCAAACCTGTTGTTGTTTACTTTATCGGTGGTAATGAAGAGGCAGTAGTGGCAGCTGGTGGACAGTTTGCTAAAACGTCTAAAGAAGCGGCATTAAAAGCGGTATTACTAGCAGGTATTGATGAAGCAGGCATTAACAAACGTGCACTTAACGTGCCATTAATTGAAGAGGTTCGTGCGAAATTGTCGCCAGAGCAAAAATATATTCGTGGCTTATTCTGTGGCGGAACACTTTGTGATGAATCTATGTATCTAGCTATGGAAAAATTCAATAACGTTTATAGTAATATCCAAAAAAATCCTGACTTCTTATTAAAAGATATCAATGTGAGTCAAGAACATACTTTCATTGACTTCGGTGATGATGACTTTACAAATGGTAAACCACACCCAATGATTGACCCATCTTCTCGTATTGAGCGTTTCTTACAAGAAGCAAAAGATCCATCTGTTGGTGTCATTGTGATGGACTTTGTTTTAGGCTTCGGCTCACATGAAGATCCAGTTGGTGTTATGCTTCCAGCTATTATTGAGGCTAAACAATTAGCAGAAAAAGAAGGCCGACACTTAGAGATTATTGGTTATGTGCTAGGAACAGATATAGATAAACCAAATTTAGAAGATCAAGTGAAAAAATTAATCGACGCAGGTGTGACACATGCAAGCAGCAGTACGAATGCGGGCTTACTTGCTAGAGAAATGGTTTTGAAAGGAGATCATCATGAGTAAGATTAATGAACTTTTTACAAGTAAAATTAACGTAATTAACGTAGGTATTGAACTTTTTAAAGATGATATTTTAGCACAAAATGCAAGTGCTACACACCTAGAGTGGTCACCACCAGGTGGAGGTAAACCAGAAATTATTGCAGCACTAAACAAAATCGACAAAGCTGAACTAGCGGAAAAAATTGAAGCAGCGAACCGTCTTGCCGTTGAAAAAATTGTAAACTCTCAACCAGTACTAATTGGTTTTGACCAAGCGATTAATGTAGTACCAGGCATGACGAAGAAAACAATTTTACATGCTGGCCCACCAATTACATGGGAAAACATGAATGGCCCTATGAAAGGTGCCGTTATGGGGGCTCTAGTATTCGAAGGATTAGCAAAGGACCTGGAGGAAGCAGCGGAAGTTGCAGCATCTGGAGAAATTACATTCGCACCATGTCATGAACATAATTCTGTTGGATCTATGGCTGGTGTAACATCTGCCTCTATGTTTGTACACATTGTTGAAAATAAAACATACGGCAATCGTGCGTTTACAAACTTAAGTGAGCAAATGGCAAAAGTTTTACGTATGGGTGCGAACGATGACAGTGTTATTGATCGTTTAGTATGGATGCGTGATGTATTAGGACCAATCTTACGTGACGCTATGAAGCTAAATAAAGAGGGCATTGACCTTCGTTTAATGCTTGCACAAGCACTTCACATGGGTGATGAATGTCATAACCGTAACAATGCAGGTACGGCCTTATTCATTCAATCTTTAACACCTTATATTTTAGAAACAAATTACCCTGTTGAACAAAAACGTGAAGTATTTGACTTCGTTGCAAGCAGTGAGTACTTCTCAGGTCCTACATGGATGGCTTGTTGTAAATGTGCATTAGATGCTGCACACGGTATCAAGCACAGTACAGTTGTGACAACAATGGCACGTAACGGTGTAGAATTTGGTGTTCGCATTAGTGGTATGGCAGGTAACACATGGTTCACAGGTCCTGCACAGCAAGTTATCGGGCCAATGTTTGCTGGTTATAAACCAGAAGATTCAGGTCTTGATATTGGGGATAGTGCTATTACAGAAACATATGGTATCGGTGGTTTCGCTATGGCTACTGCACCAGCAATCGTTGCCTTAGTAGGTGGAACAGTGGATGAAGCAATTGGTTATTCACGTCAAATGAAAGAAATTACTACAACTGAAAACCAAAACATTACTATTCCATTATTAAACTTCATGGGAATTGCTACTGGTATTGATATTCGTAAAGTAATTCAAACTGGTATTCTTCCAATCATCAATACAGCGATCGCACACAAAGAAGCAGGTATTGGTATGATTGGTGCTGGTATTACTCACCCTCCAATGGAAGCTTTTGAAAAAGCATTAATCACAATTAGTGAGAAGTGGGCTTAAGCCCACTTCCTATAAGTAGGAGGAGCTTTAGATGGAACATGCAAAAATTGAACAGTCCTATCAAGACTATAGAGCACTAGGCTATTCGGAAGAACTATTACCAAAAGGTCCTCAGGAAAGAGACTGGGGGATCTTTAATTACATCACGGTTTGGATGGGCGCAGTTCACAATATTATGTCTTATATGACAGTTGCAGGATTTTTTGTCTTAGGATTATCTGTCAATCAAGTTTTCTTAGCCATCATGCTATCAGCAGTGATAGTTTCTGCAGGCTACGCCTTAAATGGATATTCTGCCTCTAAATATGGTATTCCATTCGCTATATTACTTAGAGATGCATTCGGCGTAAAGGGTTCCATTATTCCAGCATTATGTCGTGGATTAGTTGCTGGGGTTGTTTTCTTTGGGACAACCACTGTGGTTGGCGCACAATCATTAAATGTGTTATTTGCTAGATTCATTCCGAACTATATGTCTATTGGTGGAGACTTCTCTCTTTTTGGCTTAGATGTTCCGACAATGATCTCTTATCTTATTTTATGGGTAGTTACAGTTTTACTATTCTTGGGCGGCATGGATATGCTCACTGTTTTTGGTAAATATTCATCACCGATCGTTTATATCTTCATCATTGGAGCAGCGATTTGGGCAATCAATATAGCTGGTGGTATAGGGCCAATTTTAGATTATGCACCTGCCACAAAAATGGAAAGTCCACTTGTATTTATTGCTTGTGTCAGCGCATTGGTATCCAATTGGGCTGGACCAATCGTTAATATTGCAGACTTTACAAATAGAGCTAAATCACCAAAAGCTATGATTTACGGTTTATCCATTGGTATGATCGGTTCTTATCTACTGTTTGCAATTACATGTATTAGTTTAATAGCTGGGACAGAAATTGCTTTCGGACAACCAATTTTTAATATTGTTGATGCTATTGATAAAATCCAAAATCCATTTTCTGTTATTGTGTTAATTTTAGCTTTAAATGTAGGGGCAACAGCCTTTGTAGTATTCGGTAATTTATTACCATCTGGATTACAAATGACAACGCTATTCCCTAAAGTATTTACAGTAAAAACAGCAGGAATTTTAACAGCCATTATTGGAACATTGATTTTGCCTTGGAAACTAGTATCTAGTACAGAAACACTATTTTTCTTCTATAGTTTTATAGGCTCTATGTTTGGTCCAATAGCAGGTATTATGTTGTCTAGTTTTTATATCGAGCGTAAACGTCGCATCGAGTTATCAACGATTTATGTGGAAGAAGGAAACAATGGGGCTTATAAATCTGGCTATAACATCGTAGCATGTGTCGTTCTGTTGATTAGTTTTATGTTACCAATGTCAGGTGCTTTCCTTAAGAGTGTGCCTTTCCTAGTGAAGTTAAACGACTTTGCCTTCTTTAGCGGACTAATCGTATCGTTCATTTTATATACGGTGTTTTATCGATTGAATCACCAAAAAATTCAAAATAATGCGGAAAGTAAAGTAGGGGTGTAGTTGTGAGTAAATTAGTAATTGTAGCTATCGGAGGCAACTCGTTGGTAAAAGATAGCGGAAGTGAATCTATTCAAAGTCAGCAGGAAGCGGTTGCTCAAACTGTCGAACATATTGCAGATATGATTCAAGAAGGTTATAAGGTGGTAGTCACGCATGGTAATGGTCCTCAGGTAGGCTTTACACTACAAAGAAGTGAAATTGCTAATGAGATATCTGGCATGCCAGCAGTACCTTTAGTGAACTGTGTTGCTGATACACAGGGTGGTATTGGCTATTTAATTCAACAAGCATTAATCAATGAACTGGCGAAACGTCAAGTTGATAAAAAAGTAGTAAGTGTTATTACACAAGTGGAAATCAATGAAAATGATCCAAACTTTGTCAATCCTACTAAGCCAGTGGGTTCATTCTTTACGAAAGAGCAAGCTGATGCTATGTTAGTTGAACATCCAGATTGGAAAATGGTAGAAGATTCTGGTCGTGGTTATCGTCGCGTGGTGCCTTCACCAAAACCAATTGATATTGTAGAAAAAGATGCAATTAAATCTCTTATTGACAATGATTATGTAGTCATTGCAGTAGGCGGAGGCGGCATCCCTGTTATTAAAAAAGAAAATAATATCTATGAAGGCGTAGATGCTGTTATCGACAAAGACTTTGCAACAAGTCTGTTAGCAGCTCAAGTAAATGCTGATTCATTAATTATTACAACTGGGGTTCCTCGTGTATTCATTAACTTTGGAAAACCTGAACAACAAGCACTTGAAGAAATTACGATTGCAGAAACAAAGAAACATGTTCTAGACAATCAGTTCCCACCAGGAAGTATGCTACCAAAAATTGAAGCAAGTTTGAGCTTTTTAGAAAATGGTGGTCACCGAGTGATTATTACAAATCCTGAGAGTCTAAAAGAGGCAATCAATAATCAAGCAGGAACTCATATTATTCAATAACATAGGGGGAATCACTGTATGGATTATATTCAATTAGCAGTTGATAAAACAAAAGATGGTATCAATCAAAATATTGGTGGACCATTTGGTGCAACAATTGTAAGAGGAGATGAAATCATCGCTGTTGTAGGAAATACAATGATGCGTGATACAGATATAACTGCACATGCAGAAATAGTGGCCATTCGTGAGGCTTCTAAAAAGCTTGGCACAATGGATTTATCAGATTGTGTGATCTATGCTACATGTGAACCATGTCCAATGTGTGTTTCAGCAATTATTTGGTCAGGTATTAAAGAAGTACATTATTGCAATACAGCAGAAGATGCTCATGTACATGGCTTCTCTGATATGCATATTCGTGATTACTTAACAGGTAAAGATACGAGTGTTCTGAACATGCAAAAAATTGAAACTAGAGAAGAATGTGATGCATTGTTCAACCACTTCAATGACAAAATGGCTAATAGTAAATAATAATCTGTTATCTAGATTAGAGTAGTGACGCACTACTTAAGTCTTTCTAGCGTCAATTAGAGTAGGGATCTCGTAATGGAGAATCCCTTTTCTAATTTTCATCCAAAAAGGTGTGAAATAATTGGTACAATGAAATAAGATGCTATTAAAGGGCAAATTTGGTCTGATTTTCATCTTCGTAATTCTTAAGAAGGAGCTGTTTACATGGTTTATAAGGAACGTTATCAACAATTACTAGATAAAATGAATCAATATAATTCAGGCGAGAAAGGAATTACGAGAGTTGCCTATACAAATGAAGAACAGGCTTGTTTACATGCCTTCATTCGTTTATGTAAGGATGAAAATCTTCAAATTCATATTGACCATTGCGGAAATCTTATTGCTCGAAGAGAAGGTAGTGTACCAGGATTACAGCCTGTTGTCATGGGCTCTCATTTAGATACAGTCTATCAGGGTGGGAAGTATGATGGCGTTGTTGGCGTAACGGCTGCCCTTGAAGTAATCAAGCGATTAAACGACAAGTCGATCTTGACAAAACATCCAATTGAAATTATTGCTTTTGCCTGTGAGGAGTCATCTCGATTTGGTGTTTCAACGGTCGGTAGTAAAGCAATGGCGGGACTAATTGATAAAGAAAAATATCGTCATCTCGTAGATCGTGATGGCATTTCAATGGAACAGGCCTTTGCACATTGTGGGCTAGATTTTAGTAGTGTGGATCAGGCAAATAGGGTAGAGGAAGGTTTCCATGCCTTTTTTGAGTTACATATCGAGCAAGGCCCAATGCTTATTAACTATGAGAAAAAAATAGGGATTGTCACAGGAGTGGCAGCACCAGTTCGCTTATTAATGACATTAAACGGGAAAGCTTCTCATTCAGGTACGACACCGATGAATATGAGGAAAGACGCTCTTTTAGGTGCATCAGAATTGGCATTGGAATTGGAAAAAGCAGCGATAGCTGAGCAAGAGTTTGGAACAGTGGCAACAGTAGGTATTTTAGACGTTGTCGCAGGATCCATGAACGTTGTACCAGGACAAGTGGAGCTGACTGTGGATATTCGTTCATCTTCAGTAGAATCAAGAGATCGCGTCCTTCAGCATCTCTATGCGGCCATTGCAAATGTTCAACAAAACCGACTGCTTACGATTGACTATAATGTCATTAGCTCCGAGGAGCCTGCCCTACTTTCGCCAAACCTGATGAAAGAGTTAGAGAATATTTGTCTAGAAAAAAATCTCTCCTATCAATATATGCAAAGTGGTGCAGGACACGATTCCATGAATATGACAAGACTCGGACCAGTTGGCCTTCTATTCATCCCATCGGTAGACGGCTTAAGTCACCATCCTGATGAACATACAGATCTTGAAGATATATTATTAGGCATTGATGTTTTAGAAGAAGTTGTTTTAAGGTCAGCCTTAAACAACTAGTATCATTCAGTTTTAATTTTTTTTTGGTAATCATTTTTGGGGGTTTAAGTCATGAAAAGAGTTTTTACTTTAACTGGAGCATTATTATTCATGTTTGTCTTGCAGGCATGTAATACACAAGCTACTACCCAAGCACAAACAGAAGAGAAAAATGCGGTGACAACCAATGATAGCACGAATTCGGTTAAAGGAAAAAATGCTGCAGATAATCCTACAGTATCGCATAATACGCAAGTTGAGGGTAACCAGCATACAACAGCATTTTCTATAGTGTATCAGGACAATTATCGAACTGTGTATCAAATGAACAAACTCCAACTATCAGCATTATCTGGATATGTGATAGACAATGCATCCATCCAGAACATCATTCAGTCATTTCAGCAAGAAGACACATGGTTAGCGCAACAATTTTCTAATGATGATGCTACTTTAATTGCTAATGCAGCCATGAATGAAGCTAAAAGTATTCAACATACGCTCGAGAAAATATTACAAAATCAAGCGACTGATTTACAATTAGTCGTTTATCATAGTCAATATCGTCAAACGGCTCATTTTGGCACAAACAATAACAACAATCATACAGGTGATGAAACGGATCATGATGGAAGTGCCACAACAGCTTCATCCACCCAAACACAAGCTGATCAACATCAACAGACGAAAGCCATCACTATCGCCTATCAAGACAATTATCGAACTGTTTACCTTATGAACAAGCTTCAGCTATCAACAATCTCTGGCTATGCAGTAGACAACGCTTCGAAGCAAAATATCCTCCAACTATTACAGCAAGAGGATACATGGCTAGCCCAACAATTTTCCAATGAAGACGCAGTGTTAATTGCTAAATCAGCTAGTAACGAAGCTACTAGTATTCAACATACGCTAGAAAAAATCATTCAAAATCAAGCGATTGAATTACGATTAGTAGTTTTCCATAGTCAATACCGAAGTACCGCTCATTTTGGTACACAAGACAATTAACAATAGGGCTTAATTCTTTATTGGTTTACGATTAATTCAACAATACTTATTGAATTCTATAATCATTTGTCTAATCGCATTTGGACAGAAGGATGTACCTCGTAAAAAGTTACTTGAGCCAAGAGAACAATATAAAAGCCTTGAAATAATCCAGATTAAAATGAATTTAAGCAACAATTTAAACCTAAAAGTTCATGAAAGTAGAAGCGTTTATAAAGTATCGATTACTTTATAGGGGCTTCTATTTCTTTTTCACAAATAAACAAAGAATGATAGAAGAACCAAAGGAGTAACAATGACTGAAAACATTCAAGGAAAACAATCAAATATTCAAACAGTTAAAGTTGTACCTTTAATGGCATCATTACTGATATGTGGCTTCATGGGGATGTTTAGCGAAACGGCCTTAAATATGGCCTTAAGCGGTTTAATGAAAGAATTTAATATCTCACCCTCCACCGCGCAATGGGTAACAACTAGTTATCTACTTGTGTTAGGCATTTTAATTCCTGTTTCTGGCATATTGATTAGAAGGTTTCGCACCAAAAAATTATTTATAACAGGCATCACATTTTTTATAACTGGACTTGTGATTGCTGCTACCTCTTCTACTTTTACGATTTTATTAATAGGAAGAATTATTCAAGCAATAGGGACTGGATTGCTAACACCATTACTTTTTAATACAGTACTTGTTATTTTTCCTCCTCAAAAACGTGGTACAGCGATGGGAATTGTTAGTCTAGTGATGATGTTTGCTCCAGCGACAGGTCCTATTATTTCAGGTTTAGTTATCCAATATTTCAATTGGCAATTGATTTTTTGGATGCCTATTCCTTTATTAATTTTCTCACTTATATTAGGTGTCAGGCATTTAATGGACTTATCTAGCGAGATGAAGCCAAAGATTGATTTGTTATCAATAGTTTTATCATCGATTGGCTTTGGTGGTCTTGTATTTGGGTTTAGCCATGCAGGTGAAGCGAATGTCGGTTGGATGAGCTGGGAGGTCCTCGGTTCACTATTAATAGGCGTTCTGGCAATGATTTTTTTCGTGTTCCGTCAACTGTCTATCAAGGAACCTATTCTTAATGTAAGAGTCTTCAAGCAACCGATGTTTATTCTAGGAATAAGCTTAACGGTTCTAAGCAATATGATTATTTTTTCGAGTAATTTAATGTTACCCATGTATATGCAGGGAGGACTAGGGTTCAGTTCTGCTCAAGCAGGCCTTCTACTATTACCAGGTGGTATTCTCAATGGCATCATGGCCTTCATCAATGGACGTATTTTTGATAAGCATGGACCACGATGGCTCGTAATTCCGGGTTTTATGATGGGCGTCATTGCAGCTTTTGTGTTCGCACATATATCTGGCACTACACATAGCTATACAATTATTATTTTTTATACATTGTTAATGATTGGCATGTCGATGATTACAACACCTTCACAAACCAATGGCTTAAACCAATTGGATCGCAATTTATATCCTGATGGGTCTGCGATTATCAATACAACCATACAAACATCAGGGGCAATTGGTACAGCAATAGCAGTTAGCATTTTAAATGCAAACCAACATGCTTATTTAAATCAAATAAGGGAGCCTCTTACATCTGCATTACAAGTGAAGGCATTAGTTTTTGGTATTCAACATGCGTATCTATTTGCTACGATTGTAGCGATCATCGGGTTAATCTGTTCACTACTAATCAAACGTGTGTTGATAGATAAGGGAAAACCTATTATCAACTAAATAAAAGACGACTTTCCTTTCTAGAAAGTCGCCTTTTTCATCTGGATATGGTTATGTGCTGTTGTTTCTGATTTCCGATTTTTATTTGAATAAAGATCATCAAAATAACGATAATGATCATGCCAATAATGGCTGCTGTAAAGTTCCCTGTGTAATCTCGTATTAGACCGACAAATAGGGGTCCTAGCGCAGCAAATACGAAGCCAACTGATTGGGTCATAGCGGCTAAGAAACTAGCTTCTTGGATATCTTTGGCTTCATCAATTGGTAATGTTAATCCTAACGAGAATAAGCCTCCTGCCCCAATGCCGATTAGCACACTGCTTAGCCAAGGAATAATGGAGAATAGTAGCATCAGTAAACCAATTAATTCTAAGGATGAACAAGCTACTAGCCAAACAGCTCGATGCTGAAAGCGATTATTTAAAATAGGTACTAAAAACGTTGCAGGCATTTGGGCAACTGTTAATAGTGTGAGCATCATGCCAGCATCATGTTTGTTATAGCCCATATTTTCAGCTATTGGTGGTAACCAAGCCATAATTGTATAAAACATGAAGGCCATTAAGCCAAAAAATCCAGTTAATAACCAAGCTTTTTGATTTGTTAAAATTTTCTTGACATTCACTGAAGTATCTATATCTGTGTTCCTAACAGGGAGGGGTTTTTGCACGATAGGTTTCCACCAAAAAAACAAAGCGATTATGGCAAGTAAAGACCAAGATGCCGTGGATATTTTCCATGAATGGAAAACATTACTCAATGGAATAGAAAGACCAGATCCTAAAGCAGCCCCTACAACTAGTGCTAGCGAGTAAATACCGACTATACGAGATGGATTTGCAAACTTTTCTTTAATAAAACCCGATAATAATGGTCCTACAATGGCAATACCTATACCCGCTAACAAGGCCGTAACGAGCATGACCCAGGCAGAGTAAGCAAAGTACCTTGCAGCGGTTGCAAGTCCAATAAGAATTAATGAGCATGCGATCGCTCGTTCAATACTCCAACGATTGGCGAGCTTGATTGCGATAGGTGCAAATAAGCCCATACATAAGACAGCTAGTGACGTTAATAAACTGGCACTAGATGCACTCATATGCAATGATTCTCGGATAGTTCCTAGCAAAGGAGAAACGGAAGTAATTACAGGTCTTAAATTAAAAGAGGCTAAAATAATGGCTATTATAGGTAGGATTGTGCGTTTTACATTCATTCTCTATCAACTCCGTATGTTTAAATAAATTAATCCCAAATTGAAGTCTATAACAACATAAATGATTGGACAATACTATTATTACTATTACAATAATAGATACAAACTATGATTGGTTGTGATCCATATGGAAATACGTCATCTACATTATTTTATGGCAGTCTGTGAGGAGCTACATTTTACAAAGGCTGCTGAGAAGCTAGGGATTTCTCAGCCAACATTAAGCCAGCAAATCCGTGTGCTTGAGGATGAACTAGGAATGCCGTTATTTGATCGAATTGGCAAAAAAATAGTGGTGACTGAGGCTGGCTCATTATTGTTTAACTATGCTACTGCTATGCTTAATACATTACAAAATGTCAAAGATGCGATTAAAGATTTACAAGAACTTCAAGGTGGCCAAATAAGTGTTGGTATTATGCCATCTGATTTAGATTATCGAATTACACAACTTGTCATTGATTTTCATCAAAAATTTCCTAAGGTAAAGCTTAAAATCCTTGCATCTATTGATATAATGCGGCAGGTTCTTGAAAACGAAGTGGATATTGGGATTGGGACAAATGTAGAACCACATGATCGATTGGTCATTATACCTTTACGAAAAGAAGAGTACGTTGTAACGGTTTCAAAGGAACATCCATGGGCGAATCGAACAGCTATCACCATAGCACAATTAAAAGACCTTCCCATGGTGATGTATCCAGAAGGCTTTTTAGGAAGAGAGATAGTGGAGGAGAAGGTCAAAAAATATGGTTTCCAACTCCATTCTATTCTTGAAACAAGCTCCGTCACTTCAATTATGAATCTCGTACGCGCTAATATCGGAGCAACGGTGCAACCATATCCATTAATTCAGCAAATGAATGATCCAGATCTTCGTGTTATTCGAATTACAGATGATATTCCTAGCCGTAGCTTGTCTATTATTTACCGTGTAGACCGCTATGTAAGCCAAGCGTCCACTGCTTTTATTGAACAAATAAAAGCACATTTTAAAGGCGATTATGAGTAATTTGGAATAAATCGCAAAAATGCGTTCCTTTTTTTGGAGAATTCCCATATACTATTTTTAAACCGACAGTCGGTCTAAAAAGTGTAGTGCAAGTTTTAGCCCATACAAACATCTAAACTTTGCGCTACACTTCTTTTTTATACTCTAAATGACCGACAGTCGGTCTAATTCGAAGGAGGAGTTAGTACATGGAAACATTCGTAAAAGAAAAGGGATTTTCAAAAGACTTTGGAATTCTAGTATTTGGGCAGATTATTTCTATATTAGGTTCTGCCTTATTAAGATTTGCGTTGTCTCTTTTTGTATTAGACATGACGGGGCGGGCAGATCTTTTCGCTGTGCTTTTTGCTATTTCAAGCATACCTGTTCTTCTTACGCCCTTTGGTGGTGCCATTGCGGATCGATTTAATCGACGCCATTTAATGGTGTTATTTGATGTCATTAGTAGTGTCATTGTATTTGTTTTCTATATTTCGTTGATGGCAGATCATCATTCAGTGACAGGGATTGGTGTGGTTATGGTGCTACTATCCACCATTAGCGCTATGTACTCACCAGCCGTACTAGCTAGTATTCCGTTATTAGTAAGAGAACAGCACCTTGAGCAGGCAAATGGGATCGTTAATGGTGTGCAAGCACTGGCTGGTGTGGCTGCACCAGTACTAGGAGGAATCCTTTACAGCATGCTTGGTATCAAAACTCTTGTCCTGGTAAGTGGTGTTTTATTTTTCCTGACAGCAATCGTAGAAATGTATATGACCATTCCATTTGTAAAACGTGATTCCGATGGACAATTCGTTCTAACATTATGCAAGGATATGAAAGAAGGGTTTAAGTATGTCGTGAAGCAAACCTTTATTTTAAAATGTACGCTATTGGCTGCATTATTAAATTTATTATTTACACCGTTATTTATCGTAGGTGTGCCGATCATCCTTCGTGTCACAATGGACAGCAGTGATTCATTATATGGGGTAGGAATGGGCATCATTGATTTGGCAACCATCCTTGGCGCATTAACGATGGGCTATTTTGCTAAAAAGCTCCAAGTCGACAAGCTATATGTTTGGGTTCTGCTATCTGCCATTTTGGTGCTTCCTATGGCTATTGCCGTGCTGCCACCAATGCTAAATATAGGCTATTATGCTTCATACTTATTATTTATCAGTTGTGCTCTTGTGATTGCAATGATGATGACAATCATCTCTATTTACGTGATGACACTTGTCCAAAAGGAAACACCTAATGAAAATTTAGGGAAGGTCATGGCTATAATTATGGCTGTTTCACAATGTATGGCACCAATTGGGCAAATGGTATATGGCTTGTTATTTGAGGTCTTTCAGGTCAACATCTTTATTCCGATTCTAATTATCTGTGTTGTAATGTTGCTTTTAGCGGTACTCACGAATAGATTTTGGCGTGTGCAGGCTTGATCACAAAAAAACTACCACTAGAACGGTAGTTTTTTTGTGATTTTTTATTAAAATCTTCTAGTTCTGCGTTGTCTTGGCATATTAGTACCAGCATGCGTTGACTTAGTAGGGAAGAGCAGTGTTGGCATGTGTTCGCCATTATTTCCTACATGAACAGAAACTGACTCTTCTGTTATCAATGCCACTGCTTCCTCTTCCTCTGTCAAAAGAAGTTGAGACGGATTTAATAGTGGTGCGGGTGATTCATTATGATGTGTCGTACTAGTAGTGTTTGTCGTAGAAGTCGCATTTGTAGTTGTTGCAGTTGCTTGATGTTGGGTTGGTTGTTCTATTTCGGCATGTGGCTGTTGAACAGCATGGACGTCTTTCATGACAAGAATAGGCCGCATCATATCATGGTCCTCATGCTCAAGGAAGTGACAATGCCACATGTAATTCCCAGCATAGTCCTTCCAATGCATAATAATTTTCGTAACTTTGCCAGCATCCACTTTCACCGTATCTTTCCAGCCACGCTCATAGTCACGTGGTTCCTCAGGTGGTCCTGTAAATGCTAATATGCCTTCATTTTGATAGAGTTCCAAATCAAATGGCCTACGTTCAAGAATTTTAAATTGAATGAGATGCAGATGAATAGGATGAATAAAAGGGGTCGTATTAATAAAACTCCAAACTTCAATACTATCTAAAGCAGGTTTTTCCGTCGTTGGATCATGATACATACGGTTGTTCAATAATAACATAGGTCTTCCAAATTCATCCGTTGTCGCTGTCAGTGGTAATTGTCTTTCGATATGTGCATGATGGGCGTGTAAATCCATCGTAACAGCCAGTCTTTCTGGAATCTCACTTGTATCTTCACATTTTAAGGGAAGTGATACTCTGAATTGCATTATGACATTTGTATGCTCATCGATAAAATCTGTATCCGTGTTGAGTAAGGTGATTTCCTGCCCCTCACAGGCTGAAAAATCGATGATGACATCTGTGCGTTCAGCAGGTAGTAACTCTACAGATTGAATCGCTTGTGGGGCTGATAAAAAACCACCATCCGTGCCTATTTGCATCATGGACTGCTCATTTGATAGGCTGATGACATAACCTCTTCGATTGGAGCCATTGAGGAAACGAAATCTATATTTGCGTGGCTCGACATCTAAATAGGGCCATAGCTTTCCATTTACAACAATCGTATTTCCTACGAAGCCAGGAGTAATCGAAGGATGGACGGAAACTGGAAAGGGTGGTTCATCAGGATAAAATAGTGAGCCATCCTCATTAAACGATTTATCTTGAATTAAAATGGGATATTCGTAGTCTCCACATGGTAAATTAGAACGTTCCTCCAGGGCATCTCTCAGTAAATAAAAGCCTGCTAAGCCTGCATAGACATTTAGACGTGTTAAAGCCATGGCATGGTCATGGTACCACAGGGTAGTACCAGGTTGATGGTTGGTATATTCATGGATTTCCTTATGAAATTTTGGCCCTGTATGTCGATAATCTCTTGTGTACCATGCTTCAGGATGGCCATCGCTCTCCCAATCCACATTGGCCCCGTGTAAGTGAGTGACGGTTCTTACCTCTTGGGAATCGTTGGCAGCATGAAGTGTAAAATCTACTGGTAAGAAGTGCTGTAAAGGTAATTGATTTTTGTATTTCACGTAAATGGTCTTATCTTTCGTGGCTTCTATTGTAGGTCCTGGATAAAGCCCGTTGTATCCCCATATTAATGTAGTTGGAAAATGCTTGTGAAAACGATGCTCGCCCTCCATCATGACCAATTCGTAATAATCATGTTTTTGTTGTCCTCTACAGTATTTTGGTTTCGCTGTTACTGGCTTCTGTAGTGCATCTACAAATTTTGTAATTGTAGCTGGATCAGAAGGGTTAATTGGCAAACTCAAAACATCACATCCCTTTTCAATTACTTAAAATGCCTAGTTAGCACATCATATGGGTAAAAACAACAGTTGACTGGGACAAAAATGGAGAAAAATGTGTAAAGGCATAAAAATTTTATTGAAGGGTAAGCCGATATAACATCATATAACTGTCTTACAAGATATTTTTGAAATAGAGGGAATAGTTGGTAAATTTCTAAAAAGGCGGACGAAGTGAATAAATATGCCTTATAATTGTTAAAGCACGAAGAGAAAATGGATGATATTGGGGCATGGAGAAGTGGTGAGACGTTGGAATTAACATTAGAGGAATTAAATAAAACAATTATGGAAATGCGCACAAAGGGGTATTTAACAGAAGCGCTGAAACTGGCTGATCAAGGTCTTTTACTAGCATTAGAGAGTAATAACTATGCATATGTCTTGGATTTGTACTATCAGAAAATTTTAGTACATCATTCTTTGGGGGATACTTTAAGCATTGTCAGCCTTATTTATGATTATGAGGCTATTTGTGAAAAATATGGTACTAGCAAAGATTTGATGCATTACTATTTGGTCATGTCATTAATCTATGATTTGGTGGGAGTCCGTGAAAAAACAGTAGAGATGACGAAAAAGTCAATTGTTTATGCTCAAGAACTACAGGATGTAATGATGCTTGTTCGTTGTCATAATAATTTATGTTATCTAGAGGTGGAGAAGGGCTGTACGAAGGAAGCGCTTCGAGCAGGGTTGTTAGCAAGAGAATTCAATAAGACGTTATATGAAACACAACCAGACTTAGCCATATTACTAGATATTCGCATAAATAATAATTTAGCAGATGTGTATATTTTGGAAGGGGATTTTGTGACGGGGAAGGCATTGCTTGATGGTTCATTAACGTCTGACATCATTCCACTCCATAAACGCGAAAAAGTGGCAGCATTGTTTGGTTATGGCTTTTTATATGAAAAACAGCACAAGCTTGAGGAAGCGGTGCCGTATTACCAACAAGCCATAGAGCTTGCCAAATCCTATGGTGATAAGCCCATTACCAAAAAAGTGATGCGCTTATTGTTAAATGTCCTGTACCAATTGGATTGGCGAGATGAAATTTTTGATGTCCAACGAGAATATATTGATCTTTCAGAACAAATGAGTGTTGATAATTTACTACAGCAAGTGATGAATTTAGATTTTAAGCGTCAAAAGGAGAAACTAGAGAGAAAAGCACATTATGATCCATTAACAGGTGTCTTGAATCGACATTTCCTGGATCATGAGCTACATGAGTGGTTAAATGCTGCCAAAATGACGCAATCCTATGTGTGTATCACAGTTCTTGATATTGATCATTTTAAACTATTTAACGATGTGCATGGTCATTTATTTGGCGATATGGTTTTACAGCTATTAGCTGATGGTTTAAAGGACTTTTTACGTGGGGAAGATGTGAAAATTATCCGTTATGGCGGGGATGAATTTATTGTATGTATTCGCCATCAACAAATGGAATATATCAAGGCACTTGTCAAACACACACACGCTCATTTGCTAACGTTAACATTGGAAAAAAATCAGCAAATCTATCCATTAAAGGTCAGTATGGGAGCTTGTATTAACGATCGGATAAATTACCATTATAAAGATTTATTTGAGCAGGCTGATAGCTGTTTGTATCAAGCGAAAGATAATGGCCGTGCCAGCTATGTTATATATGAACTATCATAACTTGAGAGATTCCTATTTACAGTGTTGAATAGGAATCTTTATTTTGATTAAACAAATGTTTTTTTACCGAAAACGATGATACATCAGATCAGAAGATTACTTCTTTTATAGGGAGAAGATGGATGCTTGTTTCGATTTTTATAGTGGCTGTTCAAACGTTCATTGAATCAATATATAGCTTAAGACTATAGATGTCATAGATCTTGAAGAAGGACTTTTTGAATTAGCTAGGAGAAATCTGGATACAATTACGCAGAGGTGGAATAGATATAGAATGAAATTTACTGTTCCAATCATTTGAAAACGTTATTCTAGCAACGTACAATATATGAAATTAAGAAACACGACAGCACAAAATTGTTGTATAATGTTGTGGTATGAGGAAAGAAAGCAGGTTGACAAAATGGAAAGCAAAATGAATGGTTACACAGTGATAGACATGCACAAGCCTCAGCTATGTGTCATGCCAAAACAGCTCGATGTGAAACATAAGGTGAGTAGATGAAAAACTGGTTGATTTTCATTTCTGTCTTTATTGTTTCGTTGTCACTTGTCATTAGCATTTTAGTACTCTGGAAAGCCGAGGCTCCGTTTCGTTCAATTGAAGAGAAGGCTGAACAGTTGGCACTCGATGCCAAAGCCCTCGCAATTGTCTCGGAGTCCTACACATATAATGGCAAACATTCGTATGTTACTGTGTTCGGGGTAGACGAATACGGTGATAAAAAAGCTGTCTTTGTTCCGACGAATCTAGACAAGGATTCCATTCAGGAAGTGTTATTAGAAGATGGTATTACGGAAAAGCAAGCATTATCGGTTTTTAAAAATGAAGGAAATGTACAAAAGGTCCTTCACATGAAATTGGGCTATGAGGAGCCTGGCGCAGTTTGGGAGATTACGTATCTAAACGATCACGACCAACTCAACTATGTCTATATCATGTTTAAGGACGGCGACTGGTGGAAGCGCATTACGAATTTATAAGAGGAGTAGATCCCGGATGAAAAACTTATTAGCAACACGTGTAAAAACTTTAACACCATCTTCAACATTAGCTATTACTGCGAAAGCGAAAGCATTAAAAGAGCAAGGTATTGATGTCATTGGCCTTGGAGCTGGTGAACCAGACTTTAATACACCTCAGAACATTTTAAATGCTGCCATTGATTCAATGGAAAAGGGTTATACAAAATACACACCTGCTGGCGGACTTCCAGTTCTAAAAAAAGCCATAATTGATAAACTACAACGTGATAATAACCTTGCCTATCAGCCTAATGAAGTGATTGTTGGTGTAGGAGCAAAGCATATTTTATACACGTTATTCCAAGTGATTTTAAACGAGGGCGATGAGGTTATTATTCCAATCCCTTATTGGGTGTCTTATCCTGAGCAAGTAAAATTAGCGGGCGGAGTACCTGTATATGTTGAAGGTACACGTGAACAAAACTATAAAATTACTGCAGATCAATTAAGAGCTGCTGTGACTGATAAAACAAAAGCAGTGATTATTAACTCACCTAGCAACCCATCTGGTATGATATATTCTCAAGAAGAGCTAGCAGAACTTGCTGCTGTTGCTGAAGAAAAAGATATTTTAATCGTGTCAGATGAAATTTATGAGAAGCTTGTATACAATGGTAGTGAGCATTTTTCAATTGCACAACTTTCTGATGCAGTGAAAGCACGTACAATCGTTGTAAATGGTGTGGCAAAATCTCACTCTATGACAGGCTGGCGTATCGGGTATGCTGCAGGTGATGTGGACATAGTTACAGCAATGACTGACCTTGCATCACACTCAACATCTAATGCGACAACAACTGCACAATATGCAACTGTAGAGGCGTATAATGGATCGCAGGACGCAGTAGAAGAAATGCGCCAAGCATTTGAATCACGTCTTGAGAAGATTTACCCACAGGTAAGTGCAATTCCTGGCTTCCATGTATTAAAACCACAGGGTGCTTTTTACTTATTACCAGATGTGGCAGAAGCTATGGCTCACACTGGTTATGATTCAGTAGACGCATTTGCTGCGGATATTTTAACAGAAGCAAACGTAGCTGTAATTCCAGGCTCTGGCTTTGGTACACCAACTACTATGCGATTATCTTATGCTACATCTTTAGACTTACTAGAAGAGGCAGTCCGTCGTATTGATACATTTGTAAAATCAAAATGGCAAGACTAATCCCTCTAGACGACTTTGGAGGATTTCTATGAAAAAAATTATGATTAAAGATATGCCTCAGCATATCGGAGAAACAGTCAAAATTGGCGCTTGGTTAGCCAACAAACGTTCAAGCGGTAAAATCGCCTTCTTACAGCTTCGTGATGGCTCTGGCTTTGTTCAGGGTGTTGTCGTGAAAGAAGAAGTGGGTGAAGAAATTTTTGCAACAGCTAAAGGTCTGACGCAAGAAACTTCTATGTATATTACAGGTGAAGTGAAAGTTGACGAACGTTCAAGCTTTGGCTGTGAGCTAGCTGTAACAGGAATTGAGGTTCTACATACAGCAACAGATTTCCCTATTACACCAAAGGAACACGGTCCTGAATTTTTAATGGATAACCGTCATTTATGGTTACGTTCTCGTAAACAACATGCCATTATGAAAATCCGTAACGAAATCATTCGTGCCACTTACGAATTTTTCAACAACAATGGTTTTACAAAGATGGATCCACCAATTTTAACAGGATCTGCACCGGAAGGTACTTCTGAGCTATTCCATACGAAATACTTTGAGGAGGATGCTTATCTTTCTCAATCTGGGCAGCTTTATATGGAAGCGGCTGCTATGGCATTAGGAAAAGTATTTTCATTTGGTCCAACTTTCCGTGCCGAAAAATCGAAAACGCGTCGTCACTTAATCGAGTTTTGGATGATCGAGCCTGAGATGGCCTTTGTAGAATTTGATGAAAATCTAGAGGTCCAAGAGCAGTATGTAGCGCATATTATACAATCTGTTCTGGCTAACTGCAAATTAGAATTAGAGCGACTTGGCCGTGATACATCAAAACTTGAAAATATCAAAGCGCCATTCCCTCGTATTTCATATGATGATGCAATCAAGCTTTTACATGAACAAGGTTTCGACGATATTGAATGGGGTGACGATTTTGGGGCACCTCATGAAACGGCCATTGCGAATTCATTCGACAAGCCAGTATTTATTACTTGCTACCCAGTAGGCATTAAGCCATTCTATATGCAACCACATCCAGAGCGCGATGATGTCGTATTGTGTGCCGATTTAATCGCACCTGAAGGCTATGGTGAAATTATTGGTGGTTCTGAGCGTATCCATGACTATGATTTATTAAAATCTCGTCTTGAAGAACATCACCTATCTTTAGATGCATATGCATGGTATTTAGAACTTCGTAAACATGGCTCTGTACCACATTCAGGCTTCGGACTTGGATTAGAGCGAACTGTGGCATGGATTTCTGGCACAGAACATATTCGTGAAACGATTCCATTCCCACGTTTACTGAACCGCTTATATCCATAAGCAAATCAATTTAAAAGTCGCGTAGTGAAATATCTACGCGGCTTTTCTACTTAACTAAAGAAGGAGTCTAGAGAAATATGAACGCAAATAATCATCGACTCCGTACATGGACTGAGCAGAGAATGATCCCCATACCTCAGCTTTTTTTTCAGTTTTATAAGGAGTTAAATATAGAGGATGAAGAGGCGCTAATTGTCATGCACTTATTAGCCTTTCATATGGAAGGGAATGACTTCCCCACACCGAATGACCTTAAGAATCGTCTCGCAATGCCTGATAATGATATAACATCACGTTTACAGCGATTAATGCAAAAGGGCTTTTTGGAAATTACTCGTGATGTAGATGCAGGTGGCAAGCTCTATGAAAAATATTCGGTTTACCCACTTTGGGAGCGAATTGTGCAGATGATCGACATGAAAGAGCAACAAAAATCTGCGGTGACACTTCGACAAGAAGAAGGAGAGATATTCCGACTATTTGAAGAGGAAATGGGACGTCTTTTATCTCCTTTAGAGCTTGAAAAAATAGGATGTTGGCTTGATGAGGACAACCATAGTCCAGCCCTCATTAAGGAGGCACTGAAAGAAGCTGTTTTTGCTGGGAAACTGAGTATTCGCTATATAGATCGCATTTTGTTAGAGTGGAAGAAGAAAAAAATTACGACACCTCAAGCCGCGCAAAAACAAAGTGAGCAGTTTCGAGAGAAGCAAACGTTTAATAGGGCTCCAGCACGTACGGTTCAGCAAGATACTCAACCAACCAATAAAGTACCGTTTTACAATTGGTTAGAAGAAAGAGAATAGGGGGCATCCGGTTTGTTAACAAAAAAACAGTGGGAACATTGCCTTGAAGAGATGGATCGAATGTTTCCTGATGCGCATTGTGAGCTCGTCCATGACAATGCTTTTGAGCTAACAATTGCGACATTATTATCTGCACAATGTACGGATGTACTTGTCAATAAGGTAACGAAAGCATTATTTCAGAAATATAAAACGCCAGAAGATTATTTAGCTGTTTCGTTGGATGAATTACAGCAGGATATTCGCTCTATTGGCTTATATCGCAATAAAGCAAAGAACATTCAGGCTTTATGTCAACGTTTGTTAGATGAATATAATGGCGAAATACCATCTACGCGTGAAGCACTGGTGACATTGCCAGGTGTGGGGCGGAAAACAGCCAACGTGGTGCTATCAGTTGCCTTTGATATCCCAGCACTCGCAGTCGATACCCATGTGGAGCGTGTATCAAAACGTCTAGGGCTATGTCGATGGAAAGATTCCGTGCTTGAAGTGGAAGAGACGATCATGAAAAAAACGCCCATGGATAAGTGGTCGAAAACACATCATCAGTTAATTTTCTTTGGCCGTTACCATTGTAAGGCCCAAAATCCTGGCTGCCATGCCTGCCCTTTACTAAGTGATTGCCGTGAGGGGCAAAAACGGTTGAAGAAAGGCTTGGTGAAGGAAGCATGAATAGTGAGGCCATCGTAAAAGATCAAGTAGATGCATGGTTTGCCAAGTGGACAACCCTTCAAGCGAACATCCACGAAGCCCATGATGCTAGAAACGGTACAGCAAAAGGTTTAATGGAAGAAGCAATAAAGTTGTTTGAACAGCTAGTACAAGCGGCAGGTGATGAAGTGCTACCGATTAATGGCGTTGAACGACTTGCCTTTATCAAAGCGAAGCCAGGGCAATATGCTTGTTATCGCCAGCTTGATGAATTATTTAAGGAAACGAAAAAGCGTACAGCACGTTTACGAATTCAAGCGAGTAAAAATTAGAGTAGATGGATGGAGTAATCATGCCAGCGGATATGCATCTTGAAGTGACGGATAGCACATGTAAAGTGACGGATAGAATGGCCGAACTGACGGGTAGTAGCCCTTCCATCAAGAAAAAACCGAGAAGCTTCATTAGCTTCTCGGTTTTTCGTTTATTCTGAGCTTTGTTCTTCATCAGTTGGGTTTACGGGATCGGTAGGAGGAGTTGGTGGCTGACTACCATCTGGTCCACCGCTGTTTCCACTATTGCTGCCGTTATCCCCATTCCCATTATTATTGTTACTACCGTTGCCATTGCCATTGTTATTACCGTTGCCGTTACCATTGCCATTGTTATTACCATTGTCGTGATCATCTTGATCAGGGTCTGTTGGTAAATCAATTTCTGGCTCATCTGGTTCTTCCGTTTCTAAATCCTCATCAGATGTACTTGTGATTTGGAAAGTAGCTGTACCAGGGTCACTGCGTGTACCGTCCACGATGGCTACGACTGAGATCGTGTAATTCCCATCTTCAAGCGTGTTGCCAACTGTTAAATCTTTTTTCTCAGTTGTACCAAGGGCAAACGTTTGTCCGTCATCACGTGTTGCCGTTACTTCAAATGAAGTTGGTAGTGGTTCATCTGTTTCTGGATCTAGGCTGGCATCATGTTCCCAAGAAATATTGATGGACTGTGCATCTAAATCTAAGCTTGCTGATACGTTGTATGGTGTAGCTAATTCTGGTGCCTCATAAACACTGGACACTTCTGTTGGCTCAGTTCCACGAACGAATAGCTCTGTTTGACGTAATTCGCTAGGTGTAAAGTCACTTGCTAATTTCAATGGCTTAGAGCCTATTTCAATCGTTGCTTCTACAACTGTACTTGGCTTTTTAAAGCTGGCTGTTTCAACGTTTGCTGAAATATCTTGCATAATCGACTTAAATAAATTTTGTGGTAATCGACGTTCTTCCCACGTTGTAATTGGATCAAAGTGTTTTTCATAGCCACTCCATATCGCAATGGAATAGTTTGTTGTATAACCAGCAAACCATGAATCTGGCACACTTGTATTTGGTAAATTATACTTACTAAAATCGGCTGCTGAATAGTTGGTTGTACCTGTTTTACCTGCAATATCTAAGCCAGGTACATTGGCAGCAGTACCAGATGCATCTGGTTTATTGCCCACTACATCACGCAGCATATCCGTTACCATATAAGCTGTATAATCGTTCATAGCAACTTTAGGTTCAGGTGTGTAGTTTTTAGATGTTTTGCCATCACGATAGACTATTTTTGAAATCGCATGTGGATCCGTGTAGACCCCGTTATTACCGAAAGCTGCATAAGAAGCTGCCATTTGGATAGGGGAGATCGTAATAGCACCTCCACCAATCGCATCCGATTCATAAAGATCATCTGTTTTAATGCCTAAACGTCCCACAAATTCCTTGGCTTTTTCAGTGCCAACCTCTTGTAATGCTTTGACAGCAGGAACGTTACGTGAAGCATATAAGGCTTTACGAGCAGTCATGGCACCCATATAGCGACCATCCCAGTTCGTAATTGTTTGTTTTGTACCTGTGTAATTCATTGGCTCATCGACAAGCGTTTGACCTGTAGACCAATTTAAATATTCGATTGCTGGACCGTAGTCCACTAATGGTTTCATTGTAGAACCTGGTTGATTCCTTTTTAAATCATCTGCATAGTTCCAGCCACGTTCGGCGCCATAATTTCGACCGCCACCAACAGCTTGAATAGCTCCTGTTTTTGTATCAATGACCGCTACACCTGACTGAATCTCTTCAGTAGGGAAATTACTGTCATCGTTCATGACATTTTCTACAACTTTTTGGGCATTCGGATCAAGTGTCGTATAAACTTTAATTCCTTCTGCCATGGCTGTACCATCACCATTATTTTCTAATTCATTAATAACAACATCTAGGAAGGCGTCGTATTTCGAACCAGCAAATGATTGGCGTGTTGCATCGTCAGCAAGACCTGCTTGGACATCAACTTTCTTAGCTTCTTCCATTTCGGTTTTTGAAATTTTTCCATGCTGATGCATTAATCCTAAAACCGTATTACGACGTTGCTTTGCAAGGTCAGGGTTTTTCAATGGATTATAAGCATTAGGTCGTTGTACTAAACCTGCTAATAATGCTTCTTCATCTAATGATAAATCTTTTAATTCTTTTCCATAGAAATATTGCGCTGCTGTGCCGAAGCCATAAATACGCCCTGACATTAGCATTTTATTGAAGTACATTTCAAAAATTTCTTCTTTTGAATATTTACGTTCTAATTGAAACGCTAGCCAAGCTTCTTGTGCTTTACGCTTTAATTTCTTTTCATTTTGTAAAAATGAATTTTTTACCACTTGCTGTGTTAGGGTAGAGGCACCTTGTGCACCAAAGCCATCACGGAAGTTAGCAAGTATAGCACCGCCTAGACGATAGAAATCCATGCCATGATGTTTAAAGAAGCGTACATCTTCCGTTGCAAGAATAGCGTTAACCATATCTTCTGGTATATCTTCATATTTTATATATTTACGGTTTTCAGCACCGATTGTTGCAAATATTTCGCCGTTTTTATCGTAGAACTCTGACGATACAGGGTCCTTCAATAATTCCTCATCAAGCTCTGGAGCCGTGCTTGCATAATAAGCAAATACTCCCGCTCCTCCAACGAAGCCTGCCACACCGATTATTAATAGTGTTAAGAAAATACGTTTTATCCACATCTTAGCGGGTGATGATGATTTTGTTATTGTTTTCTTACCTTTTTTATTTTTTTCAGCGAGAGCCTTTTGATGCTCTCCACGTGTTCGACGACGTTCAGTCATACTATTTCTCCTCACTTTCAAACCCGTAGCATTGTGCATCGATCAGTTGTTGGATGATGGGTAAATAATCGATACGTGGATAATAGCTAGTGGGAATTTCATACGCCTCTTCTTCAATCGTTGAAAAGGGTATGGATTTACGATTGCCATTCTCCATTGCTTGCCAGGCCTTTTGTAAAACTTCATATGGCACAATAAAATACCGTTCAAAAGCTGAAAAGCGAACGATAATAAAAGCCACACCATTTTGTTCAGTCACTTGCTGCATGTGGGTCATTTGATGCTCGTGAATATTTTTTAAGGGGAAACTCGTTTTGGAAGCAGTTTCCTTTGCATCAAAATCTATATAATGCCCATTCCAAACACCATTGTAGTCGGTTGTAGAGGGTGTTCGAAAATATGCTTCACGAATGACGGCAGCACTTCGTGAAGGGTACTCTACTTTGACGATTTGTACAGGAACAGGTTTCTTATGAATGATAGCAAGTCGTCTTTTTATATAATAGTCGTTTGCTTCATTAATTTCATCCTCTAGCGTCTTTCCACGATTACTAAAAGACAAATCTTTGCTTTTACTTTTTCTTTCTGTCTTCTGTACAGAAGTATTTGGGGTATACAATTTCCCGTTTGGATAGCGAATTGTCATTTAGCTCACCCTTTATCAAACTGCTTTCCTATATATTAGTTTACCATGATTTAATGGCTCTTCTCTACCTTCATCCGTATGGTCTTTGTTACAAGAGTAGTAGACAGTGGATGCAAAGAATGAACAAATTGCGTCGAAAAAAAGCTAATGATTTTCTTCCTCTAATCGTCAAAATAACTGATAAATTGAATCATAGAAACGGATGAAGAATGGTGAATTATCTACACCTTTCATTCTGGACGCTTTTGTAGGTGGAAGGTTCACCTTTAAAAATTTATCGAAAATCTTCTTCTTTCAGCTAACTTACGCTTATTTTGTCACGTATGAAGGTAATTCTATACATGCGAGGAATACATAAGTAAAGCAAAGGAGGCGTTATTTTGAACAAGTTAGAACAATTAGTTGCGCAGTTAGATCTGGTCAATCAATTACTTTTCACGAGAGTGTCGCTGGAAAACAATGCTCAGAATATGCACTTTTTTTTGCAACTCAAAGCAGTTAGTCAGAAAGTAAGCTTAGCAGAAAAGAACTGGCAAGTAAAGAATGCTTGTTCGCCTATTAGTAGTGAAAAATGATAGACTTTGGTACACTTATCTCATAAGCAATTGAACTACCTCCATAGCATTAAAATTGATACAGTTTTTACCACAAAACAAATGAGTGACGGTAAAGGTATCAAGAGGTACCATATTTTCGTAGTTGAAATGTTGGGTAAGACATACTCATCATATATATGTACTTGCTACGAAAAATATTTGCTTACGTGGAATTGATGAGAGATGAGGTGCAAAATTGTTAGTTATTCAGCAAACATCCAAATTATTAGATGAATGTGATCAATGTGTCTCGCGTTTTTGGCAAATGCGTGAGGAGGACCGTACACCTGATTTTTTTCAAGAGGTGAAACCACACGTTGATAAAATTCACCAACTGTTGAAGGAATGGCAGCAAGAGGCCAATACATGGATTCAAGAAAATAAACCGAAATATATGCATACACAACAAATTGCTTCAGCGGTAGAATCCATGGAGCAATTTGTTGTGCAATCTTTTTATAAAGAAACAAGTAAAAAACGTTTTTTAGATGCGACTCATTCTACCTCCTATACAATAAAAAACTTTGAACGACTGATTAAGGGGGAGGCAATGAATGCTATCGAAGAAACGAACGATTAGTGAGCTTTTACATGAATGGAGATATGATGAAGAATTAAAAGAACGCATTCTCCATTGGCAGACACTTGAAGGACAGCCAGCAAGTTATGCTCCTTTCCCAGAAAATTTACACGCCTCTCTAGTTAAGGCTTTACAGGCAAGGGGCATAGAGCAACTTTATACACATCAGCGAGAGGCCTTTGATTTGGCACAGAATGGTACGTCATTTACAGCTGTTACACCAACCGCATCGGGTAAATCATATTGCTATCATTTGCCAGTATTGCAAAAAATAATAGAAGATAAAAACGCGCGAGCGATTTACTTATTTCCAACAAAGGCTTTAGCTCAGGATCAAAAAAATGACTTAAATAAACTAATTGAACAGAGTGGCGAGGAGATTTTAAGTTATACCTATGATGGTGATACAGCTCCTGGCATTCGTCAAAAGGTTCGCAAAGCAGGACATATTGTCATGACGAATCCCGACATGCTTCACTCAGGGATATTGCCACACCATACGAAATGGGTATCACTCTTTGAAAATTTGCAGTATATCGTTATTGATGAATTGCATACATATAAAGGGGTATTTGGTTCACATGTTGCACATGTTATTCGTAGATTAAAACGTATTTGTGAATTTTATGGTAGTAAACCCGTGTTTATTTGTACATCAGCAACAATAAAAAATCCTAAGGAGCTTGCCGAACTGCTGACGAATGAATCGCATGCGCTCATCGCGGACTCTGGTGCACCTGTTGGCAAGAAAACATTTCTTTTCTACAATCCACCTATTATTCACAAAACATTTGGAGTGCGTAGAAGTGCCGTGCTAGAGGTAAGTGATTTAGCCAAAAGACTATATATAGCTGGCATTCAATCTATCATTTTTGCTAAGAGTCGGGTGCGGGTTGAAATGATTGTCACTTATTTAAAGGAGCTTACGCGCAATAAACTGCTCGATGAATCTGTGCGTGGCTATCGAGGTGGTTACTTGCCATCTGAACGTCGTGTGATTGAAAAAGGCTTACGTGATGGCACCATTCAAACCGTTGTTAGCACAAATGCATTAGAATTAGGAGTCGATATCGGACAGTTACAAGCATGTATTATGACAGGATACCCAGGAAATATTGCAAGTGCCTGGCAACAAGCAGGACGTGCAGGAAGGCGGCAGGATGAGGCTTTAATTATTTATGTAGCGCAATCGACTGCCCTTGATCAGTATGTGGTGAATCATCCACTATTTTTACTTGGTAGTACACCAGAAGAGGCGCGTATTTATCCAGAAAATATGTTAATTTTAATGGATCATTTGAAATGTGCCGCTTTTGAGTTGCCATTTTCAATAGAAGATACTTATGGTGAATATGACATACAGGAATTGTTAGATTATTTAGCAGAGGAAGGCGTTGTTTTTAAGACGAGCGACAAGTGGCATTGGATGAGTGATCGTTTCCCAGCACACGATATAAGCTTACGCTCTGCTTCTCAGGAAAATGTGGTAATTATTGATCTATCCATTCCTGCACAAACAAAGGTAATTGGTGAAATGGATCGGCATAGTGCCATGACATTATTACATGAGGAGGCAATTTATTTACACCAAGGGATTCAATTCCAAGTAGAAAAGCTCGACTGGGAAGAAAAGAAAGCTTATGTACGTGAAGTCGACATTGATTATTATACAGATGCCAATCTTGCTGTGGAAATGAAGGTATTAGAGGAAGACCGAAGCCGTTCTTATAACGGCGGTATGATTAGCTTTGGCGATGTTGGATTAGTCGCACAAGCAACGATTTTTAAGAAAATACGCTTTGGTACGCATGATAATATCGGGTCAGGGCCTATTCATTTACCTCCAGATGAAATGCATACGAGTTCGTCGTGGCTATCCTTTGCTGGGCCAGAAAAGTGGACCGAGGAAGAGCTAACAGATGCTATGACGGGAGCAGCCTATGCGATGAATGCATTTATTCCTTTATTCATTCAATGTGATAGTAGTGATGTAGCCGTGGTACCACAGGTAAAAGCCACACATAATGAGCAACCGACGTTTTTTGTATACGATAAGTATCCTGGTGGCATCGGCTTAAGTGAAAAGGTTTATGAATTATGGGAAGAGCTATTAAACAAAACCTATCAGCATGTAGCTAATTGTGCTTGTGAGGCAGGTTGTCCATCATGTATTGGTGCACAAGATAGTTTACAGCAGGCCAAGCGTAAGGTGCTACAAGTATTAGCAATCCTACAAGCAGAAAATGAGTGAAATATATGTCCTATGAAAATAAAATCCTACAAATGAAAAAAATGCTTGGAAAAAAAACAGCAGCCCCATCAAAAGTCCAGCAGCCGACTTTTCGGAAACCAACTAATCCTAGCTATACAGAGCAATGGAAAAGAGCGGGGTTAACCGTTGTTGAAAATGACTTTGGCATAGTGTTTAAGCGTGAAGTGCAATATCCCTTTACGTATCAGCATGGTCATTATCAGCTACAGTCATTCTTCGATGCCCTGAAAAAATGGCATGTTGCTGAGTTTGATCATCCTTATGCGCTTACGGTGAATGAACCCGTTTTGTTTTTTGATACGGAAACAACAGGTTTAAAGGGTGTTGGCACACATATTTTTTTGCTCGGTTTTTTAGAAGTGATAGATGATTGCTTCCTGTTGACGCAATATATCCTTGCCGATCCTGCACACGAAGCGGCTTTCTTGTTTGAATCCAAGCTGTGGCAAAAATCAGTAACGGTCATCACTTATAATGGTAAAAGCTTTGATTGGCCGCAGCTTGAAACACGCTGGACATTACATCAAAAAACATTACCCAAATTACAATCGCAACGACAAATCGATTTATTGCATAGTTCGAAGCGTTTATGGAAAAATGATATGGAGCGCTTAAAATTAAAATCTGTAGAAGAAGAAAAGCTTGGTTTTTCTCGGAAGGGAGACATTCCAGGCCATCTTGCACCTATTATTTATTTAGATGCTGTGAAAAGTGGCGTACCAGATGCTCTTATGAAGGTTTTACTTCATAATGAGTGGGATTTACTGTCACTTATCACGCTTTATAGTCATTCCACCCAGTTATTGTTTGAGGAAGAACATGAAGAATCGGCAAAAACCTTCACCAATATTGGAAAATGGTATGGTGATTTAAAAGAAAGCACACAAAGTGTTAGGGTTTTAGAAAGGGTAACAACCCAATTCGATGCACTGGAAGCAAGTAATGCTCAATACTATTTAGCCTTACAGCATAAGAAGAGTAAACGCTACAGTGAAGCTATTGATGCATTTGTTGCCTCTCTCCATTTTGTAGAAGCAAGAACAAAGTTGCATGTCCTTGAACAGCTAGCCATACTTTATGAGCATCAAATGAAAGATTATGAGCAGGCCCTTTATTATACGCAACAAGGCATACATCTCATTCAAAGTAATGAGCAATGGAGAGCAGAACAAAAACAAAAATGGGTAATTTCGTGGGAAAAGAGGTTACTCAGATTAGGAAATAAGAAATAATTTCCCGGATAAGCGCATGAAACGACAAGATTAGCCTTACAATTGGAGTATTCAGACGATATAATGTGGTGAAGTATGCTATAATGTATTCGTGTATGTAGTGTGAGGAAGGGCGATGTGAATGGACATTAAATTAACGTCAAAAATGATCCTTGAAAAGGAATTTAAAAAGAACTTTAAAGGCTATAATGTGGAAGATGTGGATTCTTTCCTTGATGAAATTATTCAAGACTATGAAACGTTTGAAAAAGTGATGGCCCAACTACGTGAAGAAAATAGACAGTTAAAAGAAGAAATTGAAAGTACTCCGAAGAGACAACCCGTTGCTTCAGCAGCAGCTGGTACAACTAATTTTGATATTTTAAAACGTCTTTCGAATTTAGAAAAACATGTATTTGGTAGCAAGCTGTACGAATAATTTTAGTCAATTATATTGTATTTAACATAAAACTCTAGTATAATCTTTCGTATCATCATGAAATTCTGGTAATCGCTGCGGCGCTAGACGTCGTAGAGGAAAGTCCATGCTCACACGGTTCTGAGATGTCCGTAGTGTTCGTGCTTACTGAAAAAATAAGGTAAGGCAGCTGTTCAGGCTGACGGCGGAAGGAAAACCTAAGTCCTAGGATATGGTTAACACTTCCTGAAAGTGCCACAGTGACGAAGCTTGCTTGGAAACTTGCAAGGTGGAACGAGGTAAACCCCACGAGTGAGAAACCCAAATTATGGTAGGGGCACTCTCTTGAAGGAATTGAACGGATAGAGGGACAGAGTTTGCTCTGTAGATAGATGATTACTACCTGGTCGTACGAGGCGCAAGCTGTTTGAGTACTCAGGAACAAAACATGGCTTATGGAATTTTTTGATGCTTATTTACGAAATAACAAGCGCTCTCCAAATCGGTGGAGAGCTTTTCTTTTGAGTTCATGAGGAAAAAGTAACCTTGTTAATCAAGTCTTGGTATGCGCGATACGTTTGAGAATGGCTAACTTGTTTGGCAAGCCTCTATCGCTACCGCTTTTAAGTAAAAACATCTGAAAACGGTTATCGCATCGATGTGTATTTATCTTGATTCAGCAAAAGTTTTTGTAACGAGCAAAGTGCGAGATACAAATGACTCTACTCAATATAGATAGAGAGAGTTTGCACATTTTCTTTCCATTCAGGTGACGACAGGACGACTGCTGAATCAAGTTCAAACCTCTGAGAAGTCACAGATTTTTAAGACGAGCTTACGAGTCAACTCGAAAAAAACTGTACACCATCATCCTGAGGTGTCATTGATTTACATAGTTAACCTGGCGTAAGTGCCCTTTAAAGGGGAGTATAGAGAGATAGGATGGGGCGGGAACATGAACGGAGTAAATAACAATTGGGAAAGTGTGGATAAATTGAAGTTAATTTCTCAATATCCTACTACCTTAATACTTAAAATCTTCGAAAATGTATCTGAAGGTATCATGATTACTGATGAATACAAAAAAATAGTGATGGTTAATCCTGCCTTTGAATTTGTCACAGGTTATACACGTGATGAGGTGGTTGGAAAAACACCTGCAGTTTTACAATCGGGTGTACATGAATTACCGTTTTATTTAGAGATGTGGGAACAGATACGACAAGAAGGAATTTGGCAAGGAGAAATATGGAATCGTCGTAAAACTGGAGACGTATATCCTGAATGGTTAACAATTGTATGTGTAACCAACGATGAGGGTAAGGTTACAAATTATTGTGGTATTTTCACAGATTTGTCTGAAAGAAAAATAGTAGAAAACGAATTAGAAAAACGTTTACTGACAGATTCATTAACAGAAGTATCCAATCGATTTGCTTATATTGAAAGAATGGATAATCTTTTAGAATCCACTTCTGCTATTTCTCATTCAGTACAGCATGCGGTTTATTTTTTAGATTTGGATAGATTTAAGCAAATTAATGATACTTTAGGTCATGCTGTTGGAGATTCCATATTAATAGAAGTCGCCAAACGACTAAAACAGTTACTGAAAAACAAAGATATTATTGCAAGATATGGCGGAGATGAATTCGTCATTACATTAACGAATGTAAAAAACGTAAAAGAAGCTGCAAATTTCGCTGAACAAATAATAAGTAGTATAGAAAAGCCGATGATGATAAATGGCCAGGAAGTTTTTATTTCCACAAGCATTGGTATAAGTGTTTATCCAGTAGATGGTAAAAATACCGAAGAACTGATTAATTGTGCTGATAGAGCAATGACCTACTCAAAAAAGAATGGATTGAATGGCTATTCTTTTTATTTTGATGAACTGCAAACAGATGCACAGCGTGTCTTATTGCTAGATTCTGAGTTAAGAAGAGCCATTGATAATCGTGAGTTTGAGTTGTATTTTCAGCCGAAAATTACTATGGATAATGAGCAAATTCAAGGATTAGAAGCACTGGTCCGCTGGAATAATGAAAGACTTGGCTTTGTGTCACCTGGTGAGTTTATTCCTTATGCTGAGGAAACAGGTTTAATCATTCCGTTAAGTGAAGTCATTATAGAGAAGGCGTGCGAGGCAGTTATTCAAATGCAACAATATGGGTGGAAAATACCGGTTGCCATTAACATATCCAGCATTCACTTTAAACAACAGAATTTTTTAGATTCGATACAAGCAATATTAGAACGCTATAATATGCCAGCCAACAATTTTGAAATAGAAGTGACAGAACGAACTGTTATGAACAGTGCTAACGAAACTGTGAGCAAGTTAGTTCGTTTGAAACAATTAGGCTTTAAAATCTCCATAGATGATTTTGGGACAGGCTATTCCTCCCTGAGCTATTTAGTTCGTTTTCCACTAGATTGTTTAAAAATTGATCGAAGCTTTATTCAACATATTGGTTCACTCGATGAAAAACAGGCAGTTGTAGATGCTATTATTCAAATGTCGCATCGTCTAAAAATGAAAGTTGTAGCAGAAGGTGTAGAACAGGCACAACAAGTGGATATACTACGTAAAATGAATTGTGATATTATTCAGGGTTATTATTACAGCAAACCATTACCATTAAACGACATCATCGAGTTTATGGAGTATTGGGAAATTGAGCATCAAGGAAGGAAATAATCTATGGCAAACTATCAATTAGTAGCTACGGCTGCAATGGGATTAGAGGCAATTGTAGCCCAGGAAGTCAAAGCACTTGGTTATGAAACAACTGTTGAAAATGGTAAAGTATATTTTCAGGGTGATGAAACAGCCATCGCACGTACCAATTTATGGCTACGAGTAGCAGATCGTGTAAAAATTGTAGTCGGACAATTCCCTGCAAAATCATTTGAACAATTATTTGAAAGTGTGAAGGCTTTACCTTGGGAAAAATATTTACCAGTGGATGCTGCTTTTCCAGTTTCGGGTAAGTCTGTTAAATCAAAATTATTTAGTGTTCCCGATTGCCAAGCTATCACTAAAAAAGCGATTGTTGAACGAATGAAACAGCATTATAAGCGACTTGGCTTTTTAGATGAATCGGGTGCCACTTACAAAATTGAGGTTTCAATATTAAAAGATGTGGCTACACTAACGATTGATACATCTGGTGCTGGCCTTCATAAACGCGGCTATCGTCAGGTCCAAGGTGAGGCACCGTTAAAAGAAACATTAGCGGCGGCATTAATACAAGTTTCAAAGTGGAATCCAAATCGTCCATTTGTGGATCCATTCTGTGGTTCTGGGACCATTGCATTAGAGGCAGCAATGTTTGGACAAAATATAGCACCTGGCTATAATCGTGAGTTCATTTCTGAGGACTGGCCATGGATGAAAGCACAAATCTGGGACGCTGTTCGAGATGAAGCAGAAAGTTTGGCCAATTATGATCAACCGTTAGAAATTGTTGGTTCCGATATTGATCATCGCATGGTAAGCATTGCACAAGAAAATGCTACAGAAGCAGGGTTTGGTGAGCTGATTACGTTTAAACAAATGCAAGCACGCGATTTTACCACTCAGTTTTCAGATGGTGTGATGATCGGAAACCCACCATACGGAGAACGTATTGGTGATGTTGAAGTAGTGGAACAAGTTATTCGTGATTTAGGAAAAGTAATGAAAAACTATCCAACTTGGTCAGTATATATGCTATCCTCCATGAAAAATTTTGAAGAATTATATGGGCGCCAAGCGACGAAGAAACGGAAGTTATTTAATGGTTTTATCGAAACAAATTATTATCAGTTCTGGGGACAAAAGTCTAAAAGAGATTAACGAATAAGTAACGGAAGATAAGATTTTTTCTTATCTTCCGTTTCGTCGCGTATAATAGCACCAGATAGTAAGAGGGGGAACATCAATTGCGTAAATCTTTACCATTTGCATTATCAAAGGACCGTTCATTTTTTGATTCATTAGGTGACTGGATGGGTGACGTCCTTTATGATGAATTACCTGAAAAAGGTTTTGAATGTCGTGATGAGCAAATTTTTATGGCTTATCAAATAGAGCAAGCGCTAAAAGAAAAAAATGTACTCTTTGCAGAAGCGGGTGTTGGAACTGGGAAAACAATTGCTTATTTACTCCCAGCGATTTCTTACGCACGCTATACAGGGAAACCGGCGCTTATTGCTTGTGCTGATGAAACATTAATAGACCAGCTTGTTAAAGATGGCGGCGATATTTATAAACTACAAAAAACGCTTGGACTGGAAATTGATGTTCGTCTAGCAAAATCACGAGATCAGTATTTATGCTTAAAACGCTTTGAGGAAGCGGAAAAAGTGGAAACGGATGAATGGATTGATGATATTTCATTCTCCATCCCGGATGGTGTGTATGCACAAGGTTCGATGATCGCTGTTCATCCATATGGAGAACGTAGTGATTATCCGACAGTTAGTGATGAGGATTGGCAAAAGGTTAATTACAATTCAATTATGCAATGCTCTGTTTGTGATCTTCGTAATCGCTGTGGGCAAACATTGCATCGCTCTCATTACCGTAAATCAACGGATCTTGTAATTTGTTCCCAAGATTTTTTAATGGAGCATTTAGCTACAAAAGAATCTCGCGAGCGTGAAGGGCAGCTTGCATTATTGCCAGAAGTATCAATGATTGTCTTAGATGAAGGGCATCTGTTGGAATACGCTGCGCAAAAAGCGATGACTTATAAAGTGCAGGCAACAACCATTGTCCAACTTTTAGAGCGATTAATGGTAGATGGCGTGCGAGAACGTACATTGTATGCGATGGAAAAATTACAAGACGATCATGAGCTATTTTTTGATCAGCTTCGTGATGATATCGTTGCTTCAGATGAGGATCGTAAACGTATCAATAAATCCCAAACATTGTTAGCTTATGGAAAACAATTGATTAAAGATGTGGAAATACTTATGGAGGAATTTGTATTTGAATCTGAAATGTACATGATTCCTGAATATGAGTTAAATATGGCGGAAGAATATTTAGAACAATATGAGGCTTCTTTGCGTATTTTCATAGCACAAGGAGATGCGGTGGATTGGCTTGAGGAGACAGATGGAGAAGAAACGTTGGTGATTATGCCTCGTTTGATTACTGAAGTTTTAGCAGAAAAGTTATTCTCTAAAAAGCTTCCGATCGTCTTTTCGTCCGCCACTTTAGCAGTCAATAAAGACTTTTCTTATATCGCCTATAGTTTAGGCATACGAGAATACCAATCATTTTCAGTACCTTCTCCATTTAATTATGAAGAAGTGATGAAAATCTATTTACATGAGCTAGCTCAACGTGATAAAACCGCACGTGTACAGCAATTACTGCGTGATGGCGAGCAAACATTGATTCTGTTTAAATCTAAGCAAGCCATGTTAAAATTTAAAGCTGAATTGCCATTAATGGAGCGAATGTATGTTGCATTCGAGGGTGATCGAGAACTATCAGCCATTGTTCGAGATTTCCAGCAAGGTACCGTTAAAACATTATGCTCATATCATTTATGGGAAGGCTTAGATTTACCTGAGGAAGCATTAACACGTGTCATTATTTATGATTTACCGTTCCCTCCACAGGATCCGTTATTTGATGCAAAACGTACGTTTGCGGAAAATCCATTTGAAGAGGTGGAATTACCTTTCATGCAATTGCGCTTGCAACAAGGAATGGGCCGCTTAATTCGAACATCAAACGATCATGGGGATATCCATATTTTATTGAATGAGGAAGAACAAAAACAACGTGCAGCCTTTGAGAATATATTAGCTGTTACACCTGAAATTAAGTAGAAAAAAGAGAGTTTGCTGAATCGGCAAACTCTCTTTTTGATATATTAAAATAACTTTTTTCTTCTAACTGAATAATGTGATGATAAAAAACTGTTGAATATTTCTCTTTTAAGCTATATAGTTCTTTGTAATGCAACGAATTTTGATGAAAGAAAATATTTTTTGTATTGAAAATAATTTCACAAAAGGTTTATAATAATGACAAGAATTTTTAAGAATAATTAAACTGATTGTTGATTATTCATTGATAGGGGGCTTAAACCTGTCGAACATTCAATCATTGTGTAGAAAATATACAAATCTATCGGCAACGGATATTGACAAGTTAATAGAAATGGAAGCAACGCTTAACTACTATGCTGAGCTCACTGATTGTTATATGTTCATAGATTGTATGATGGATAATTTATCACATGCAATTGTCGTGGCAGAAGCATTCCCTAACAAGGAAAAAGGTTTATACGAAAAATCAGTTATTGGAAAATTCGTCTTTGAAAGTTTTGAACCAGCCGTATTCGCTGCGTTTAAACAAAAGGAAAGATCATCGATTTCCAGAGCCATTACGCAAGAAGGCATTACAGTCGAACAAAATGTGATTCCGATCTTTAATGATCAACAGCAAGTGATTGCTGTATTGATTCAGGAAAAGATGGTGAAGATGCAGTCGACACCAAAAGATGATTTTCAAAATATGCCTTTTGCATTAATTGAGCATATTGTAGAACCTAATTCTCAGCCGATTCCAGTTGTTTCTGATTTACTAGTAGAGTCAATTATTCTTACAAATCACGAGAACAAAGTGATTTACAGCAATCCTGCTGGTTACCATTTTATTTCGGAGCTTTCAGGATTGGAAAACTTTGATAATGTTGCGTTGGATAAAATTTTACCGTTTTTACAGGAAGTCTATGATAAAGGCGACGATGTCTTTTTCCTAGAAATTACGATTGAACGTAAATCCTTTATCGTGAAGAAAATTCCAATCCGCAGCCAAAATGACAAGGTCACACTCCTCATTATTCATGATCTAACAGAACTAAAGCTAAAAGAAAATGAACTAATGATGAAAACATTTGCCATACGAGAAATTCACCATCGTGTGAAAAATAATCTTCAAACAGTAACAAGCCTATTACGCTTGCAAATGCGCAATGAATTGTCAGCTGTTAATGCAAATGCTTTTCAGGAGGCATTAAATCGAATATATAGTATTTCATCTGTTTATGAGCTTATTTTAGAAAATGAGGATAACGCTGAAGAGAAAGTAGACGTTATTGCATTGGCTAAAAAAATTGGACATAAAATGATTGGCACGTCCAATACAGCAACTATTCAACTAGCATTTCATCATGATAATTTGCAACTATTTTGCCATTCCAAAAAAGCAGTATCCCTTGCGCTCATTATTTGTGAACTACTGCAAAATGCATTAAAGTATGCTTTTCTCGGTCGTGATGAAGGAACAATCGATATTCAATTCATGCAGGAAGACTCTACTATTTCACTTCATATTTCTGACAACGGCGTTGGAATGCAAGAGGTGAAGGCATCTTTTGGCATGGAAATTATCACAAGGCTTGTGGAATATGATTTAGCTGGCTCATTCTCAATTATCCCTAGTGAAGAAGGTACACATACTCAAATTCAGTTCCCTGTAAGTGAGGAGGTATTTATCGTAAATGACTAGGAAAGTTATGATTGTCGAAGATGAATCACTGATTGCGATTGATTTGAAGTTTATGTTAGAAGATAATGGTTACGAAGTAGTAGCTCAAGCTAATAATGGGGAAACAGCCATTGAGTTAGCCTTTTTACATAAACCACAGTTAATCTTAATGGACATTAAAATGCCTAAACTGGATGGTTTAAAGGCAAGTAAAATTATTGAACAACAGCTCGGTATACCTGTTCTTTTCATCTCGGCATACAGTGAAAAAGAATTATTACTATACATGAAGCAGGATAATATATTAGGTTATGTAATGAAACCGTTTTCTGAAAAAAATGTGTTGCCTGTGTTAGAGGTTGCTTTTCATCAAATTGATAAGTTCAACCGTCTCAATGGGGAGATTTTACATAAGCAAACACAGTTGGACAAGCGAAAAGTTATTGAACGAGCTAAGGGCTTGCTTATGCAGGCTGAAAATATAAGCGAGGACGAGGCTTATCGCAAAATTCGCAATGAAAGTATGCAAACGCAACAGGAAATGGTACAAATAGCGGAACAAATTATTATTAACTTACAAGTCAATAGTTGAAGCAAAGGCGCTTTAAAGAGATTTCTTCTTTAAAGCGCCTTTTTTTATATAAATTTATTAATCATAAAGGGGTGATGAGTAAGATGGCAATGATAGGAACGATTATCGTTTATATTATTATGATTTGTGCTGTTTTAGGGGCAATCGGAGCAATCCGAGATGCTGAGTATGGAATTGGTAAGGAATTTATGAATGGTATCCATACAGTTGGTCATATTTTTGTCCCAGCAGCAGGGATCATGGCAGCTATACCTTACTTAACATGGTTTATTAGTCATTTTATTAGTCCGATTTTTGAGTTAATTGGTGCAGATCCTGCTATTGCGGCGACAACTATTTTAGCTTCGGACATGGGTGGTTACCAATTAGCCAATGCTTTAAAAGAGTCATATGAGGGTTGGGTAATGGCTCTAGTCGTTGGATTTATGTCAGGTGCTACGATTGTATTCTCGATTCCGATGGGGCTTGCGATGTTAGATAAGCGTGATCATAAATATATGGCGCTAGGTATTATGGCAGGCGTATTAACAATTCCGATTGGTGCATTTATTTCATCGATTATGATTGTGTTATTTAACACAGAAGTTCGTGAAGTTATTAGTACAACAGAGGCACCTACTTATGTATTTGCCATTTCTGTTTTACAAATATTAATTAATTTATTGCCTTTGTTTATTTTTGTTGTGTTAATCGCGTTAGGCTTAAAGCTTATTCCAAACGGTATGATTGCAGGCTTCATGTTATTCGGCCGTGTGATGGATGCAGGTATCAAATTGGTACTAGTGTTCTCGATTGTAGAAATTTTCACAGGCATTTTTACAAAAGTATTTGGTGCATGGGGCTTCGATCCAATCATGGCAGATGAGATCGATCAATTCCGAGCATTGGAAACAGCCGGTTACATCGGTATTATGCTAGCTGGAGCTTTCCCAATGGTGTATTTAATTCGAAAATATGCTTCAACACCACTTGAAATGGCTGGTAAAAAATTAGGTTTGTCATCTGTAGGAAGTGCAGGGATTTTAGCGACAATTGCCAATATCTTAGCGATGTTCACACTTATTCGCCATATGCCACCGAAGGATAAGGTCATTAACATTGCATTCGGCGTATGTTCGGCATTCTTATTAGGTGATCACTTATCATTTACAGCGAATTTCCAACCAACCATCATTTTACCGGTTATTGCTGGTAAGTTTTTAGCAGGTATTATCGCGATTATTTTAGCCTATAAGCTATCAGTACCAACTGCATTAAGGCTAGAAATTGAGGATCGCAAGGCCGGAATTATTAAAGAAGGCGAATATTTAACAGATCAAAAATCTTAATCAATTAAAAGTGAGGTGATGAAGTGTGAGTGAAGAAAAGAAACGATTTATTCAGGAGTTTGTGCCGGGTAAACAGCTAACATTGAGTCACCTTATTGCCAACCCTGATCCCGAGATGTTTCAAAAGCTAGGCATTCAAGAAGCAGGGGCGCTTGGGATTATGACGTGTACGCCAAGTGAAACGGTCATTATTGCAGGGGATTTAGCGACAAAGGCTGCCAATGTCAAACTAGGATTTTTGGATCGTTTTACAGGGAGTCTCGTTATTGTTGGTAGTGTATCAGAGGTGGAAATGGCGATGTTAGAAATTAATCGTTTTTTATCCGAAGTATTAGGTTATACACCATCAAAAATAACGAAATCATAGGATGTGTCGTATGAAAAATCGAGTAATGATAATAGGCGGTGTGCAAGCAGGAAAGTCAACATTGATGAATACTTTGTTGGGCAAAGAAAGCCATGCCAATAAAACACAAGCACTCGTTTATGATGACTGGATTGTCGATACACCGGGTGAATATATAGAAAATCCTATGTATTACAGAAATATTATGGCTACATCGTTGGAAGTAACGCATGTGATTTATTTGCAGGATGCTACATCATCAAGAAGCGTGTTTCCTCCGCAATTTAGCTTAGGGATTCCCAAAATACAAATCGGTGTCATTACAAAGATTGATGCGCCTGATGCAGATATTGAAAGGGCTACAGTTTTATTAAAAAATGTCATGACACAGGGCCCTATCGTGAAAACTTCTTCGTGGAAAAAACTTGGCATTGAATGGATTGCACCACTTATTCAGCTCCATACACATGAAGAAATTCAACAATTCGTGAAGGATTGCGATAGTCCATATCTCATGTATTGCTCACAGTAGCGAGAGGATGGTGTAGGGTGAAGACTGAAAAAATTTATAGTGCTGGGATTGATATAGGAACAAGCACGACAAAAATGGTGGTTAGTAGTTTTCTGTTAAAGAATGTGGCTGGCGTGACCCATGTGCCAAGAATTGAAATTATTGAGAAAACGGTGTTACATCAAAGTCCAATCATCAAGACACCATTTATCAATAAAGACATTATCGATATGAAAAAAATTGAAGAATTCATTTTTCAACAGTATCAATTGGCGCAAATGGCACCCACTGATATTTCAACGGGCGCCATTATCATTACAGGCGAATCTGCCACGAAGGAAAATGCAAGAGAGGTTGTCCATACTATTGCAGATGGTGCTGGTCATTTTTTAGTGGCGACTGCTGGGCCTGATTTAGAGGGCATTATTGCCGCTAAAGGAGCAGGTACTTTACAGCAATCTAAAAACTCTTCTAAAGTAATTGCCAATATTGATGTTGGTGGAGGAACTGCCAATATTGCTGTCATGCAGTTTGGAGAAGTCATCGGTACATGTACCTTACATGTTGGTGGTAGATTGATTGAATTTAAGAATGGTAGAATTCAATCAATTTCTCCGCCACTCATGCAACTAATGGAGAAATGGTCTAATCCGTTATCTGTCGGTGATGCGGCAGAGGATGTTCGAGTGACACAATGTATTGAAGAAATGGTGGGTACACTCGCCTTAATCTTGCTGGGGCAGTGTACGGATGAACAGCATCCATTATTACTAGGGCATTTACCAAACTGGCATAAACCAGTAGATGCCATCGTCTTTTCTGGAGGAGTAGCCTCCTGTATTTATGAAAATGAATGTACACAGCGTCAATATGATGATATTGGCGAAAGATTAGCGAAAATGCTAGTCCAGCATGAGCAACTACAAGCATTTTTATGGCTACAACCTAAGGAGACCGCACGTGCGACAGTCACTGGGGCAGGTACACAAACTACTGATATAAGTGGGGCAACTATTCAGGTAGATGCAGATGTGTTACCACTCAAAAATGTTCCTGTTTTTAACTGCTATATAGATGCAACAACAATAGATTATAACCACATGGTGAAAACAGCGGTGGAGCGAGCAGATGATTTATTTGCAATACAGGATAATCGTGCACCATTTGCACTCTATTTCAGTGAATTGCCGTATTTAAGTTTTCAGGATGTACATGTATTGTGTGAGGCCATATTGCAACACTTGGCGACAAGATGCTCCAAGGACATACCAATTATCATAGTCATTCAATCAGATTATGCAAAGATTATTGGACAAACCATACAAGCAATCAATTCTACAGTACCAATTATTTGCATCGATCAAATTAAAGTGGAGACGGGTGATTACATCGACATTGGCGAAATTCTGCCATCTGGCGTTGTTCCAGTGGTTGTGAAAACTCTTGCCTTCCACTCAAAGTAAGGAGGATGAATATGAATCTATCGGTGATATTTGGTGGAGAGAAATATAATTTTAAATCATTAAAAGATGTCATGGCTAAGGCCAATGAAGAAAAATCAGGCGACCAGCTAGCTGGAATTGCAGCTGAAACTGTTCAGCAACGTATCGCAGCAAAGGCTGTGTTAAGTGAGCTTTTAGTAAAAGATATCCGAGAAAATCCATTAGTGCCGCAAGAAAATGATGAGGTTTCACGCATTATTGAGGGCGACATCAATGAACAAATATATGGAGAAATCAAAAACTGGAGCATTGAGCAGCTACGCGAATACATTTTATCGAATGATACTGGTGATCGTGAGTTAAAGCGTCTAAGCAAAGGCATGAATTCTGAAATTATTGCTGCTGTTACAAAGCTAATGTCAAATCTAGATTTGGTTCATGCAGCCAATAAAGTAGAAATTTTATCAACATGTAATATTACTATCGGACAAAAGGGTACACTGTCATCTCGTTTGCAGCCAAACCATCCAACAGACAATATAGACGGCATTATTGCCTCCCTAAAAGAAGGTCTGTCCTATGGTATTGGAGATGCTGTAATCGGCATTAACCCTGTTGATGATTCTGTTGAAAGTGTCAAAAAGGTGTTAACTGCCACAAAAGAATTTATCAACGATTGGTCGATTCCTACGCAAAACTGTGTATTAGCACATATTACTACACAGATGAAAGCCATTAAGCAAGGCGCACCAGCCGATATGATTTTCCAAAGTATCGCTGGAACTGAGATTGCCAACCGTTCGTTTGGTATTTCTGCGGATTTAATAAGAGAAGCAGAAGAGCTCATAAAAAAGCAGGGAACGGGTACTGGTCCAAACCTATTCTACTTTGAAACAGGTCAAGGCTCAGAGTTATCAGCAGAAGCTCATATGGGCATCGACCAAGTAACACTTGAATCTCGCAATTATGGATTTGCTAGACACTTCAACCCTTATATTGTTAACACGGTAGTTGGTTTTATTGGTCCAGAGTATTTATACAACAATAAACAAGTAATACGAGCAGGTCTTGAGGATCACTTCATGGGGAAAATGCATGGCATCCCTATGGGTGTAGATATTTGTTACACAAACCATATTAAAGCAGACCAAAACGATGTTGAAGATTTAAGTGTATTACTGACAGCTGCTGGCGTTAACTTTATTATTGCAGCGCCAATGGGTGATGATGTCATGCTCAACTATCAATCAATGAGCTTCCATGATGTAGCTACATTATTGCAAACATTTGGTAAAAAACCCGCACCAGCATATTTAGCATGGCTAGAGAAAATGGGCATTTATGAAAATGGTCGACTTTCAGCAAGAGCTGGGGATTTATCCATTTTTGAAAGGTAGGTGAGTCGAGTGAATGATCAATTAGTCTCTATGATTACACAACTTGTCATGGAAAAGATGGAGAAAAATACAGAGGGGCAAGCTCCTAAGGTAGACACTACACCAACAGAGCCGCTTATTAAGTTCTATGATGCGAATGCCAATGCCAATGAATCTACGGAAATAGTAGAATCTAGGACTACATCACTGGAACCATTAATTAAGCTGTATCAGCATGGAGCTCCTCAGCAGGCACATATAGCTCCTGTAACTTTTGAACAACCATTAAATGTCGCTGTGCCGATCAAGCCTTTTCAATTTGAGGCAGACACATTAACAGAAAGTGTCCAGGCAGCTAAAAAGCATACACCAGCTCGTATTGGAGTAGGTAGGGCGGGAACAAGACCGAAAACGAAAACGTGGTTAAAGTTCCGTCTCGATCATGCCGCTGCGGTGGATGCTGTGTATGGTGAAGTTTCAGAAGATCTTTTACAAAAACTTGATGTCTTTCAAGTGACTTCAAAGGTAACAGATAAAGAAGAATACATTACAAGACCTGACTTAGGTCGCCGTTTATCAGATGAATCCAAGACATTGATTCAACAAAAGTGCAAGCAACAGCCGAAAGTGCAGATTATTATATCAAATGGCTTAAGTGCGAGTGCGATTGAGGAAAATGTGCAAGATGTCTATTTAGCGCTTCAACAAAGTCTTAGCAACTTAAATATTGAAATAGGCACAACCTTCTATATTGATAAAGGCCGAGTGGCTCTCATGGATGAAATCGGTGAGTTGTTACAGGCAGAGGTAATTGTTTACTTAATTGGTGAGCGTCCTGGACTAGTTTCAGCTGAATCGATGAGTGCGTATTTATGCTATAAGCCAAGAATCGGCACAGTGGAAGCGGAGCGCATGGTTATATCTAATATCCATAAGGGTGGCATCCCACCATTAGAGGCTGGTGCTTACCTTGGGACAGTTGTACAAAAAATCTTGCATTACCAGGCAAGTGGGGTAGAGCTTGTCGCAAAAGAAGGTTAGGAGGCTGAAATATGAATCCTCAAAAAATAATGGCCCAAATTTTGGCGATGCAAACGATTCCGAGAGTCAACAGTGAATTAGCAGAGCAGCTAGATTTGAAGCCACATCAACATAGTATTGGGCTCGTGACCCTCACGATTGATGATGTAGGATATGTAGCATTAGATGAAGCAACAAAGAAGGCAGATGTTGATGTTGTCTATGCGAAAAGTTTCTATGCGGGAGCGGCTCATGCATCTGGTCCCTTGTCAGGGGAAGTCATTGGCATTATTGCTGGAAGCTCGCCTGATGAAATTCGGAGTGGTCTAGATGCCATTCAACAAAAAATAGAGTTTGATACGTACTTTGAAGCCATTAATAACAATGACAACCATGCCTTGTTTGCCCATACAGTGGCAAGCTGTGGGACGTATCTTGCTGAGCTGGCAGATGTAAAGGTTGGCACACCACTTGCGTATTTAATCGCACCGCCATTAGAAGCAGTTGTCGGGCTAGATGCGGCATTAAAGGCGGCAGATGTAGAGTTAAAGGTATTCTTTGGCCCTCCCTCTGAAACCAATTTCGGTGGTGGCTTATTAAGCGGCAGCCAATCGTCCTGCGAGGCTGCGGCAAATGCTTTTAGAGAAGCTATCGAAAATTTAGCAAGAAACCCAGTGATATAGAAAGGAGGCGGCTTTATGGCCACATTAGACAAAGACTTATTAGCGATTCAAGAAATGAGAGATGCTGTTAAACATGCTAATACAGCACAAACTGCTTACATGCAATTTTCACAGCAACAAGTAGACAGCATCGTGAAGGCTGTTGCGGATGCTGCCTTTAAGGAAGCAGATCGTTTAGCAAAAATGGCTGTACAAGAAACTGGGATGGGTATCCCTAATCATAAAAAAATGAAAAATGAAGTGGCTTCACGAGATGTCTATGAAGATATTAAAGAGTTAAAAACTGTTGGTATCGTAGGCTATGATCGAATGAAAAAAGTGGCAGAAATTGCAAGTCCCTTTGGGGTTATTGCAGGAATTGTGCCAACGACGAATCCAACATCTACAGCCATCTTTAAAACATTAATTTCTTTAAAAACAAGAAATGCTTTAGTGCTAAGTCCACACCCATATGCTGTGAAGTGTACAAAAGAGGCGTTAGATGTTTGTCGAGTAGCTGCAGAACAAGCAGGTGCGCCAGAAGGTCTACTGCAATGTTTGACGATGTCTTCTATGGAGGCAACACAGCAGCTCATGAAGCATCCTGATATTCATTTGATTTTAGCTACAGGTGGCGGCGCTTTGGTGAAGGCGGCGTATAGCTCTGGAAAGCCAGCTTATGGTGTAGGGCCAGGGAATGTCCCAGCTTATATTGAAAAATCAGCGGATATTCAAAAGGCCGTTCGTCAATTGGTGCACAGTAAATCGTTTGATAATGGCACTATCTGCGCTACGGAGCAAGCTATTATTGTGGATAAAGCAATTGCAGAGCAAGTACAAACTGAATTAAAGAAAAACGGTGCCTATCTATTAGATGCTGAAGAAAAAGCTAAAATGGAGAAATTGATTTCACCAGTTCCAGGTAAGGTAAATCCACAAATCGTCGGAAAATCAGCTACTTGCTTAGCAGATTCTGTAGGCATCACTGTACCAGAAGATACAAAAGTACTTGTTGGCTTGGAAACAATGATTGGTAAAAACATCCCATTTTCTCTTGAGAAATTATCACCAATCTATGCCCTCTATACAGTAGAAAATAGTACAGAGGCTAAGCAAGTAATGATTGACCTATTAAATATTGGTGGACGTGGACATACTTGCTCGATTCACACTGAAAATGCAGCATTAGCAGAGCAATTCTCCGTTGAATTACCAGTATCTCGTATTGTAGTCAATACATTATCATCTATCGGTGCAGTAGGTGGCACAACGGGATTAGCACCATCCTTTACATTAGGCTGTGGTACATTTGGCGGCAATATTACGTCAGATAACATCACAGCAAGACATCTCTTAAATATCAAACGTATGGCTTATGGCATTAAAGATGTAGAAGTGCCAAAACCAGAGTTTGAAGTTCAGTCCGTTGTGGAGTCGGTTGTTTCACAAGAGCCTTCTCTAGACACAACAATGGTTCAACAAATTGTAGATCAGGTATTAAAACAAATCACATTACAAAATAAATAATTTGGAGGAATGACAAATGAGTACAGCATTAGGAATGGTAGAAACAAAAGGTTTAGTAGGAGCAATCGAAGCAGCAGACGCAATGGTAAAGGCTGCAAGCGTTAATTTAGTAGGAAAAGTACATGTAGGTGGCGGTATCGTAACAGTTCTTGTACGTGGAGATGTAGGTGCCGTAAAAGCAGCAACAGATGCAGGTGCAGCAGCAGCACAACGTGTAGGAGAGCTTTTATCTGTTCATGTAATCCCACGTCCACACCACGAGATAGAAATGATTTTACCTAAAACAGAAGCTTAATTTTATCAGAATGAGAGCTGATCCAACTAAAGGAAAGCTCTCATCTTGTCATCAAGTAACAACAATCCATGAAATATAGGGGTGGCTAACGTGACAACAGCGACAAAAACATTTCCAGTGGCCATTTCGGCTCGTCATATCCATCTAAGTGAAGCGGATTTACAAGCTCTTTTTGGTCCACATGCAACATTAACAAAGGATTTTGACTTATCACAGCCTGGACAATTTGCTGCAAAGGAGCGTGTCTCCATTGAGGGACCGAAAGGCGTTATTCATAATGTCCGAGTACTTGGTCCAGTAAGAGCAGCTACTCAAGTGGAAGTCAGCCGAACAGATGCCATGAAACTAGGAGTAACCCCTCCGCTGAGACAATCAGGAAATATTGACAACTCAGCAGGCATCAAAATTATTAGCCAACATCATGAATTGGCCATCGAGCAAGGAGTCATTATTGCACAGGCACATATTCATATGACTGAAGAAGACGCGAAAGCAATGGAAGTTCAAAATAATGAATTGGTTTCTGTAGAAGTAATCAGTGACCGTCCAGTTACATTCCGTGGGGTAGTTGTACGCGTTTCCAATGATTTTAGTTTGGAAATGCACATTGATACGGATGAAGCAAACGCTGGTTTTATTGAACAACAAGCACAAGGAACATTAGTAAAAGTAACATCGTAAGGAGGAGGCAAGATGCAAGAAAATTTAGTGCAAAAAATTGTGGAAGAAGTTCTGCAACAAGTTTTAAAAAAACAATCTTCCCCTCCACATGACGGTAAAATTCCAATTGGTGTATCCGCCCGCCATGTCCACCTTGCACAAGCAGAAGTGGAACAGCTCTTTGGTGAGAATTATCAGCTTACACCAAAGTTTGAGCTTTCACAACCTGGGCAATTTGCTGCGGAGGAAACCGTAGTCATTGCTGGTCCAAAAGGATCGATTGAGCGTGTACGTATACTGGGTCCAGCTCGTTCATTGTCTCAAGTGGAAGTCAGCTGGACAGATGCCATGAAACTAGGGATAAAACCACCATTAAGAATTTCAGGTGATATACAAGGCTCTAGCCCTGTTACATTGATTGGTCCAAAGGGGAGTGTTGTGCTAAATGAAGGACTTATTATTGCACAAGCTCACATTCATATGTCCCCTGCAGATCGTGCGAAATTCAATGTAGTAGATGGACAGTCTGTACAGATCAAGGTAGAAGGTATTCGCCCAATTATTTTATCGAATGTGGTTATCCGTGTATCAGAGCGTTATCGATTAGAAATGCATATTGATACAGATGAAGCCAATGCAGGTTTAATTCAACAAGGCACATTAGCAGAAATCGTTCAACATCAAGTGAATGAGCAACCGATTCCAGTGAAAGAGCAGTCTCCAGTCGTAGCGAAGGTAGAAAAACCAGCTATTTATCATTATGACAAAAAGCTACTTTCACAACTTGAAGTGTTAGAAATAGAAGCGCAAGAAATTGTCGTGCCAAAGAAAACCATTGTAACGGCGTTAGCTTATGATAAGCTGCGAGAGTTAAATAAAACTTTAACGATCCGTTCTGAGTAGCAAACTAATCTGTGAAGCATAAAGAGGGTGAAGTTCATGCAAATGGGAAGAGTGATAGGCAGTGTATGGGCAACACGTAAGGAGGAAGGGCTGAATGGTTTAAAACTACTAATCATTCAACCAATTGACTCCAATCAGCAACCGATTCGCACTGAAATTGTAGCAGCTGATCGTATCGGTGCAGGGATTGGTGATGATGTACTGATAACAAGCGGTGGTTCATCACGCTATATTATGAAAGAAAATCCGTTACCAATCGATGCAGTTATCATTGGTATTATTGATTCTACTGAAGTGATGAGAGGTGAGGACAATGAGTAGCGCAATTGGAATGATTGAGACAAAAGGATTAGTGGGTTCTTATGAAGCGGCTGATGCGATGATTAAAGCATCAGACGTTACAATCGTCAAACAGGAATTTGTGGATGGTGGCATTGTGACGGTGGTTGTGAAAGGTGACGTTGGTTCTGTACAAGCAGCAGTAGAAGCAGGTAAAGCCGCTGCCATGCGTGTTGGAGAATTATTAGGCGCTCACGTAATTCCAAGGCCTGATGAAGAGGTATTCCAAATGATTAAAGGACCAGAGGCACTGAAGAAAAAGCAGGCTTCTACACCTCCATCAACACGTGCTAAAAAAACAAGCGAAGCAACGCCGGCGACAGATAATCGAGGTGAAGCATAATGGCATTTCGTAAAAATAAAATTGCTGTTATAGGTGCAGGTCATACTGGTTCCACGTTGAGTCTATTTTTAGCACAAAAGGAACTAGGCGATGTCGTGCTTGTTGATATTCCAGAAGCAGAGAACCCAACAAAAGGGAAGGCATTGGATTTACTTCAGACAGGTCCTATCGAAAAGTTTAATGTATCCATTAAAGGGACGAGTAATTACGAAGATATTGCTGGTGCAGATATTGTAGTTATTACAGCTGGTATCCCACGTAAGCCAGGCATGAGTCGTGATGATTTAGTGACAACGAATGCAAAAATTATTCAACAAGTTTCAAGACAAATTAAACACTATGCTCCAAATAGTATTGTCCTTGTGTTGAGTAATCCGGTTGATGCCATGACCTACGTGTGTCATAAGGAAACAGGCTTTGCTAAAAATCGTATCATTGGGCAGTCTGGTGTGTTAGATACAGCTCGCTTCAACACTTTTGTTGCACAAGAGCTACAAATTGCACCAGAAGATGTCTCTGGCTTCGTGCTAGGTGGACATGGTGATGAAATGGTACCATTAATTCGTTATTCCTATGCTGGAGGTATTCCGCTAGAAAAACTCATCCCCCAGGATAGACTCCAGCAAATCGTCGAACGTACACGTAAAGGTGGCGGAGAAATTGTCGGTTTATTAGGAAACGGTAGTGCGTATTATGCACCAGCTGCTGCCTGTGCGCAGATGGTCGAAATCATTATGAAAGATCAACGAAAAATTATCCCTTCTATCGCACTATTAGAAGGTGAATATGGGTACCACAATCTGTATTTAGGAGTACCAACGATTTTAGGTGGCAATGGTATCGAATCTGTCATTGAATTGCACCTAACAAATGAAGAACAAACAGCACTTCAGCATTCAGCGGAGGCTGTTAAACAAGTAATTGCCATTTGCCAAAACATAGAGTAATCAGGCTCTTTTTTCAATGAAAAAAAGAATCCCCATCTTTCTTTCGATTGAAACTTAATGGTAGCTCTTAAAAATGTTTGATTGGAAACCGAACATGACTTGAAAGCTAGTTAAAACTCCCCTTAATATAAATAGATAACTCTCATTTATTAGTGAGAGGACCGACTGTAGCAAATGCAAAGTTTGCTACAGTTTTTTTTGCGAAATTTTTAAAGAATATTGACTTTGCCCTAAGGGGAAAGTGTATAACGGATGTAAGCATAGATGAAAAGAAGAGGTGATTGTGTGTTATCTATTGGTGAATTTTCAAAAATTTGTGGTGTATCAACGAAAACGCTTCGTTATTATGATGAAATTGGTTTAATTCATCCTGAAGAGATAAATGAAGAAACTGGCTATCGTTATTATTCCATTAAACAGTTGAAAAAAATGCTCTTCATTAATCGCTTAAAATCCTATCAATTGACGCTTGAGGATATCAAATCACTGGTTGTGATGGAAGAACACCAGCAAGAAGAAACGTTATATGGAGTGCTAATACAAAAGAAACGAGAATTGCAGAAACGAATTAAGGCTTATGACTATACTGTGAAGCAAATCAATCATGATTTACTTCATATAGCGGAGGGTGTATCGATTATGTCTTATCTTGATGATATACCTATAAAACTCGTCGAAACGAAGCAGATGACAGTTCTAACTAATCGGCAGTTGTTGACAGGAGAGGATTATAAAGTGGGATACAGCCATTTTTTTCGAGTGCTTTATGAGAAAGTCGCCAAGGAACAATACACCTTACTAGGCAAGCCGATGACGATCTACCATAGTGCTGAATACGATCCTACTGGTAATGATACAGAGTTTGCTATTCCTATTATGGAATCTGCGAAAGGAACCAGAGTTTTCCCTGGAGGACTTTGCGCAAAATCTGTATTAAGGGGAGCTTATCGTGAGCTATCTTCTGTTTATGCCAATCTAATCGAATGGGTGAAGAAGGAAGGTTATGAGTTGGTTGATTCCCCCTATGAAATTTATTTAACAGACCCCAAACAAGAGCAACAAACGGAGGAGTGGCTGACAGAAGTCTATTTTCCTATCAAGAAAAAATGATGAACTTTAGGAGGTTGAAATAATGGGGATTAATTGGAACATACCTGTATCAGAGAGGTTGAACTCGGATGAACGTCAGTTAGCATCTATTATAAAGGAGGAGTATAGCAATATAACAGGTATCGTGATTGTAAGTAATGGCAAGCTAGCATATGAAAATTATTTTCATCAGAATCACCCAGAGCAAGCACAGCATATAGCTTCTGTCACCAAAAGTATATTATCTGCACTTATTGGCATTGCAATTGATAAAGGTTATATAAGCAGTGTGGAACAAAATGTTTTGGATTTCTTTCCTGAGTATCGTACAGATGATGATGTTAAACATCAAATTAACATACGACATCTTTTAACAATGACAGTGCCCCATCCGTATAAGGATTGGCATGAGCCGCTAGATATTTTATGTCAGCAAGATGATTGGGTGAAGTATATTCTCAATAATATAGGGGAAGGAGGCACAATCGGTTCCTTTAAATATTCCTCAGCAGGAGCACACTTACTTTCAGCCATTATTACTAGGAGCACAGGCAAGAGTGCTCTTGCATTTGCTAATGAGTATTTATTTCAACCGATAGGAATAAAACAAATCCCGAATTATCCAATGACAAGCTTTGGCTTTGAAGATTTGTTCGGAAAAAACGTAAAAGGGTGGGTGCATGATCCTAGCGGGCTTTCTACAGGCGGCTGGGGATTGACAATGACTACTAGAGATATGGCAAGATTAGGCTCTCTATATGTGAATGAAGGACTGTGGAATAATCAAAGAATTCTGTCTAAAGCTTGGATTCAGGAATCTGTCGCAGCGAACCCTCATGATTACGGCTATTTATGGTGGCTACGAGAGGATGATGGTTTATTTACTTATGCAGCTATAGGGGATGGTGGCAATGTGATTTGTTGTATTCCTACACTGAATACAGTGGTTGCCATTTCTTCATTTTTTATGGCGAATGCTCCAGATAGGTGGCCATTCATCAAAAATCATATTATTTCAGCATTAAAGGGATAACATCACAACCTATATCATAACAAGTCATAGCACTTCTACTATAATCTAAGTAGGGGGGATGAGGATGAACAACTTCGTACAGGAGATGATTGATTGGATTGAGAGTCATCTATTAGAAGGGTTTTCATTAGAACGTTTAGGGAGGCATATGGGCTATTCACCTTATTACTGTTCTTTTAAATTCCATCAGATGACGGGGATAACAATTAAAAAATATATTTCGCTACGTAAGATCTTTCTGGCTTCCGAGGCATTAAAAAGATCGGAAGCAAAAATGATTGATATTGCCTTCCACTATGGCTTTTCCACACAGGAATCCTTTTCTAGAGCTTTTAAAAGGGCCTTTGGTATAAGTCCTACTGATTTCAGAAAGTCCCCACTACCATTGCAAACATTTGTAAAAATGAATTTACAGGATGAAAGAGGCAGGTATACGATGGATATTTCTCAAAAATTAAAAATCGAAGCGTTGCAAGTTAAGATGGAAGTGCAATTTGATCAAGAGATATTGAATGTATTGAATGGTCAAATGATGTACGAGGAATTTTCGAAACAACTGTTAATGGGGAACAGTGATTATGTACCTTTTAATGAAGCGATGTGTACAAATCCAACAACTTGTCCGATTTTCGGTGAAGATTTTAACAACATTCGCGCTGCTGGACATCAGGTATCGTTACAGGATTATGAGCATGTGACATTGAATCCTTTGAAGTTATTGTGGACAAAAAACTACCAATGTATCGTTTTATGGTTTGGAGATGATATGTTTTGTCAAATGAACTTGTTAACAATCCTTGCTTTTCTGGAACAGCAGAAATTTCAAGGCAAAGTCTATTTTCATATGGTGAAGGAAACGACCTATGATGTTGATGAGATAGAGATAGTGCTAGGGGATTATCTCGAGGTCTATGAAGAGGTTTTTATGCACCATCGTCTTCCAAAGGCTACACTTTTACCTGTAATGTATCAAGGAATTCAACTATATTTTGACTATTTAAAAGAAGAAAATGATATTTCAAAGTATATTAAAAAGCATCTTGATCAGTCTTCTAAGGACTTGTTAACGCAATTATTTCGCCTCTTTCCTCAATATGGGCTCGGAGATACACAGTATTTAAAAATAATAGATAAAGTGAAAAATGAAAAATCTGAGTAAAACTACTAAACGGCCCACAATATACAAAATTTTCGAAAATATGATAAACTTATAGCGACAAGGAGGATGAATGCATGACTGTTCAACAATTTACAGACTACGTTAAGAAAATGCAACATTATGAGGAAGCACTCAATGTAATTTATTGGGATATGCGGACGGGTGCACCTAAAAAAGGGCTAGCGCAACGTTCAGAGGTTATCGGTACATTATCAGCCTCCTTATTTGATATGCAAACGAGTGATGAACTAGGAGAGCTTTTAGTTGCTTTAGAGGCACAAAAAGCGGATCTTGATTATGTGACACTTCGTTTAGTAGAAGAGGTAAAAAAGAATTACGATCAAAATAAAAAAATTCCTGCTGAGGATTATAAAGAATTCGTCATTCTACAATCGAAGGCGGAAACGGCATGGGAAGAAGCTAAGGCAACTAATAATTTTGAACTATTCCTACCATATTTAGAAGAAATCATTCAATGGCAGAAAAAATTCATACAGTATTGGGGCATTAAAAATGGGTCCCCTTACAACACATTGCTCGATTTATATGAACCTGATATGACGACAGATGTCTTAGATCAAGTATTTGGTGATTTACGAGAATCCATTGTAACCCTTGTACAAAAAATTGCTGATTCACCGCTTCAACCAGACACAAGCGTGTTATTTAAGCAATTCCCACGTGAAGCGCAGCGTGAACTATCATTAGAGATGCTAGCTCAACTGGGTTATGATTTTGATGCGGGTCGTTTGGATGAAAGTGTGCATCCATTTATGATTGGTTTAAATTACGGAGATGCTCGTATTACAACTAAATATGATGAAAATGATTTCCGTTCAGCTATTTTTGGCACGATTCATGAGTGTGGTCACGCTATGTATGAGCAAAATATTGATGAAAAGCTAGCTGGTCTTCCATTAGCGACGGGTACATCGATGGGTATTCATGAGTCCCAATCATTATTTTATGAAAACTTTGTCGGCAGAAATGAGAAGTTCTGGCAACATAACTACGGGCGCCTTCAACATTTTTCACCTGCACAGTTTGGAGATGTGGCATTAGCTGATTTCTTACGTGCTATTAATATGGTTGAACCATCTTTCATTCGTATTGAAGCGGACGAACTAACATATCCACTACATATTATGATTCGCTATGAGATTGAACGTGACTTGTTCAATGGGGATTTACAGGCGAAAGATCTGCCACACGTGTGGAATGATAAATATGAGGAATATTTAGGTATTCGCCCTGAGACAGATGCACAAGGTGTCCTACAAGATATGCATTGGTCAGGAGGCATGTTCGGTTATTTCCCATCCTATGCTTTAGGTATGATTTATGCAGCACAGTGGAAGCATGCAATGGACATGGATATCCCTAATTTTGATGAGCTATTAGAAAAGGGAGAGCTGCTACCAATTCGAGAATGGTTAACAGACAAAGTCCATCAATATGGGGCATTGAAAAAACCGTTCGAATTGCTTAAAGAAGCAACAGGGGAAGGCTTAAACGCTAAGTATTTAGCAGACTATTTACAAGATAAATATACGAAACTCTATCAATTATAAAATGAAAAAAAGCGATTTCTCTGAAATGAGAAATCGCTTTTTGTGTCCAAATGCTTACCACAATTGATAGCCCTTGGAGCCAGCCGGTGAATTCGAAATAATTTCGAAAATTGGCACGGTGTAAGCGAATAAAATTAAGGCTACTAAAATGACAAGCCATACTTTAAAGTTTTCTAAAATAGCTGGTGTTGGACCACTAAGCTCATGTACATCACCAATAGGGAACTCCTCTTCACCTTTAGGAGCAAACCAAGCTAATTTCACGACGATATAAATAATCACCAGGATTGCGATAAAGAGAATCGTTCCGCCCACAGCTTGTGCAATTTGATAAGGAATCCAATCATATGCCTGTGAAGCACCACCATACTCTGAGTAATCTGAACGACGAGGTGCACCGATAAGACCGGCAATATGCATGGCAGAAGACATAATTGTCATACCGACTGCCCATAAGATGCCTGCGAAATTACTAAGATTATTTAAGGATTTTGTCAATGTACGACCTGTTAAATGTGGAATTAACCAGAATGCCGCACCAAAGTAAGTTAAAACAACAGCAGTTGCAATCGTTAAATGGAAATGCCCTGTAACCCAGATAGTATTATGGATTAATTGGTTCATTTGATAAGAGGCATTGACAATACCACCAGCACCGCCAGGAATGAATGCCACCATACCAATAAATGGAACGAAGAAACGAGCATCTTTCCAAGGTAATTTTTTGAACCATCCGAACAGTCCTTTTCCGCCTAATTCACGACCACGTAACTCGAACATAGCAAACATCGAGAAGGCTGTCATAAGAGATGGAACGATTACAGCGAATGTTAATACAACTTGAATGAACTTCCATGTACTATCAATACCAGGCTCTGTTAACTGATGGTGAATCCCTACAGGAATAGAGAAAAGTAAGAACAGCATAAACGATAGTCTTGATAAAGAATCGGAGAAAATTTTTCCGCCAATGACTTTTGGAATAATTACATACCAAACCATGTAAGCAGGTAATAGCCAGAAGTATACAAGTGCATGACCGAAATACCAGAAGAGGGTACGAGATAATGCAACATCGACACGTTCAATTAAACCTAATGACCATGGTAACAGTTGGATTAATACTGAAGCTGCTACACCAAGTGTTGCCACGAACCACATTAAATTATTAACAACTACCATAAACGATAATAATGGGCTAGGTTGACCGCTACCTTTATTTTCTTTGCGCCATTGAGCATACCGTAAAATTTGGCCTGCGCCGCCAACCCAAGAACCAACCACGACTAATGTAAGGCCTAAATAGAAAATCCAGTGCGCCTTTAGCGGTGCATAGAATGTATAAAGAACAGTTGCTTTATTTAATAAAACCATTGTCGCGGAAGCAGCAGTACCAATGGTCATTAACCAAAAACCAATCCAACCAAGTTTGCGTTGACCATTCGTGAATGTACCTGATGTACGACTTACACTAGCAATTTGGAAGCCGTAAATAAAGAATGTAGTTAAAATAAGACCGAGTAATACGCCATGTACCGTTAAAACTTGATAATAGCCAATGCCTGCTGGTAATGTAAATTGACCAGAACGCACAAATACTTGTAATAAACCTGCAAGACCACCTAATAGCAATGCGATAAATGCCACATAAATATGTGCCATAGCTAGCTTAGCATCGCGACGATCCACTTTTGTCATCGAATTAGTGTGACTCATTTGAATCCACCACCTTTAGCATAGAGTGCATCATCGTATGTCCTGTACCACAATACTCATTACATACGATTAAAAACTCGCCTACTTTGTTTACTTCTGTTACATATTCAGAAATATAACCAGGTTCAAGCATCATGTTGATATTCGTACCTGCAACCTGAAATCCGTGCATAACATCCTCGCTTGTCGCGATGAATTTTACTTTTGCACCCAGTGGCACCTCAATTTGTGGAGGATTATAATTGAATGCAGAAGCTATTACTACCACTTCATAATCCCAATCTTTGCCCTCTACCTTATGGACACCTGGATTATCAAAAGGTGCTGTTTCTTTCACTTTCTCGTAATCTAGTGTTTTTTTACCATTGTTCGGGTGGGAGCCTTGATGAAACGCTCCGATACCGAGAATGATTAGGAATGCGACTAAAGTAGCAACCCCGAACACAAGCCAATACTTCTCATACTTATGTATGTGCATATGTTTCTGTCCCTTCTTCGTAGATTAAAACCGTCCAATGAACAAATCAAAGCAGTACACCCAAAGTAAAATAATGACGATACCTACTCCAAAAACTGCATAGAGTGAACCTTTTAAATTCTCATCTGACTTCTTTTTGTTTGCCATTTTTGCTCCTCCTACGCTTTTATTGTGGTGTTTCTTACTGTCATCATATAAAAATCCAATTCATTTAGATGTGAAAAAAATCACACATCTACGCAAATTATGTGAAGAAAGTGTGAAGAATTGAAGAGAGAAAAAAACAAGCCATCTCAAAAGTCATTGAGATAGCTTGTTTAATTATTGTATTTAGCTTTTTTTTAATAAAAACAATAGATTTCAAGGAAGGCAGAACCTTCTTTATCACTTCTTGTAGGCGAATGGGAAATTCTGTACATAAAAGCAGTATGCTCTTGCATACAATGTCTTATTTGGCATAGTCTTATAAACTAGCTTTCTATTCTACTTCTTCCTCAATCGTTAATAGAACTGTTAGTGCACCAACGTTTGGGACTGAGACAGGGAGAGCAAATGCTTTTTCAAAGCCATATAATTTTGTATTGCCGACCATCACAGTTGGTGGAGTAATGTCAATTTCTAAGCTTTCTTGCCCAACGGCTGTACATAAATTTCCAGCAATCATGTTACCAAATTCTCCTGTAAAGGATTCTAGCATTTCTCCTTCAAGCGGCATACCAAACATGGTACTACCGATCCCACTGAACACTTCGGGAGAGGAATCAATGATGACGCGACCCTTTAAATCTCCGATTAAACCAATCAATACACCCATTTGTTGCTGTTGAAAGGGTTCAGAAATAATACTAGGCGACTTTACTTCTATATCCATAGGAAGAATTGATTTTAAAGCGTGAATTGTCCCGTTTAAAATAGTTTGAAAGTACTTCGAATTACTCATCATTACCGCATCCTTTTTCCGACTTTTCTACATCTTACCATGTAAAAAGGGTAAGATGAAAGTACGTCTTGACGAATTAACGTGAAATTTATAATATATGAATGAGAATGATTTTCAAATTCAATGTAATGGTCAGAAAGTCAAATAGAAAAAGATTAATTTATATGAAAAGGAGCGGTCAGCGATGACATTCGTATTGATTGGAACAGCTGTAGCGATTTATATTGGAGTAGGGAAATACGTCATGAAACAGGCGACTGCACATTTGAAATAAGAAATTGTCCATTAAAGTACTTTAAGCATGGTCCGAGAAGAACTCGGGGCCATGCTTTTTTTGTTTTTTTAAAATTTTTTTCTGGAAGGAAGTAGGGTTAGTTTGCTTATTAACAAACAAATTTGAGACAAATTAATTATTTTCCTGAAATAATTATATTAAATAGAATATTTATTTTTTTCTGAAAACTATTGAAATATGCAAGTAATTTCTGATAAGATTTTAAAAAATGGAATCGCGTTTCATATTTTGGAACGGAGGGGGTAAAAATGGGATTGAATATTTTAGAAGTAAAAGATTTGAAAATAGGTATTCAACAAAATAAAAAAGATATTGCCATTGTCAATGGGGTGTCATTTCAACTTGAAAAAGGAAAAACATTGGGGATTGTAGGGGAATCTGGCTGTGGAAAGAGTATGACATCACTATCTCTTATGGGATTATTGCCTACTGGGGTTGATTGGCAAAGTGGGGAAATTTACATAGATCAAAAACAAATTAATAAAAAATTGAAGAAGGAATGGCGAAAGATTCGTGGGAAAAAAATTTCAATGATATTTCAGGAACCGATGAGCTCTCTTAATCCAGTATATAAAGTTGGCTCACAAATCATTGAAATGATTCATAGCCATGAAAATATTTCAAAAAAAGAGGCACGAGAGCGTGCAGTTGATATGCTCCGTCTCGTTGGTATTCCTCGTCCGGATAAAGTAGTGAATGAATATCCCCACCAATTATCTGGCGGAATGCGGCAACGGGTTATGATCGCTATGGCATTGGCTTGTGGACCAGAAATATTAATCGCAGATGAGCCTACTACAGCCTTAGATGTAACTATTCAAGCACAAATCCTAGATTTAATGAAAGACATTCAAGAAAAACTAGACATGTCCATCATTTTAATTACCCATGATCTTGGTGTTGTTGCTGAAATATGTGAGAAAGTGATTGTGATGTATGCCGGTGAAATAGTTGAAGAAGCAAATGTATTGGATTTATTTGATCATCCTCTCCATCCATATACCAAAGGGTTACTAAACTCATTGCCGGATATTGAGACAGAACAAGAGTATCTGCCGTCTATAGAAGGAGTGGTACCGTCGCCATCCGATATGCCGCTAGGTTGTAGGTTTTTTGACCGATGTGAATTTGCCACTGAAAAATGTAAAAAGAAGCCGGAGCTATTTACAACGTCTATCGGTAGCACAGTAAGATGCTGGTTATATGAAAAAGATGATGTGGGAGGAGGAATTGTCAATGGGCAGTCCACTGTTAGAAGTTAAGCATTTAAAGAAGTATTTCTCAGTAAAAGGATCACGTTCGGGGAATTTAAAAGCAGTAGATGATGTGTCATTTTTTGTAAACGAGGGTGAAGTTTTAGGGATTGTCGGAGAGTCAGGGTGTGGAAAGTCCACAATGGGCAAAACGTTAATTCAACTTCTTACACCTACTGAAGGTGAAATTTTGCTGAATGGAGAAAATATAGCCACTCTTAGCCCAAAAGAGGTACGTCAAAAACGTCGTGATATGCAAATAATTTTCCAGGATCCTTTTTCGTCACTTAATCCACGTATGAAGGTTTTTAAAATAATTGAAGAACCTTTAGTAAATTTTGGAATTGGTACAAAGGAAGAACGGAAACAACGTGTTTATGAGGTAGCCAAACAGGTTGGTCTTACACAAAAGCAGCTAGAACGTTTTCCACATGAATTTTCAGGTGGCCAAAGACAGCGAATTGGAATTGCAAGAGCATTAGTGTCGAATCCCAAATTGATTGTTGCAGATGAACCAGTATCTGCACTTGATGTATCCATTCAATCTCAAGTATTGAATATTATGAAAGACTTAAAAAAGGAAATGAACCTAACCTATATTTTTATATCCCATGATTTAAGTGTTGTGCATCATTTTTGTGATCGTATAGGCGTGATGTACTTAGGTAAGTTAGTGGAAATGGCTGACAAACATGAATTATTTAATAACCCTAAACACCCATACACGAAAGCATTGTTATCAGCATTACCAAAATCTCATCCTTCAAAAGTAAAGGAACGTATTGTGCTTAGCGGAGATGTTCCAAATCCAGCAAATCCACCATCAGGTTGCACCTTCCATACACGGTGTCCAAATTGTATGGAAATTTGTAAAGTGACATCTCCAAAATTAAAAAAAATTGGTGACCAACATGAAGTTTCTTGTTTACTTTATGAAGAACAATTGGAGCGATTAACATGAGTAAAACATTGGAAAAAGGTATCAACATTTTAACGTTATTTACTGAAGAAAAACCTTCTTGGCGGTTAGATGAACTAGCAATTGAAACAGATATCCCTAAACCGACCTTACATAGATTTTTGAAAACATTTACGGATTTAGGTGTTTTAAAACGTCCATATGTTCAAAGTGGTGGACAGTTAATTTTAAGTGACCATTATTTACTGGGGAATAAACTAATTGAATTAGGAGCGATAGCGGCTAATTCAATTGAAATTCGTTCTTTGGCAATACCATATATGAAAATGTTACAACAGAAATTTGATTTGGCTGTTCAATTAGTTGTACTGGATGAAACAGATGGCCTTTACATTGAAAAAATAGAAAGTCTAAAACCTGTTCTATTATATACAAGAGTGGGAAGAAGAGCACCACTTTACGCAGGTGCTTGCTCACGTATTCTTTTATCTTTTCAATCTGAAGAAAAAATAGGCGAGGTACTGCAAAAACCTCGAAAAAAATATGCGAGTGGAACTCCTCATACGGACGAAGAGATTTCTGAATTAATTGATTTTGGGAAGAAAAATGGTTATGCCTACAGCGTGTCAGAATTGGAAGAAGGAACTGTATCAATAGCGGTGCCGATTTTTAATAGTGATCGAAGAGTAGAATACTCCATTAGTATAGCTGGGATAGAATCTCTATTACCGCAAGAAAAAATTAATACATTTTTAGAAGGACTATGGGAAACTGCTGCTTTAATATCTACTGAACTAGGTTATTCGATGCCATATCCTTATGGCGTATAAATAGCACAAATACAAAAGGGGATGAACAATTATGAAGAAACAAAAATGGATAGCGCTATTACTTGTATGCATGATGATTATTTTGTCAGCATGTAGTGGCGGTACATCGACAAAAGACGACAATAAAAATAGTAGCAAATCTTCTGGCGAAAACTCTGCCGTAAAACGTGGTAATGAGTTAGTTATTCGTGTGGCAGGAGATCCCCAAAACTGGGATCCAATTGATACCTTTTTACTTTCTTGGAGTACGGTAGCAACATCGGTATTTGAAGGATTAGTAAGTCGTTCTTTAGATTTAGAAATTCAACCAGGGTTAGCGGAATCTTGGGAATATAAAGATGAAAAAACAATTGTATTTCAACTACGACAAGGTGTTACTTTCCATAATGGGGAACCATTTAATGCGGAAGCAGTTAAATTTACTTTTGATCGTTTGCTAGGTGATGAAGGTCAAAAAGGTCCTCAATATTCAAACTATACTTCGATCGACAATGTTGAAGTAACTGGTGAATATGAAGTAACTATGCACTTAAATTCTATAGATCCAGTATTACTAACAAAACTATCAGGATATGGTGCTGTAATCGTACCACCTAAATATATTCAAGAACAGGGAGCAGAGAATTTTGATATGAAACCTGTTGGTACTGGTCCATTTAAAATGACAGATTATCAACGTGATAAACAAGTGGTTATTGAACGCTATGAAGATTATTGGAATAAAGATGCTATTAAACTAGATAAAGTAACATTTAAAGTTATCCCAGAAACAGCAACAGCACTTGCAGAATTACAAACAGGAAATATTGATATTATGACACGTTTAGAAGTTTCGCAAGCTGCAACAGCAGAAGGAACTGACTTTATTGAATTAATGGATGTATCAACTCCTACAGCTTATTCCATTCGTTTTGATACAGCGCAAGAGCCAGTTGATGATGTACGTGTTCGTCAAGCTATTAACTATGCTATCGATAAAGAAACAATTGTAAAAGAAATTTTAGCTGGCTATGGGAATCTTATTAGCTCTTTCCAAAGTAATTTATCGTTTGGTTATAACAAAGATTTAGAGCCATATCCATATGATCCTGAAAAAGCAAAAAAACTATTGGCTGAAGCGAACATTCCTGAAGGTACAACACTAGAGTTCTTTATTCCAGGTACTGATGGAACATTTAAAGAGATTGCGCAAGCAGTAGCATTTTACTTAGAAGAAGTTGGATTAAAAGTTTCGATTAATAGTGTGGAAAATACTACATTCCAATCAGAGTTAATACCACAAGGAAAAGCTGGACATATGTATAAAAATGGCTGGGGTGGATGGACTCTGGACTTTGATAATACAGCTTATTTAATGTATCACGAGGGCGAATTCTGGAACCCATCTTTTAAAAATGAAAAAGTAGAACAATTATTAGCAGCAGAGCGTGCCACTATTGATAATGACGAAAGACAAAAAGTTTTTAAAGAACTAACAGAAGTCTTATATGAAGAGGCTACTGAAGTAAATCTATATTCCGAGGTAGAAATATACGGAGTGAATAAACGAATAAAAGGTTTCCAACCACCACATGATGGCCGCTTTAGATTTGAAGGTGTCACTGTCGAGTAAGTAAAAATTATGAGATAGTATGCTAGCATACTATCTCTTTCATTTCAAATTAGGAGGATGGAATTATGCTTTCCTATATTCTACGACGTTTATCGCATACTGTGTTGGTGATCATTGCAGTTTCGTTAATTATATTTTTCGCAATTCGTTTAACAGGTGACCCTGTAAGTATTATGTTTGGAGCTGGTGAACCATCACAACAAGCAGTAGAAGAACTGACAGCCAAACTAGGTTTGGATAAGCCTGTATGGGAGCAATACATCATATTTATGAAGGATTTAGTAACACTTGATTTCGGTACTTCATATCGTTCAAATAGTCCTGTCTTAGGGATGTTGCTCGAACGAGCGTGGCCGACAATAGCACTTGCTTTGGGTGGAATGGCAGTTGCGTTGTTAATAGCTGTGCCACTAGGTATTCTATCAGCTATTTATAAAGGGAAATCTATTGATGTTTTTAGTCGTATTTTTTCTTTGTTGGGCATTTCTTTCCCTAATTTCTGGTTAGCGTTTATGCTTATATTAATTTTCGCTGTTCAACTAAAATGGTTGCCAGTATCCGGATTTGATGGGTTTAGCTCATTAATTTTACCATCCATTGCATTGGGCCTGATTCTATCAGGTATATTAGTTCGATTAATTCGTACGTCTATGCTTGAGGTACTTAAAATGCAATACGTGACAACTGCACGTGCGAAAGGAATAAGAGAATGGTTAGTGATCATTCGTCATGCGTTCCGCAATGCCCTATTGCCAACTGTAACATTTGTTGGTTTACAGTTTGGGGGGCTATTAGGAGGTGCGGTTATTGTAGAGCAAGTCTTTTCATGGCCTGGAATTGGAAGATTAATTGTTGATTCTATTAATCAACGAGACTATCCAGTCGTACAGGGAGGAGTCATTCTTTTAGCGCTTATTATGATTTTAGTAAATCTGATCGTTGATTTATGCTACTCATTGATTAACCCCAAAATTAGAACTGGAAGAGGTGATAATTAATGACACAGATAATGGAGACAGAAACAATAGCAATAAAAAAAGCCAATCGAATAATAAGCATTTTGAAATTCATAAAAAACAATCCGACAGGGATAATAGGTTTGTTACTAGTTGTAACTACTATAATGTGTGCGATCTTCGCTCCTTATATTGCTCCCTATGATCCAGGAGCAGCTAGCTTAGGACATCGGCTTGATTTACCCAAATGGCTAGACGATTCTGGTAAATCCGAATATTTACTTGGAGGAGATCAGGTTGGGCGTGATTTGCTAAGTAGAATTATCTATGGAGCGCGTATATCTCTATTAGTCGGTATTTGTGGGGTATTCATTTCATTGGTGCTTGGTACGTTTCTGGGAATTGTTTCAGGTTACTTTGGGAAATGGATGGATGATTTAATTATGCGATTAGCTGAAGTTCAAATGGGGCTACCGTTTATATTATTAGCAATCGTGATTATGAGTGTATTTGGAACAGGTATTGAAAAAATTATTATTATCCTAGGACTTACATATTGGGTTAGTTTTGCTCGATTAATTCGAGGAGAAATATTGGCTTTAAAGGAACAAGAGTATATACAAGCAGCAAAGGCTATAGGTGGGACACATTTCAAAATAATCCTTAAGCATATACTGCCAAATGTTGCTTCCTCTATTTTAGTGTTAGCAACAATGTGTATTGCAGAGTTTATTTTATTAGAGGCCTCATTAACATTTTTAGGGTTAGGTGTAGAACCTACAGTACCTTCGTGGGGTGGTATGTTAGCTGATAGTCGAAATTATATGACCTCAGCTTGGTGGATATCTGTTTTTCCAGGTGTTGCAATTATGTTAACAGTTTTAGGATTTAATTTATTGGGAGATTGGTTACGAGATCGCTTAGATCCAAATATGAAAGTTTAGGTGATACGATGAACTCTATGATTTTTTCAAGTTTATTTAAAAAGAACGAAACGAAAAAAAAACCTTCTTTATTTATAGATTTACCTACTGATATTGTCCCACTAGGATTAATTGATTTTTGTTTACGTTTAGGCTTTGAGTCAAATGAAATAGACTTTGATTTATTTCAACCATCAAATCAACAATACACAATGAAGTTTTTGCAACATAATAGCACGTTTATTTCAGAAGATAAGAATATATTTATTTTTTATTATGAGAGTGAATTATCACTTTCTGCCTTGTTAAGTACAATAGCCAGTGAAGGAATTTTAGAAACAACTACGGACAGCCCATTACCCTATTATGAGAATTTAAGTCACCTTTGGACAGCATATGGAACGGGTGAAAAAGATGAAGCGCATCCACAACAACATGTAAGCGTAAGAATGGATGTACAAGAAGAATTAAAGACAAATGCCATTTTAAAAGAGGTTTGTTATCTGGCGTTACGTTTAGGCTTGTATGCCACATCTATTTCATTACCAGTTATAACGAAAGAAGATCGACATCTATCTATTACGCTCAAGCAAGGAAAAGGAAGCTTTATGGAATTAGTAGCCAAAAACGCTATTCAAATTTGTGGTACAAAAGAAAGCTTACCAGCCGTTATACATTCCATAGCGACAGCGAAGCATGTGTCTGAAGGTGGCTTACTTGGGGTTTGGGAATTAAACGAAAAACAAGTGAATGAAGCGGATATTTTATATGAAGAAATATGGAAAGATGAATCCGAGGCTTCATATATTATAAAGGCACTAGAAAATGAACCAAATACATCGTTAGAGGCAGAAATTTATATTACGGCGAATAAAAAAAATCGTGATCAATACAGACAAGATTTGTTCGGAAAATTTCCAAATTTAAAAACAATTAAAGTTCGCTCCGCATTTAAAACAGGTTTATACTGGATATTAGAGGAAGTACTTCCATCTGTTGAAAGTCCTTTTGAAAAAGTAAAAATAGTTTGTAAAGATGGTGTAAGATTAAACGGCTTAGAACAGCATAATCGCTGGATTATGGAGCTTTATCCAGTGGATGAATTAATTGAAATACAATTCGGCATACCAAAAGAACAAGTGCAATTTGAACTTTCAAGCACCACGCAACATGTTTATAGTGTATTTGTAGATGATCAATTAATGGCTGTACTAAATCCACTTATTAGTGAAATGGATTATGTTGATGGTCAGAAAAAAGTATATCCAACTACTGCTGGATATAGATTATTAAACCATACGAAATGGGTACAAGAAAAAATAGTATTTTCAGATCGTGAACGTTTTTATAAATCGTATGTTAAAGAATTTTTACCTCGAGTGGTGAAGAAATTAAAAATAGATACAACTAATGTTAAGCAAGGACAACTTTCTCCTTTATTTGATCGAATTGAAATTGACTTTACGTCGTCTGGAATTGAAGAAGAAATCAGTGTTCAACAAGAGGCAAACTCATCGTTTGAGGCATTATACGAGGATTTATACTTTAATACATTAGACTATTTTCATGAACTAGGTCGCCGGTTAGTAAATGAACCTTACAAAGCGCCAGGTGGTGTGATTCCTTATATTCATATAGAACAAAATATATATATGCCGATCAAAAGTGAAATAAAGGTTTACCAGTGGAATGAAAAATTGAATATAGATCCGGTCACAAAGCGAATCTTGTTTAATCCAGAAGGGCAATTTGAAACGGTTGAAATGTATAGAGGGAATGAACTTAAGGTCATTAAGGCACAAACACATTTAAAGCACAAAATTAAAAATGTTTTTCAATTATTAACTCGTTTTAAAAATTACGCTGAGGTCAAATTGAATTATGGAGATGTTTCTTATAAAGGTAATGTCATCCCATTTTTCGAAGTGACTGAACCAATTACAAGTGAATATTATTCAGGGCTTAAAAAAACAGATGAAAAGCATACGATTGTTTTTGAAGCTGGGCATCATCCAAATGAAGTATCCAGTACGCCTGCAATATTAGAGCTAATGGAAAATATTATTTGTGACCATCCAGAAATCTTAAAAAAAATGAATATAATTATTATTCCTTTAGCCAACCCTGATGGTTATGAAATAATGGAGAGTTTGACAAAAGAGCATCCGAAATGGAAGCACCATGCTGCAAGATTTAATGCGGTGGGGTTAGAATTCGCACATGTGAAATTCCAAAAAAGTGTGTTTGGTGAGGCAAATGTTTTACCACTTATCTTAAAAAAATGGGCTCCTGATATTGTCATTGACGACCATGGGATACCCGCTCGTGAGTGGGTTCAACCGTTCGCAGGTTATGCCTGTCCACCGATTTTTCCAGTTTCTTATACACTTCCGAGTGCTAAGATATATGGAATTGGTCGTTATGCAGATGATGATACAAAGGAAGTCCAGGCTAAAAATTTGGAACTAGTAGCTGATCGAGTAAATAATATTTTTGAAGGATCAACTTTTGCCCAAGAAAATGCTTATTGGCGTAATCGATACTATAAATACGGAACAAAGTGGGATCCACAAAAGTACCCAATTGAAGAGATGGGGAATATTAACTTTTATCGTAGTATGGAAGTAACCCCAGCATATACATCAGTTAGTATTTTGCGTTACCCACAGTGGGTGGCTTTAGATATAATTTCAGAAGTTGCAGATGAAATCGTATATGGTGAAGAATTAGCATCGTGTATGGAAGCACATAAGTTATTTAATCAGGCTATTTTAGAAGCCGCAATAACTACGCCAGTATATAAAAATAAACAATACGGACGTTACATAAAAAAACGTCCGATAGAAATCAGGTGACGAATATGACAAAAATATTATTAACAGGGTTTGAACCATTTCTTGATTATAAGATCAATCCAACTATGCAAATTGTAGAAAATTTAGCTGGAGAAAAGATAGGAGACTATCATATTGTTGGTAGAATCTTATCTGTAGATTTTCAACAATCTGCTGAGCAGCTAAAGCAACATATAGAGGAAATAGAACCACAAATCATTATTTCTTTAGGATTGGCAGGGGGCCGTTTTAAAATAACGCCTGAGCGGATTGCCATTAATGTTAAAGATGGAGAGCCCGATAATAATGGCTACACACCAGTTGATGAGAGTATTCAGGAGGAGGGGGCAGATGCATATCTCACGAATTTACCGATTCGCAATATGGTAAATCGATTACAAACAGAAGGCTATCCAGCTGAAATCTCCAATACAGCGGGTACTTACTTATGCAATAACATTATGTATGAGGGTCTTGTGTATGCACAGCAACATGAAGGAGTTCGTGCTGGCTTTATTCATATTCCTGCATCCTTTGAATTGGCCATCCAACATGGCAAAATTCCAGGCTGGAATATCCGTGATTTAGTGGCTGCTGTGAAGCTTTGCATTGAGGAGACAATAAGTGGCGGCAATCATTGAATTTCCTCATTCGATGTGGATTAGCCAGCATACTATTCGATTTGCTTTTCATGAGGAAATATCACACACGAACTTTTATGCAGTACAAGCATTTAATCGGTTTCTGAAAAAACAACTACGACACAATTTAGTTGAAAGTGTTGCAAGCTATCATACAGTTACAGCTTATATCAAACAACAAATAAATGTCGATCTGTTAAAAAGACAATGGCTTGAGATACAGGCTGCCACAACAAATGGTGAAAGAACCAATAGACTACTAAAAATACCAGTTTGCTATGATGAGGAATTTGCCTTAGATAGGCAGCGAGTGATGGACTATACAGGTCTATCCTTTGAGGACATGAAAATGTTACATATGTCCAAAAGCTATTATGTTTATTTAATTGGCTTTTTACCTGGTTTTCCTTACCTTGGTGAACTTGATTCTAAATTGTTTGTGCCACGTTTAGAGAAACCGAGAACTTCTGTTTCAGCGAGTTCTGTTGGGGTTGGTGGTGGGCAAACAGGAATCTATCCTGTCGATTCGCCTGGTGGCTGGAATATTATCGGCAAAACGCCGTTTGAACTTTTTGATCTGAATGGGAAAGAGCCATTTCTATTTGAACTGGGTGACGAAGTCCAGTTTTATGAAATAACCAAACAACAATTTTGGGAAATGAAAAGCAAAGGAGTGTAGCGATTGAAGCCACTTCTGCTCATAATAAAACAAGGAGTTTATGGTAGCTTACAAGATAAAGGAAGGTATGGCTATCGGGCATTTGGTATTCCGTTATCTGGACCAATGGATAAAGTATCGTTTCAAGCAGCCCAGCTAATTTTGCAGAATCATCATGACCAAACTTCTTTCGAAATGTTCGTGGGTGGTTTTGAATTTGAGGCATTGGCTGATGGTATATATGTTTTAACCGGGGGACAAGGTGTATGCCTTGTCAATAATGCACCAATTGAAATGTGGAAAACATTCCACTTAACAAAGGGTGATAGGTTAATGGTCAAGAGCATGAATCAAGGCTCAATCATATACTTGACGCCGCTCGGAGGGTTTTATTCAAAATATGAGCTTGGTAGTAGCTCATGCCTACCACTGGGTCATCTAGGTACAGTAATTACAAAAGGGAGTATTTTATATGGACAAGCAGCATCTCCATTAAAATTTAATAGAGGTCTTTATGCGCCATATCGCCCGACTTTTGACAGCGCTATTACTATTAGAATTTTCAAGGGTCCTCATTTTCATTTATTTATGGAAAAGAGTCAACAACAGTTTTTGCAAAATCCTTTTCAATTTAGTGGTGGTAATAGAATGGGCTATTATTTAAAAGGCCCTGTCTTACAGCTGCAAGAAATGAAGGAAATTTTGTCAGAAGCGACACAGTTTGGCTCAATCCAAGTGCCTCAAAATGGGAATCCCATCATCTTAATGGCTGATGCTCAAACGGTAGGAGGCTATCCTATTATAGCGACAGTACATGAAGATGATTTACATAAAGTAGCCCAAATGCGTATGTTTAACACAATACATTTTGCACTGGAGGACATGTGAATGGATATTAATTGTGATCTAGGGGAAAGCTATGATGCTTTTATTACAGGAAGAGATGAAGAGATACTAGATTATGTGACATCGATCAATATCGCATGTGGCTACCATGCGGGTGATCATTCAATTATGCACCAAACTGTTCGTAGTGCGATTCGTAAAAATGTTCATATTGGTGCACACCCCGGCTATCCTGATCGTGAGGGGTTCGGACGAAGAAACATGGCATTTAGTCCGGCTGAAATTTACGATATGATCGTCTATCAGGTAGGTGCATTGCAAGCCTATGTCCGTATCGAAGAAGGGACACTACATCATGTTAAGCCACATGGAGCACTTTATAATCAATGTGCAAATGATCTGGAGAAAGCTTCAGCTGTTGTCAATGCGGTGTACGATCTCCATCCCCAGCTTATTTTATATTGTTTAGCGGGAAGCCAAATGGCGGGGATCGCAAGGGACAAGGGGCTACAAGTATATGAGGAGGTTTTTTCTGATCGTCGTTATCATCATGATGGCACATTAGTGAGCAGACAGGAACCAAATGCCTTAATACAAACAGAAGAAGAAATGCTTAAACATGTAACAGGAATTTTGACTGCTAATAAAATTTTGTCTGTACAGTCTACAACAATTAAAGTGGCAGCGCACACATTATGTATTCATGGAGATGGTCGGCATGCCTTGGACTTTGCTAAAAAAATTGCAGCGCTTAGACAGCAACTACATTAACAATAAACTGGATGCTCTGTTTAGGGCATCCAGTTTATTTGAAGCGTTCAACAGCTTCTAGGACAATTGGGAATAGGCATCACCTAGTATCTATAGGAAAGAGTTTTGACGCTACTATAGTTGTAACACAAAAAAGTTCGCATCAATTGCGAACTTTTTAGATATTAATATTGCTAGATTATTCTTGTTTTATATATATTTCCTTGTTGTGTATGAAGGATTCAAGAAGACGTTTTAGTAACATCACTATGTAAGTTACCGCTAATCCGATAAATGCACCTGCTAACACATCTAGAGGGTAGTGTACACCGATAAAAATTCTTGAAAGTGCCATGAAGCAGGCCATCAGGATGAGCACAGTTCCAATTTTTCTTCGTTTCCAAAACAAAGCGAATGCCAAGGCAAATGCACCTGCAGCATGATTACTTGGAAAAGAAGGATCTAGATTTGATTTTTCGAGTAACAATGTTACGCTATGATTGACAAATGGCCGTGGTCTAAAATATGCCATTTCTATCATTCTATCTATTCCAAGTGTGAGAATAACAATTATTAATGCATATATTACTATTTTTCTATTTTCATGCTGATTTTGGGATTTTGAAAACCATAGCCATATCAATACCAGTCCAAATAGAATAGGGCCATATTTTGAAAACAAAAGAACAAGATGATCTAAAATCGGGTATTGTCCTGCAAATTGGTTTAGTAGTTTGAAAAGTTGATAATCTATCATCATATTCTCTTTAAGATGAAACTCCTTCTAGTTTAGACATTTGTATATCGTCCTCTATGGATAAAAACTTTTCTAATGCACTTTTGTTCTTTTCCAAATCAATGTCTAGGACTGCGCCTACATGTACATGTTTGTTTTCAAAAGAACTGGCAACAGGAATCCGTAAAGTATCCACACCATTAGATTTCCCCTCCATTAAACCTTTCCCAATGGCAAGAATTGTTTTATTGTCAACATTAGTATCGATATACGCCTCTGCAACACCGAGTATTTTGGGTAAATTCAATAAGCTTTGAAAACTAATTTGTTCTTTGACCTTTGTCAAAATTTCTTGTTGGCGTTCAACTCGTCCGAAATCACTTAAACGATCGTGACGGAATCGTACATATGCTAATAATTGGTCACCATGTAAAGTTTGTTCTCCAGGAAATAATGTCGTTCCAATTCCATATGACATTTCATAAGGGATATCAACATCAATCCCATTTGGTGCTAGAAGATCCGCAATTTTGGGAAATCCTTCAAAATCAACGATAGCGTAGTAATTCACATCAATATCAAAATTTTGCTTAATTGTTTTCCTTACAAGTTCTGGACCTCCAAAAGCAAACGCAGCGTTTATTTTATTCTTCCCGTAATCTGGAATGTCAACATACGTATCTCTCATAATCGAAACGATTTTTACATGATTCGTCGTTTGATTATAATGTGCAATCATTAAAGCATCAGATCTTCCTTCATCGCCTCTAGTGTCACTGCCTATCAATAGCACATTAATCTCACCAAATTGCAGGTCGGCACCTTTGAATGGCTCAAACGTTTCTTCATCTTCTTTTTTGATTTCGTCTTCTGCCATTGCCAATCCACTATTGTACTGATAAAACCAATAAACAATCCCTATTACGATGATCAATGTGAATGCTAAAAACGAATTTTTTAACCATTTACGGCTTGTTTTACTATTTTTCATATATTAATTAATCCACCTATCAGTAATTTTTCAACAAAGATTTTGCGGTAAGTTGTACAGCTATTGCATCGTCCAAATAACCAATAGGAAAAAGATAATCCGGAATAACATCCACTGGAATAATAAAATACAATAATACACTTCCAATTATTGTTAATTCTAATAGTGTACCCTTATCTGTTGTAAATTTTACATATAACTCTTTCAACTTGCTTATAAATGGTCCAACGCTACCTACACTTTGAATCTTTTCGTTAAAACTCTTATGAATTGTATTTCTCCCCTCTTCTGTTTGTGCAAATAATCCATAATCGTCTAATTTTTTTTCAACATCTTGCACTGAAAATTGATTGTCGTACACATTAGAAGCCTTAAGAAAAGTCTGTATTGCATCAACCGAGGTATGAATGTCTGACTGCGACTCTTCTTGTCTTTGTTCAATAGGATATCCTGCTGCTTCAAAAAGATTAATGAAAGGAACGCCAAGGCAATCAGCGAATTTTTCTAAATGTTGTGGTGTTGCTTTTCGTTTATTATTGATAATCCGTGAAATCGTAGCTGTATCGATTCCTGTAAGTTCGCTAAACTTCCGCATGGATAATGAACGTTCTTTCAATAGTTCTTTCAACAATAAACCTAGAGTAGTATTTTCTTTCTTTTCCGCCATATTGGATTCTCCCTTCTGATAGTTCCCTAATATTCACTTTATTGACTAATGAAATATTATCGTTGTACAGAAGTGTATATTGATGTTGACAAAATGTCAACATCAATATTGAAAGAATGCTGCAAATGCAAGCAGTAACATCAACACACCACTAACTACTGTTCCGTAGGTGCCTATAGTAAATGAATCAATTTCGAACATCAGCTATCTTCTTTCCTAATTTGACTATTGCACAAATAATCATAAAGCTTCTGATAAGAAAGACATTTGGTGAAAGTCCGAGTAGGACAGCGCACGCACCTTTGTAAGTGAGTTTGCTGAGAATGCCACATAAAGCATACCTGGAAGAATAGTCAAGTCAAACCTTAAACGTAATCCCTTCCATACTCATAAGATAATTTAAATGTTGACAAAAAAACAACGGTAAAAAAAGCCTCAATCCAAGTCTAATAGACAATGAATCGGAGCTTTGATTTTCGTCTGTCATTATTTATTACTTACTTTTAAAGAGAAAATACAATCCACGGTGTGTACTTTTCCGAACAGCTTTCCATTTTGTTAGAAGTGCTGGTTCTTAGTCTATTTTCTGAATCCTGTGTAGAAGTACCTGTTCCATTAACATAACTATTGATAATAGGAAGTTCTACTAATTCACAGCCTTTCACAGTCTTTATTTCAAGGTAAAGCCTAGTGATTCAATTATGATAGGCGTTCCTCTAAATAGAGTGCCATTGTAAGGGGCGATTGTTAAGGCAGTGGCCGTTAGTGTATAAATACCGCCCTCTTGCATAACTGCATTAATGTAGAGATTGACGTAGCCATTTGGCGAAAAGACCATAAATTCAGTAACGGGGTCGACATGATCATTCCAAAAGAGGGTTGCGGGTAGGGTTGCTCCATTTGTTAGATCAAGATCGCTTGTTAAAATATAAAAATATCTATTGATGGTTGGACGTATCGTACCTTCTGGGACTACATCAGTAGGAGGAACGGTTGAAGAACCGTTAGAAGCTTTTATACGGGGCCAAATAAATCGATCCTCATAGCTACAATGACAGCTTTTTTTAATCATTTGACGATGTTTAGGGTTGACCATATGCTATCACACTCCATTCTTGTAAAATTAACCTTTGCCCCGAATTCCTTTACTATAAAATATGAAGGAAATAAAATTCCATCTAGTTGAGCATCTATCATATAAGGAAGATTATTTCGGACAAACATGCTTTTTTAATAAATACTAGTCGAATGGAAGCGTTGGCATACATGCTTTTTACCGTAAATTAGTGTTATACTTTGCTAGTTGAATAAGGTAGAATACTAATTATGAATAATTAACGAAAAAGGGGTTACTGGTTTCATGAAAGATTTTGATCAACAATTGGAGGGGCTATTAAAGCAAGCCGCTTTGCAATACATAATATATCAGCATAATGGTGATACGGAACGCATGGATAAAACATCACTTTTTGCTCGCAAAATTCAGCAAAAAGAGTATGTGATTGGCTTTGCTGGCCATTTCTCTGCCGGGAAGTCAAGCATGATTAATGCGCTTTCGGGCGAAAATTTACTGGCATCTAGCCCGATTCCAACAAGTGCGAATATCGTAAAAGTGCATAAATCTGAGGAAGACTTTGCGATTGTCTATATGCACAATGAAAAGCCTGTTAAATTTGAGGCAGGCTATGATTTTAAAACTGTAAAAGAGCTAAGTAAGAATGGGGATTTAGTCTCTCAAATTGAAATTGGTCATAGTACATCGACATTACCTTTAGGCGTTACAGTGATGGATACACCTGGAGTTGACTCAACAGATGATGCACACCGCATGTCAACGGAATCTGCACTTCATATTGCTGATATTGTATTCTATACAATGGACTACAACCATGTGCAATCAGAGTTGAATTTCCAATTTACAAAGCAATTAATGAAATATAATCCAAATGTATATTTGATCGTTAATATGATTGATAAGCATAAAGAAAATGAATTGAGCTTTGAAGAGTTTAAAGCAACCGTTCATAATTCCTTTGCGGCATGGGGTGTCGTTCCGAAAGGTGTATTTTTCACATCATTGAGAGAGCCTGATCACCCATATAACGATTTTGAAGCCGTAAAGAAAATTGTGATGGATAGTATGAACGATTGGCAGGATCAGCTTGTGCAAACGGCAACGAATACATTGCGTTTATTGCAAAGCGAGCATGACAATTATTTAATGGAAGAAAGAGAGGATCGTCTAGCGATTGATGAAGAGATTTTAAGTGCGGACGACTGGGCAAACCATCAAGATATTTTAGAGCAATACAACAAATTAAATCGTCAAGTTGAATTGTTCTCAGTTGAGGCGTGGAATGAAACATTTGAGGAGCAGCGTAAAGAATTGCTTGCCAATGCTGCTATTATGCCAGCGGATTTACGTGATCGCTTACGTCTTTATTTAGAAAGTATGCAGGAGGGCTTTAAGGTAGGAGGTCTCTTTACTGCGAAGAAAAAAACAGAAGAAGAGCGTAACCGTCGTAAAGAGGATGCTTATAGTGCCTATCAAAATGTTGTTCATGCACAAATTACAGGACATTTAAAAGGCCTCATGAAAAAGGCACTGAAGGACGTGGGTGCCTTAAATGAGGAACGTGCTTCAGCAATTGATGCCTATCCATTTGACCTACCTTTTTCATTGATCGAACAGCAAGTTCAAACAGGGGCATTGTTAACAGGTGATGCGGTGTTGAACTTCGCCAACCGTGTGGCAGAGGCAACAAAGCGCTACTTTATTCAGGAAACAGATAGCTGGAAAAATGCACAAGCGACAACACTTGAGGCAGTGGCAACAGAAACTGCGGCTCCTTCTAAGTTAAAAATGGCAGGCATGCAGGAAAAAGTAGATGCTATTAAAGCTGTACTTGAAATAGAGGGATACCAACAATATAGTGCGAGCATTATGCATCAAGCGAGCAATGAAATACGTAAAATCGCGAATGAACAACTAACGAATTGGGAAAATTCATTTAAACAGGATTTAGCAGAGATTCGATTGTTTGATGACTCCATGTTACAACCGAAAGAACAAGTCATTCAGCAAGAAGAAGAGCAGCAAACTGTTAGTGCAACGAGTCTACCAATCGATGGTGTTATTAATCGTGCAATGCATACCGCGAATGCTGTAAAAGAAGTACAAGGCTTTGCTGAAGTTGCTCAATATCTTGAAAATAAAGTGGAACGCTTACAGAAAAAAGATTTTACCATCGCTTTGTTTGGGGCATTTAGTGCAGGGAAATCATCCTTCTCGAATGCTTTAATGGGCGCGCAAGTGTTACCTGTATCGCCAAACCCAACAACAGCCGCTATCAATAAAATTCGTCCTGTTACACCAGAGCATCCTCATGAAACGGCCGATGTACTGCTTAAAACAGCTGAGCAAATGTTAGAGGATATTCAAGGATCGTATGCAGCGATTGGCTTATCCGTAACTTCATTGGAGGAAGCTTATAATCGTGCTGATGAAGGGCTTGCAGTACAGTTGACGGATGAGCGTTTAAATGTGCACAAGTCATTTATTCGCGCCTATAAGGAAGGTTACCAAACGTTTAAATCAGAGCTTGGTACGATCATTCGTGTAGACCGTGTTGAATTTGAAAAATTTGTTGCGCAAGAAAATAAATCCTGCTTTGTGGACAATATCGACTTCTATTATGATAGTCCATTAACACGCATGGGCGTTACATTGGTGGACACACCAGGAGCAGATTCAATTAATGCTCGTCATACAGGTGTAGCATTTGAATATATTCGTAATGCGGATGCCATCCTATTTATTACGTATTATAATCATGCATTTGCCAAAGCTGACCGTGAGTTTTTAATTCAGCTTGGTCGTGTGAAGGATGCATTTGAGCTTGATAAAATGTTCTTTATAGTGAATGCCATTGATTTAGCGACAACAGATGAAGAGCAGGAAGATGTAAAAGGCTATGTTCGTTCAGAATTACAGCGTTTTGGAATTCGTTTCCCACGACTGTATGGCGTGTCGAGTCTATTAGCATTAAAAGAAAAAGTAGAAGGTGCGGATTTAACATCCGGAATGCCGCCGTTTGAAAACGACTTCCATACATTCTTAAACGATGAATTGAGTGCATTAGCCGTGCAGGCTCTTGCGGAAGAAGTTGATAAAACAGAGCAACGCTTAGCGGATTTAATCACGCAAACGGAAGAAAACTTAAAACGTAAAGATGAACGTTTAGAGGAATTAACAACACTTGAAATGCATATTCAATCGAAATTTAGCGTGCTCAATACAAGTATGCTTGAAAGCGAGACGAAGCAAGAGCTTGATGAGCTCCTGTATTATGTTCTACAGCGAGTCTATTATCGTTACCCTGAATTCTTTAAGGAAGGTTACAATCCTTCCACTTTTGCAGCCATGCCAGCACAGCAGGCATTGGAGCATGCATTGAAAGAAGTTATGCAAAGCTTACGTTTTGACTTTACGCAGGAAATGCGTGTTACAAACTTCCGTTTATCACAATTTATTAGCAAGAAGATGCAGCACCGCTTTAAAGATGAAGTTCGTGAGCTAAAAGAGCTTAACCGTAGCTTCTCGTTCTTAGCATTTGAATCTTCTGAGCCAAATTTACTTGATTTTGAAGGTCCGTTTGCTAATATTTCGAAATATGCTAGCGTTAAATCTCACTTCCGCAATCAAAAAGCTTTCTTTGAGAAGAATGAAAAAATGAAATTGAGTGAGGCTTTAGAAACGTTAACAAAACCGGATGCACAGGATTATTTAGATGCACAGAAAGTTTCTCTCATGACATGGGCTATTACATTTATTGCAGAGGAAGCAGAAAAATTACGTTTATATATTTATCATCAAGCGCTTGAACAAATTGAAACAGAAAGATTGGCACTACAAGAAGAAAGCCGTTTAGCTTCTTGGAAAGCTATTTACGCACAATTACAATACGCATGAGGTGATTCATATGGGAAAAGTATTCAAATCAGTGGATGAAATTCAGTTAGATGGCGTCCGTTTTATCGATGCCCGCTTTGATTTACAGAACAAAGAGGCTGGAAAAAAAGCATTTGAAGAAGGCCATGCAACAGGAGCAATCCATATTGATTTAGAGCAACAGCTATCTGATATGGACAGTAAAAACGGTCGTCATCCAATGCCGAACAAAGAAAAATTGACATCTGTATTTCAAGAATTTGGCTTACGTTATGAAGATCAAATCGTTGTCTATGACCAAGGGGCAGCACCATTCGCTCCACGTGCTTGGTGGATGCTGACATACGCTGGTTTCCCAAATGTTGTCATTGTCAATGGGGGCGCACCTGCATTGGAAGCGAAAATGCCATTTACAAAAGATGTCGTTAAATACCCACCAACAATCATTGATTTTGATTGGAAGGATGAGCTTTATGCCCCACGTCAGGCGGTAAAGGCGATTGTGGACGGAGAAGTTAAAGCGACTTTACTCGATGCTCGTGCAGCTGAGCGATATCGTGGAGAGGTTGAGCCGTTAGATAAAGTAGCTGGCCATATTCCAACAGCCAAAAACTTTGATTGGGAGCAATTGAAGACGGATGGACAATTACAGGCCAACGACAAATTGCGCCAGAAAGTAGCACCAGATGAACATGTTGTTGTCTACTGTGGCAGTGGTGTAACGGCATCTCCTCTATATGCGGTATTAGCAGATGAAGGCTATGAAAACATCCAATTATATGTAGGTAGCTTTAGTGATTGGATTACACAATACGATGTTGAAAAAGGGACAAATGAATAGAATTTGATTAAAAACGCTCACTTTGGTGGGCGTTTTTTTGTGGACGGATACAACGTTGTAAGTGACGGATAGCATGCCTGAACAGACGGATAGAATCACCAAATGAAGGATAGAAATCAAAATGACTCGTCATTCATTTTATGCTACACTCTTTTAAAAGGGGGAAAGTGGATGTTTAAACGTGATACGAGGATAGAAGTTCAACACCATCGCGATGTCCAATGTGCACTGGGGAAGGTAGCGCTTCAAGGGTTTGGGATGAGTGTTTATAGCTTTTTTGTTGATGGATTATTAATCGATACAGGCTCAAATTCTCTGGCACAGGAGTTTCAATCATTTTTCAAAGACTTACCAGTTGAGCAAATTGCACTAACTCATTCGCATGAGGATCATGCGGGTAATGCCGCTTGGCTTCAACAACAAAAGGATGTTCCGATTTATCTGCACCGTGATTCCCTTCAAATTTGTGCTCATGAGGGTGATTATCCTTTGTATCGCCAAGCATTATGGGGGGAGCGACCAGCTTTTCTGGCACAACCGATAGGGGCTACATTGCAAACAAAAACAGCCGTATGGGACGTTATTGAAACACCTGGCCATACGACAGATCATCTTGCTTTCTATAATCGTCAAACGGGCGCAATGTTTACAGGAGATTTATACGTTCAAACTAAAACAAAGGTGGTACTCGATGAAGAAAATATAGTACATACCTTAGCATCCTTAAAGAAATTACTAAACTATGATTTTAACGAAGTCTATTGCTGTCATGCAGGCTATTTGGTAGATGGACGAGACAGAATACTAGAGAAAATTGCGTATATTGAAGAAATGGAAGAGAAAGTACGTCACTTATTTCAACAAGGTTATTCCGTAGAGGAGATGACATCTAGCATCTTCCCACGAGAATATCCAATTATTAAAGTGTCTGGCGAGCAATGGTCCTCTAAACATATCATCAATGCTTTTATCCGCCACTTTACACAAGAGTCCTTTCATTAGGGCTCTTTTTTTATGGACTGCAATAATAAAAAACTTTGTGAAAATATGTGAATAAATTGTGACAAACCCAATTAACTCAATGGATGCGCTTACATAAGTTTGTGAAAAAATTCTCATTTACACAAGAAAAATACTATGTGAAAAGTTGAACAGCTTGAATGGCTATAATTGTACATTTTTTAATGATCACATCATTGTAATAGATATTTTAAAATAATTGATTGTGAAAAACGTAATTTGACAGAAAAATGTATTTGAAGTCATAAAATACGGTGTTTTTGAAAGAAAAAATAAATTGACAGAATATTTATTGACTATATTTTCACAAAGTATTATGATTCTAAAATATAATGAAAAACAATGGGAAAAGGATGGGATGGAATGGACGTAATGAAAAAAGCTTTAGAAATGCATGCACACTATAGCGGTAAATTAGAGGTGATTTCAAAGGTACCTGTACAGGATTCTTATGATCTAAGTCTTGCTTATTCACCTGGTGTGGCTGCGCCATGTGTGGAAATTGAACGAAATCCATCGCTAGTCTATGACTATACAATGAAAGGTAATATGGTGGCAGTTGTGTCAGATGGTACAGCAGTTTTAGGCTTAGGGGATATAGGCCCTAAAGCAGCATTACCAGTCATGGAGGGGAAAGCGATTTTGTTAAAGCGTTTTGCCAATGTTGATGCTTTTCCAATATGTTTAGATACGAAAAATACGGATGAAATCGTCAGCATTGTGAAGGCGCTTGCTCCGACGTTTGGGGCTGTGAACTTAGAGGATATCTCAGCGCCAAGATGTTTTGAAATTGAAGATCGTTTGCGTCAGGAATGTGATATTCCAGTGTTCCATGATGATCAGCATGGGACAGCAATTGTAGTAGGAGCAGCTATGATTAATGCCAATCGTATTGTGCAAAAGGATATCGCTACGATGAAGGTAGTCATTAACGGTGCTGGTGCAGCAGGTATTGCTATTTTACGTATCCTTGTACAAATGGGCTATAAAAATATTTTTATGTGCGATACAAAAGGTATTATTTATGAGGGGCGTATAGAAGGGATGAATCCGATTAAAGAGGCGGTTGCTCATTTAACAAATCCTGAGAAACTACATGGTACTTTGAATGACGCGCTTGTTGATGCGGATGTCTTTATCGGAGTTTCGGTTGCGAATCTATTAACAGAGGCACATATAGCATCTATGAATGAAAATCCAGTGGTCTTCGCATTAGCCAACCCTAATCCCGAAATTACGTATGAAAATGCAAAGGCATGGGGGGTACGCGTCATGGGTACGGGTCGTTCAGATTACCCAAATCAAATTAATAATGTCCTTGCCTTCCCTGGCATTTTCCGTGGCACATTAGATGTACGTGCAACAGATATTAATGAAACAATGAAACTAGCTGCAGTGGAAGCAATCGCTTCACTTGTTAGTGATGAGGAGCTAACAGAGGAATATATTGTTCCAAAATCTCTGGATGAGCGTGTCGTTGCCATTGTCTCACGTGCAGTAAGTGGCGCAGCAGTCGAATCGGGGGTATCGGAACTATTCCAACAAAATACAGCTCTAACAGTTTAATAAATAATAGATATTGAAATACAGCAAATGTAGAAAAGCAATGGTATGCTTTTCTACATTTTTTTATCGAATTTTCTCGAAAAATGTTGTTGTTTGGTTTTTGATGTAATAAAATTGATAAGTACAAGGTAATGCCTTGTGAGACTAATTTGGAAAGTATAAATACATATTGTTGTTATATTTTTAAAGAAAAATAGGTCTTAAGTCCATTAAACAAAGAGGAGATAGGAAATATGAAATCATTAGTTCAATTTAGGTCTATTAAAGCCAAACTGATTGCTTTTTCATTATTACTTTTAATGATTCCCCTAATTATTTTAGGCTTTCTAAGCTATCAACAAAGTAAAGCAAATTTAGAAACGGTTGGGAAAGAAAATTTAAGAAATAGTGTCGAAATGACCATTGCCATGATTGAACAGTTTAATCAAGAGGTAGAGTCAGGCGTTTTGTCTTTAGAAGAAGCACAAGAAAAAGTAAAGATTGCTATTTTAGGGAAGAAGGATAGTGAAGGAAAGCGCCCTATTAATAAAAATATTAAACTAGGTGATAATGGTTATATATTTGTTGTTGACCAAAAGGGGAACTCCGTTGCGCATCCAAACATTGAGGGGACTAATGTCTGGGATGAACAGGATGATAATGGAGTTAAGTATATACAAGAAATCATAGCCAAAGGAAATGAAGGTGGTGGGTTTGCTTCCTATTCGTGGCCACTACCAAATTCCGATCAACTGGAAAAAAAAGGGGTTTATGCAGAAACTGATCCATATTGGGGTTGGGTCATTGGTGCCAGCACCTATTTAGTGGACTTTAATAAACCAGCAGAAAGTATTCTAAAATCAACGCTAATTGTGATTGGTATAGCTATTATTGTTGGGATATTTGTTATTTGGCAATACGCAAGTAGTATGGCTAAACCTATTAACCGAGTGGTCCAAGCGATGGAGCGATTCGCAGAGGGCGATTTAACGCAAGAAAGCATGACTATTCGTTCGAAAGATGAAATTGGCAAACTAGCAAGCGCCATGAATCAAATGCAATTTAAATTGAAGGACATGATACACAATATTGCTCAAGCATCTGATTTAATCAATACTTCTAGTAAGGAGCTATCACAATCAGCTAATGAAGTTAATATGGGAGCTGAGCAAGTCGCTATTACGATGCATGAATTAGCATCTGGTGCAGAGGGGCAAGCGAATCATTCTAACGAATTAACCTCTTTAATGGAACGTTTTACAGCGGACTTACGCGAAACAAATCAGCATGGTGAGCATATTCATCAATCTTCTGTTGAAGTGTTAGGGTTAACGAATGAAGGAAGTCAGCTCATGACATCTTCGAATTCTCAAATGAAAAAGATTGATAGCATTGTACAAAATGCAGTAGAGAAAGTAAAAAATTTAGATGCGCAAGCACAGGAAATTTCAAAATTGGTCGTGGTGATTAAGGATATTGCCGATCAAACGAATTTGTTAGCTTTAAATGCTGCAATTGAAGCGGCGAGAGCTGGTGAACATGGAAAAGGATTTGCGGTGGTTGCAGATGAAGTGCGCAAGCTTGCAGAACAAGTAGCATTTTCAGTCAATGATATTACAACGATCGTAACAAATATCCAGCAAGATTTTGATGTTGTCACGAGCTCATTAGAGGATGGCTATCAGGAGGTAAAAGAAGGTACTAATCAAATAAAAGCTACGAGTGAAACGTTTACTACAATTAGTGATTCTATTAATGATGTTGTAGAAAGTGTTCAATTGATTTCCAGCAATTTATCAAAAGTAACCGAAGATGGTCAAAAAATGAATAGCGCTATTCAAGAAATTGCTGCGGTTGCAGAGGAATCTGCAGCGGGTGTTGAGCAAACGACGGCTACAACTGAACAAACAAGTAGCTCAATGGAGGATATGGCAGGGAAATCTGCTCAATTATCGACATTAGCTTTACAATTGAAGACATTAATTGCCCAATTTAAACTATAAAAAAATCTCCCACTCTCTTAAATGAGAGGGGAGATTTTTTACATCATGCCAACGCCAATAACTCCAATGAGGATAATAAAGAACAGTACAAAAAACACAATAAATAAAATAATTCCAGGAATAAAGAGGGTGAAGAAGGCCATCCAATTAGAGATTTGGTGTGCTTCTGCTACCACACCTACTGAAATCACGAAAGACCAAATACTAACAACCATAGTTGCTAACATCGTTGGCCAAAAAATCCATGGCAGTGAGCCCATAAAGTTTGGATCCAGTAAAGACTCTGGGGAAGTTATTAACCAAATAATGTAAAGTGGAATAAGCACTATAAATGGTATAGCTGTAAGACTTAACCCTTTAAATAAGTCTGAATACGTACCAGTCCCTTTAAATAGTTTACCAAATAGCCATGAGATAAGTGCGGAAATAGCTGTCCCAATGATACCAGCGATTGGGGCAAGAATTACACATAGTAAAGCCAATAGCCAAGGAGATAAATTAGATAAGAATTCCGAATCAATCAGCCCTGACATGATTGAACCAATATAACCAATGGACAAAACCAAAATCGCAAAGCCGATTGATTTTTCGTTAATCATAAAGCGGGCGGTTTGCTTTGGATGTAACCAAACAGATACAAACGGATTCACATTTGGCCTTTCTTCTTTCGGTGTGTCATTAAAATTTTCCATCAAACTACCTCCAAAATAAAAGAATAATTGCATGTTACGCATAGTTAGTATACGAGTGATACAATGAAAAGTTTCGTAGAAAGTAAAAATAAGCTATTTTAACGAAAAAAAGAGCCGCACACGGCGACTCTTAAAAGTTAGCTAACATGATTTTTTCAAGCTCTAATGGTTCGATATATTGCTCACCTTTGTAAGCACGCATATTTCCTCCAGAAATTTCATCGATTAATAAAATTTCATTCGTTTGGGCATCACGGCCGAATTCCAATTTAATGTCGTAAAGCGTTAAGCCCTTTTTAGCAAGTTCAGTTCCTACAAATTGAGAAATTTCAATTGTACGTTGTTTTAAAATGGCATATTCTTCGTGTGTTAACAGGTCTAACATAGCTAATGCATCTTCTGAGATCGGAGGATCTTGGCGATCGTCATCCTTGATAGTAACTTCCACAAAGGCATCAAGATCTTGACCTTCCTTCACATAGGCACCATAGCGACGTAAGAATGATCCAACTGCCTTGAAGCGGCAAATTACTTCCAAACCGTTCCCGAAAACCGTCGCAGGTTTTACAGTCATTGTGGCATCATCGAAGTTTGCATCTACATAGTGAGTAGGAACACCTTGTTCGTTTAATTTAGAATAGAAATAAGAAGTTAAGCGTAAACCTGCTAAGCCAGCACCATCAATTGTTAAACCAATAGTATTAGCACCCGGGTCGAACACGCCATTTTCTCCAGTTACATCATCTTTAAATTTTAATAAATAATGACCATCTTCTAATTTGAACACATTTTTTGTTTTCCCTGTATATAATAATTCCACAAAAAACCCTCCAATATTCATAGTACTCTAAAATTATAACACGAATGTTTTAAATGTTTAATAAAAAAACGTTCGTTTTAAACACTTATTTCTATCATTTATTGCTAATTTACAACAAAAAAACAAGATGAGAACGAATAATCGTAATCATCTTGTTTTTTTGGAATGTTCCGAAATCTGATAGTGGATTCATGACGGATTGCTAGATCAAGTTATTAGTAGATGCCTTCAGCAAGCATTCCATCTGCTACTTTGATAAAGCCTGCGATGTTTGCACCCATCACTAGGTTGCCAGGGAAGCCGTATTTTTCAGCAGCTGCTTTACTATCTAAATAAATATCTTTCATAATTTGATGAAGTTTCGCATCTACTTCTTCAAATGACCAAAATACGCGGCTTGAATCTTGTGCCATTTCAAGGGCTGATACAGCAACTCCTCCAGCGTTCGCTGCTTTTGCTGGTCCGAACAATACACCTGCATTTAGGAATTCGTTGATTGCTTCAAGATCAGATGGCATGTTTGCACCTTCGCCAATGGCTTTGACACCATTTGAAATTAATGTACGAGCTGACTCACCATTAATTTCATTTTGAGTAGCACATGGTAGAGCGATGTCACAAGGAATCGTCCAAATACCTGTACAGCCATCTGTAAAACTAGCATTTGGTCGGTAACTTACGTAAGTTGAAATGCGGTCACCTTTTACTTCTTTAATTTCTTTAATCACATCTAAATCTAAGCCTTCCGGATCATAAACATAGCCCGAAGAATCAGAGCATGCAACTACTTTTGCGCCATATTGCTGTGCTTTTTCGATGGCATACGTAGAAACATTTCCAGAACCAGAAACGACCACTGTTTTTCCTTCGAATGAATCGTTTGCATCTTTTAACATTTCATTGACGAAATAAACTGTACCGTAACCCGTTGCCTCTTTACGCGCTAAAGAACCGCCGTAACCAGGGATTTTCCCAGTTAATACACCTGATTCACTTGCTTTTGTTAAACGTTTATATTGGCCCCATAAATAACCCACTTCACGAGCACCTACACCAATATCACCAGCAGGAACATCGACATCTGGCCCAATATGACGGTATAATTCAGTCATGAATGCTTGGCAGAAACGCATAATTTCCGAATCAGACTTACCCTTCGGATCAAAGTTAGATCCACCTTTACCACCACCGATTGGTTGCCCTGTTAAAGCATTTTTAAAGATTTGTTCAAAGCCTAGGAATTTAATGATGGATTCATTTACGGAAGGGTGGAAGCGCAGACCGCCTTTATAAGGCCCCATGACATTGCTATATTGCACACGATAACCACGATTTACTTGCACTTGATTGTTATCGTCTTGCCAAGCAACACGGAAGGAAATAATGCGATCTGGCTCAACAATTCGAGATAAAATATTGGCCTTAATATATTCAGGATGTTGGGCGAATACAGGTACTAATGAAATGAAAATTTCCTCAGCTGCTTGTAGAAACTCCGCTTGATGACAGTTCTGTTGTTTCAGTTGCTCGAATACGCCATCTACGTATTCTTTAGCTAATTGTTCATTGCTAACAGTTGTAATTGTCATAGTAAAAACCCCCATTTAGTTGATAGGTGTATCGTATATCTATTTTTCAAACTATTCAATAAAATACTTTTCAAGTTTGTGAAAAATTGAGCAAGTGGGGTCAAGAAAATATTATAATAAAATAATTTACAGTAGAATGATTCATCTAATTATGAGAAAGGAATGATGCTTTATTGTGAAGGTTCTTATAGACGCTGATGCCTGTCCAGTAGTGGATTTGGCGCTATCTATATCATCTGAATTTGAGATTGAAACTATCTTGTTTTGCGATACATCCCACCGTGTTGAACGTGATAATGTAATAACAATTATTGTGCCGAAAGGTCCAGATTCGGTTGATTTTACGCTAGTGAACGCGCTTTCAAAACATGATATTGTCATTACACAGGATTATGGGTTAGCGGCAATGGTTTTAGCAAGAGGGGGGTATCCAATGGACCAAAATGGACGGGAAATGTCTAATGAAAATATCGAACGTTTGCTCGAAATGCGCCATGTTGGTCAAAAAATTAGACGGGCAGGTGGACGTACCAAGGGTCCTAAAAAAAGGACACAAGAAAACAATATTTCGTTTGAAATGAAATTTCGACAAATTTGTGAACGAGCGATTTCAGCACAAAAAATGGAGGGATCTACAGATGAAAAATGAACGTAAACACGAACTATTTGAGCAATTTCCACAGTTAAAAGCAATAGCAAATAAAGAAACTGTATTATGGGAAAATACAAATTGGATGAAAAAGGCGGAAACTTCGCTCTTTACTATGGAAGAAGTGGCAGAGGCAGAGGAAACGTTACAACGATTTTCATCCTATTTAAAAGTAGCATTTCCTGAACTTTTGGCAAGTAATGGCCTAATCGAATCAACTATCTTGGAGATCCCTGCTATGAAAAGAGCGCTTGAAAATGAGTATGGCCTGTTCATCCCAGGTCAGCTGCTTTTAAAATCTGATCATGCTCTACCTATCTCAGGCTCTATCAAGGCACGTGGAGGAATTTATGAGGTATTAAAGCATGCAGAAAGGTTGGCATTGGCAAGCGGAAAGCTCAAAAAAGTAGATGATTATGCGCGCTTAGCATCAGCGGAATTTCAGTCCTTCTTCCAGCAATACACAATTGCAGTTGGCTCTACAGGGAATTTAGGTTTAAGTATCGGCATTATTGGCAAGAAGCTCGGCTTTAATGTCGTCGTACATATGTCGAGTGACGCCAAGGAATGGAAAAAAGCTTTACTGCGAGAAAAAGGTGCCACAGTGGTTGAATATGAAGCTGATTACAGTGTTGCTGTTGAACAGGGGCGTCAAGAAGCAGAACTAGATCCGATGTGTCATTTCATTGATGATGAAAATTCAAAGGATCTTTTTGCAGGTTATACGGTCGCTGCAATGCGTTTAAAAGGCCAATTAGATAAGACGAATGTTTCCGTCGATGCCACACATCCATTGTTCGTCTATTTACCATGTGGTGTAGGGGGAGGACCGGGTGGAGTTGCATATGGATTACGTGAAATATTCGGTGAGCATGTGCATATTTTCTTCGCAGAACCAGTGGCCTCGCCTTGCATGACACTCGGTTTAATGACCGGGCTACATGACGCTATCTGTGTAGAGGATATTGAGTTAGACAATAAAACTGAAGCAGACGGTCTCGCGGTTGGCCGCGCATCCAAATTTGTAGGAAAAGTGATGGAGACGTATATAAGTGGTTGCTATACGGTGACAGATGAAGAATTGTTTACATCATTAGGTTTAGCAATGGACAGTGAAGAATTATTTTTAGAACCCTCTGCACATGCAGGAATGTTTGGCGCCATTCGCTTACTGCAAAAAGGTGAACATTATATAGCGCAGCACAAACTTGCAAAGCATATGTCGCAAGCAACACATCTCGTGTGGGCAACAGGTGGCAGTATGGTCCCTGATAGCATGCGTGCTGCATATTTGGCAAAAAGCAGAGATTTTGTTTAAATTAGAAATAGGGGATTGCACTTCGCCCAAAAATAGCCCAATCAAAACCACAAAGCCTCATTCATACAAAAACAGGTGAAGAAAAATTCTTCACCTGTTTTCAAATTAACGTTGTAATGTTTTACGTTGAGCCGCTAAATATACTTCTTGTGCAGCAAGGACGCCTACCCCTGGTTGGAAATCGTAAGAGAAATCTTGGAGTGCGGCTTCCAGTAAGGATACGGCTTGTAAAATGTCACTTGGGAAGCAATAGCCCATATGACCGAATCTGAAGATTTTACCTTGTAGATGGCCAAGGCCACCTGCGAAATCTAAATGATAATGCTGCTTAAGGTGTGTTAAAAATTCACCAAGTTCAATCCCTTTTGGTGTTTTAATAGCTGTAATGGTAGGTGAGGCGTATCGATCCTCTGTTAAGAGCTCGATGTGTAATGCTTTCATTGCGCTACGCACCATGTTTTTCATGAGTTCATGACGGGCAACCGTTTGTGTAAAGCCACCTTCCTGCTCAATTAGCTGGCAGACTTCATGCAGTCCATCAATGAGCGTAATAGCAGGGGTATTTGGTGTCATACCCTTTTCGGCCCAACTACGATAGCTTAATAGATTTAAATAATAGGCTGGTGTTTGATTTTCTTCAATGACTTGCCAAGCTCTGTCGCTCACACTGACAAGAGAAAGTCCAGGTGGAAGCATCATCGCTTTTTGAGAGCCTGTCACCAAAATATCAATGCCCCAGGCATCCATTTCGGCAGGAGCGCCACCGATGCAGCTTACGCCATCCACGATGACGAGGGCATCTGTTTCGTCATGAATCACCTGTGCTAATTCAGCGACAGGGTTTAAAATGCCTGTAGATGTTTCGTTGTACGTGACAAAAACGGCTTTGATATTTTGTAATGGCTGTAAAAATGCCCGTAGTTCCTCTGGTGTGCAAGCCTGTCCCCATTCTTTTTCAAGCTTATGTACATGGAAACCATATTGCTCACAAATGGAAACGAAATAGTCACCAAATGCTCCAACGGTAATGACCACAACTTCTTCACCAGCTACGACAGTATTGACTGCTGCGGCTTCAAGTGCAGCTGTCCCACCGGATGGTAACAGTAAGATGTCCTGTGTCGTGCCAAAGACAGGCTTTACTTTTTCAATCGTTTCTCGATATAATTCCACAAATTCTTGGCTGCGATGACTAAAAATATCCCGACTCATCGCAAGCTGAACCTTCTTTGGAATCGGTGTTGGCCCTGGATGTCTTAAAATATTTTCATACACATTCATCAATCCCCTTTACTTGACAGAAATTCAAAATTTTCTAACTATAATAATAACATACTTCTTGTGTTAGCTACCTGCATTTTTGAAAAATGATGAAAGAGAAGGTCATTATGAAGGAGGTTAAGTAAATGAAAACAATTATGCACGATCCATTTATATATTTTTTATGTGAACGAAATCAGGTGTTCGTATACAAAATTCAAAATTTCGATTATGTCACACTTACAGATGTGATGGAAAAGGGTGAATGGAAGGGGTATGAGCTTCAGCCATCTGAGCCTTTTACAGCTTTTCGGCATGAAGGAAGAAATCCTAAGGAGGGGTGGTCCTTTTGGGTTGCGCCGGATCAACTCAGTGATATGGTAGACATTATTAATGATTACATTCAGCAGCAAAGAAAATGTGTGACTATGACAAATGCTCAAAAGGTACATATCGTTTGCTCAGAATCTGCCGCAGGTTCATTACGAGTGGCACTTGCTCCACCAAAACATGTCATTGGCTTTCCAGAGGATTTGTCTATCGGACCGCTGTGGAAACTGGATGAAAAAAGAGGACAGGCATTCCGCCACCAGTGGTTAATAGAAAATATCAATGATGAGATGGATGATTTTGTTGGTCATACTAAATTGATAAATGTGATCAGAGAAATACGCGATATTCCGATGCATCTACCCATCTATATTTGGTACGGAAACAATACAGAAGAGCAATGTGGGCTTCGATTTTTCCTTTTTTTACTACGTGAACATCCTAATGATATTTTTCTCATAGACACTGCTGATCAGCATGCGATCAATCGTCAATGGAACCCAGATCTGTATGAAGTAAAGCAACTGTCAGTCAAGGAACACCAGATGCTACTCCAGCAATGGGAAAGTCTGATGCAATCAAAAGAGATTTTCCGTCAATGGCAGCACCAGCACGTTCAAACGGTACCAGAGAATTATTATGACTCATTCATTGTGACGACACTCGAAAAACTACATCGGGAACAAGGAAACATAGATTTTATTCAAACAGGAACATTTCTTTTAGAACTACTTACAAGAATGGAAGCACCACCAAACATCTTTTATTTAGAATATAGAGTTCGATATTTAGTATACAATGGCTTCTTTGCATTAAAAGGAATTCCTAAAACTATGCGACATTATTATGTAAAAATACGCCAAAAAACCTCTTTAGTCTGAAGACATAAAGAGGTTTTTGATGGTGAATTAGGCAACGAATGGTTTGTTCATGCGCATTAAACCGTAAATAGCAAAGAACAATCCGCCTGTAATAATCATTAAAATCGTGTATAGTACTGCTTTACCAGTTTCACCGCACCAACGATAGAATAGGCGATATGTGAAATACAATGTAAAGCCTGCAGCACCTATAGATGCGAGTAAGCCGATAAATGGAATAATAAGTGAAACGATTAACAAGCCCGCATAAATGAGCGTATTTTTTAAAGCTGTTGCACGAATCGTTTCCCGATTTTCTCCACCAGCAGTCAGCAAGAAAAGACTGTACACATTAATAATAGGAATCCAAGCGATATAGGCTACATCCCCAAAACCATTTGTTTTAGATGTCATAAAATAAATTAGTGCACTAATAATGTAGGCGATTAGACCAATAACCAGAGATGCTAAAATAATTACAATAAATAAGCCGCCTAGGGCTGCATCTAAATCAGAGTAATAATATGAATCATTATAATCCATCAGTAAAACCTCCCTTCTTAAGAAAATACCTCCTAATCATACCAATCCCATTGTGTTTAATCTACAACCATTTATATGTAATTTTTAGTAGAAATCGCACAAATGTACTAGAATAAAAACTTCTCTTAAGTCTTACATGATGATTTTTTGAGTAATGAATGAAAAAAATGCAAAAAATATCCTTGGGAAAATTATTATGCTAGTTTTAGAGAATCATTTTTAGAGTTTTTCTACTTTTGTTGCTCACAAACATTACTATCCTATGTTTGTGATGGCTCCGTACATGCCAAAAAATTCATAAAAAAAGCACCTTACCGTATAGGAAGGTGACAATTTCACATGTATTACATAAACTTGGCGATATGCTCTAGCTCAATACGAGAAGAATTATAGGCTGGAGCTGCTGCTTTACCAATCGCAATTAAAAGAACGGGTACGATATGATCGGCTAAATCAAAGTGTTTAGCGAAGGCTTCTTTATTAAATCCACCCATTGGCACTGTATCATAGCCCATGTCTTTTGCTAAAAGCATGATTTGCATGGAAATTAGACCAGCATCAAATGTAACGATATTTTTTAAAACTTCTTGAGGAAGCTTAGAATATAAGTTGATAGAGTTATTAATCATTAAATCTTTTGTTGCTTCATCGATATAACCAAGATCAAAATTTTTCGTATAGATTACCTCAGCATTTTCGTACATTTTTGTATCGCCTAGAACAGCAATAATAGCAGAAGAAGTTTCCACTTGTTCTTGATTGTTAGCAATGGTACGTAACTCTTTTTTGATGGCTTCATCTTGAATGACTAAAAAACGCCATGGCTGTAAGTTACTAGAAGATGGCGCAGATGTTGCTTCTTCTAGTAGTTCTTTTAGTTGTGCTTGAGGTATTTTATAATTTTCGTCGTATTTGCGAACAGATTTACGGTCATGCATGACTTTATTTAAATGGCTTTTTGTTACTGTCATTAAATTTGGCTCCTTCATTATAAGATGCGTTTTTACTATACGATAAATGATTTCATATTCCAAGTAAATTGCCTGAATTAAAGATTCTTGAATGAAGACTTTTTCTATCAAGCTATATGAAAAATTACAAAAAAAACATATTTAGGTAGCCATCCTCCATTTATACTAGAAAGGGAATAGAGCAAAAATAATAGGTTGGAGTGAAGTTGGATGAAAAGGTTAATGGGTAATTTAAAAATTATGGCAAAAATAGGGATACTTATTCCTATCATTATTGTCTTTCTAGGTGGTATGTCCATCATGAATTATTTGAGCGCATCCAATGAACTTGAAAGCTCTATTGAAAATGAAATGTCCTTACTAGCGGATGACGTTACAAGCTCTGTAGAGAGTAAATTACATTCGCATATACAACTCATTAATAGTGCAAAAACAACGATAGAATCGGCTGATAGTGTGATGACAAGACCGCAATTTACTCGCTTTGTTCAGCAGTTATTGCCGTTGAATAAAGAAACATATGGTATGGGACTCTGGCTAGAGGAAGATGTAGTAAAGGGTGAGCTTTTTGGACCGTATGCTTATAAAGAAGGCGGAAAGGTCGTAACGACTGATATTTATGAGGATCCTGCCTATCATTTTCATGAACAGGTGTGGTATCGCAACAGTATTCATTCCACCGAAGTTGCCCATACAGCCCCATATTTTGATGAAGCTTTGGGAGAAATGTTTATTTCTTTTAGCACTCAAATTGTTAAAGATCAAAAGTCAATTGGTGTGATTACAGGGGATTATGTGTTAGATTCGATCCAATCTATTGTATCCGATGTGAAAATACGTAATAGTGGCTATGCATTTTTAATAGAAGAAAATGGAGGTTTTTTAACGCATCCTGATGCTGAAAAAGTAAATAAAGGGACGATTCAAGAGTTTTTGAATATACCCATTGAACAATTATCAGGGCAGCAAAAGCTAATACATACAACGATTGAAGGTATTGATTTTACGCTCCAATATAAAGAAATACAGAATATGCCTTGGAAACTAGTTTTACTGGTGCCCACGAATGAGCTTTATAGCGAGGTACAAGCAATGCTCCAGCAACAAATAGTGATTAGCTTGATTCTCATTGTATTGATGGCGATGATTATCTATTTTTTAGCTCGCTATATTAGAACGGAAGTAACAACGATGAATACATATTTAGGCTATCTTGCAACAGGTGATTTAACCCAGAAGATGGCTGTCCAGACAAAAGATGAATTTGGTGAAATGGCTCGCTATTATAATGATTCTGTGGAAGCATTAAGTAAGATGATGCAACGGATTGTTACCGAGACAGAGACGGTTGCTTCAACTGCCGAGGAATTAACGGCAAGTGTACAGGAGGTCAATAAAACCGTTACGGAGGTAGCCATTTCTATGCAAGATGTTGCTGAGAATACTAGTGCACAACAACTAGTCAGTGGGCAACTAGTAACTGTCACAACTCAAGTAGGACAGAATATGAAGTCGGCTATGGATGATTTGAATGATGCCGTCCAACTGTCAGTAACGACCTCTGATATAGCAACAGATGGCTCACAAAAAATTCGCATTTTTGTGGAAGACTTTGTCCAGCTCCATGCCCAGGTCGACAAAAGTGCGAGTTTAGTTAGCAACTTGAAGGAGCAGTCGGCACAAATTGAAAAAATGAGTCTGTTAATATCAGCCATTACTGAGCAAACCAATTTATTATCCCTGAATGCTGCTATTGAGGCAGCTCGAGCAGGTGAGGCAGGAAAAGGTTTTGCCGTCGTGGCAGGAGAAGTCAAAGCACTTGCTGATCAAACAAGCCGCACATCTTCGGACATTGCGAAAGTTGTGTTGACGATACAGGAGCAAATCAATGAAGCAGGGATGATGATGGAGCAAAGTCGAAAGATTGCGCATCAAGGTATTGATTCTGTAAAGCAAGCTGGCAATACTTTCGATACAATTACTTCTGCTATTGAAAGGCTACAAAATACAATGTGTAACACAAAGGAAACGACACAAGATGTTTTTCATAATCTCCAGGAGGTCACAGTGAAAGTGCAGGCGATTAGCCAACAGGCAATGGCAACAAATGATCAAACATTACATGTATCAGCGATCACTGAGCAACAGGCCTCTACCATGAATGAGATGGCTGTAGCAACAGAGCAGCTGGCACAACTAGCTCAATATTTGCAGGAAGAAACGGCTAAATTTCATGTTTAATAGAAGAGGGTACTAGATGTACCCTCTTCAGACTGTAGACAAACTCAAAAAATTTGAGAGTTTGCCTACAGTCTTTTTTCTTTTACAATGAAATAAAGTAAAGCCGTTGATTTCCACTACGGGCGGACGCTTTCCGCGGGCGGGGTCGCCCTTCGTTCCAATCAACTTCTACATAAAGAACTCCTTATTCATATGTTGATAAAAAGTAAACTTTCGAGGTGATCAACCATGATGACGAAGAATCAAATCAATGAACGTGAACAATTAGAAATG